>JACYYJ010131549.1_pt2 | contig 11548 bp, 13 predicted proteins | sample 8236861 | NCBI WGS metagenome assembly JACYYJ01 (sample SAMN14103086, study PRJNA606662) | landfill metagenome | isolation source: landfill solid waste | place: India:New Delhi, Okhla landfill site | collected 2017-11-05
CGACCTGCCCGGCCGTTGAGTGGTCGCCGGGCAGGTCCGGCCGCAGGCTTCACAATTCCGTTCGAGTCGGTGCGTGGTCGATGGCCACGCACCACCACCAGCCGATGTGCCAACTCAGCCAACCGACAGTCGGTACGGGAACGGCCGCCCAGTCCGGCACCCAGGTCCCGTCATCGGCCCGGCGTAGCGTCCAGCAGTCGGTGAGACGGCCACCGGCCGACCCTGGCACGACCTCGATGCCGTTGGGAAACGAGTATTTGATGCCACGGTCGCTCGGAACGACCGACCTATCGCGACAAGCTCCCAGCCACACGTCGTGTTCGGAAAGCTCAGCGGACCGAGCCGCACTTCACGACGTCTTCGGGCTGTGGCGCACAGCAGCGGGCGGCGATGCGGCCAGGTCGAGTTTGAGGGCGTAGCCGGCGCCGTGTTCTTCGATGGAGTCCAGGGTCCACGGCGTACTCGTGATCAGGTCGGTGAGTTCGTCGGCGGCGGCCAGCAGGTAGTCGAACCATGGTGTCGCGAGCCTGCCGTGGCGGAGGCGCATCCTCAGTTGTCCGGCGAGGCGGTCCCTGGCGCGGTTGCGGTCGTGGTAGGCGAGGTGAGCGGGATCCTCGGTGCGGTACGGGTCCATGCCGGTGCCCAGGAGCTGACCGCCCGGCGTGGTGATCCGCGCGAGTTCGGTGAGCGTGGCCACGGCGGTCTCCGGGTCGGCGAGCAGGCCGAGGTTGCCGCCGAGCATCAGGAGCGTGTCGAACCGGCCGATTCCGGCGGGGACCGCTTGGGCGGCGCCAGACACCGCGGGTGCGCCGCGTTCGATGGTGATCGCGACAGCGAGAGGGGAGGAGTCCAGCCCGACGACCTCGTGCCCGTCCTGCCGGAGCGGCACGGCATGGCGGCCGGCACCGCACCCGACGTCGAGGATCCGGCCTCGAACGTCGGCGAGCGCGGCACGCTCCAGGTCCGACCACGAGTCACGGCCACCGAAGTAGCGTGCCATGTCGGTGACACCGATGTATCCGTCGTCGCGTTCGACGATCTCGAAGGCGGCACCGGGCCGAGCGCCCGAGGCCCAGCAGCGGGCCAGTGCGGCACCGAACGCGTCACCGATGACCGGCGGGTCGATCTCGCTCATCCCCAGCACCTCGGTTCCCTCTTCGAGCGAAGCGGCGGACCGGCAACCGCACAACAGGCACACTACGCTTGTTGTGCGGTTCGGCAGTGTCGTGTGTGCACCGTGGCCGGAGTTCGTCCTCCGCCCGGGACACCGGCGCGGAGTTCTGGACCAGACTCGCCCCGACCATTGACAGTGATGAAGCCGCAGCCTTCAACACCGCCGATACCACCATCAGGTGTGCGGTCACGCCACCTGTCCCGCATGGGCGGCGGTCCACCTTCTGACCTCATCGAGTCACCTCGTCCGGTTACGATCAGCGACCATGGACCAGCCGAGATGTGAAGCGGGCCCGAGGGCGAACGCCGATCGGGTGGTGGTGGAAGCGAAGCACGCTCGGCTTCGGGCGGGGGAGCCGCACGTTGCCCCGTTAGTCGAGTTGGCTGACCGCATTGCCATCGCGCGTGGCTTGCCGAGTGGGCAGGCCGAGGTGCCGTACCCGGACCCCGATGGCGGCGGCGTCCACGCCCGTGCGCTTTTCCTGCTCAGCGATCCCGGACCGGCGACGGACCTCGACCATGCCCGCGGTAACGGCTCCGGCCTGTTGTCGATCGACAACGACGACCCGACCGCTCAGCGCCTGTGGGGGACCTACAAGGACGTTGGGCTGGAACGCCGACAGTGCCTGCACTGGAACGCCGTGCCGTTCCCCATCGCGGGCAGACAGCCCTCCACTACCGAAAAGAACGAAGCAACGGCCTGGACCATCGAGTTGCTTCGCATGCTGCCCCGTCTGCGGATCGTGGTGCTGATGGGCCGCGTAGCCGAAGACAGCTGGCGTCGCGCGACCGAGCAGGTCACCACACCTGGCGTTCACGTGCTGAGGACGGTGCACCCGTCCAACAGAGGCATGAACGGCGGGCTGGGAAGGACAGCGAATACGGAACGCTTGACAGCGGTGATGAGGGAAGTCGCCGCTCTTGTCGCGAGCTGATCGGTCACCGTGCGAAGACGAGCGGCTCGTTCCGATGCGAGACCGGGGTACCCGGCTGGGAACTCAACGCCCCTCCGAAGGCCGGAAACAGTTGGGCTCTCGCACCGGGGGGAAGTTACACCGGTTCCCGGCTGCTGAACGCCGCACGTCGACCTACTGCACGGGCTCGCGACGTCGCGGCACGACATAGCTGGTTGCCGATGTCGGCCAGGTGAAGCTCTGGTGCTTACGGGTCCGAGCTCGGTGAGGAGGAAGTGATCGACGACCCGGACACCGGGCATTCGCCACGGGAACCGCACCCGAGTTCCATCATGGATCGGAGCACCGGACGAGCGTCCGCCCACGTTCGGCGGGCGTCTTTTCCTCGCGGGATCGCCCGGCTACAGCGGCAGCAGGTCTTTGACGAGGCGGTGCCTCACCTACCACTGGCTGTGCTCGCCCGACGGCCAGGGGAACCCGCCCCCACTGAAGACCCAGTTCAGGTACGAGACGAACGGCATAGGAGTATCCCAGACGAAGAGCCCGTCAACGCAGCCGTCGGGAAGGATGTTCCCGTAGGGTCCGCCCTCCGCTGGTGTTGTCCTTGTGGAGCCGATCGGGCGCGAGCGGGAGCACGAACAGTCCCGCGGTGTCGGGGTCCTTCCGATGGTGTTCCCGCCATTCGGTCCGCTCATCGTCGAAATACTCTCGGATCGACTCGCCCGGGTAGCGGGAGCCCTCCACCTCGATCATGAGCGGATCGGCCGCCGCCGAGGTGGCCCACCGCGGATGCGTGCCCACGAGCCAGACATCCCCGACGATCCGTATCCAGGACGACAACGTCATGGGCACCATGCCGAACCGCTGTTCCAGCCAGTCCACATGCGCAGACGCATCCGGAGTCGGGGGAGTGTGAGGCCGCACCGGGGTCTGGTCGTCGTCGTTGGTGTGGAACCGGTAACCGTCGTCCGACAGTCGTTCGACGATGAGTTCGATGTTGTGACGGGCCCGGCGAGCCATCTCGTCGCAGACGAGCTGCGCCTCCTCGGCCCACGGGACTCCCGGATCCCGCCACCGAGCTGGCGGAGTTCCTGCCACACCTGGTCCCGCTGTCCGTTCTGATACCGGCGGAGCCAGCCCGGCGAAGATCCCATGCCCCAATCCTGCCCGGCCGGTTTGGTTTCTCATCGGGCGGGACTGGTCGAGGCTGCGTTACGCAGCCCACGCGGGCGGGCGAGGTTACCACCGCACGGATCGCACCTCGGCGACTGAGCCAACCGGTGCAACCAGCAAAGGCCCCGAACCGCACCAGTGGTGGGGACCTTCCACGGTCGGGACGAACTTTCACGACTCACGGCACTCTCACTCGGAACCCATCTCGGGCTGCTGCGGCATCTTGCCCCGGCCCGACGATTAGGTAGACTGATCTACCTAATCGAACTCGAGGAGTTCCGACCATGTCCGACAGCGGACAGCGGAAACGCCGGGGCCCGGGCACGCGAGCCGTCTCCGGTTCGCGTAGCCCTGCGCGGCAGCGGTTGCTGGACGCGGCCGCCGAGTGCTTCTACGCCCACGGCGTGAACGGGACCGGCATCGACACCATCACCGCCGCGGCCGGTGTCGCGAAGATGAGCCTGTACAACAACTTCGCGTCGAAGGACGAGCTGGTCCTGGCGTATCTGCGGGCCCGCCACCAGGAGTGGCTGGACCTCTACCGTCACAGGCTGGCGGAGGGAAGCGATGCCCGCGCCCGGATCGCCGCCGTCTTCGACGCCTACATCGATCACGCCGAGTCGGCCTACGCGCACGGGTTCCGTGGGTGCGGGCTGCTCAACGCAGCGGCCGAACTCCCCGCCGGAGCTCCTGGCCGCGAGGTCGTCCGACAACACAAGGAGGAGGTCGCGGCGCTGTTGGCCTCCCATGTCTCGGAGCTTCCGGGGTTGGCGCGCGAGCGTGCTGCCAGCCTGGCGGACCAGCTCGCGTTCCTGCTGGAGGGCGCGATGGTCCGGGCGGGCCTCGAAGGCAACGCCCGACTGCTGCACCACGCTCGCGACCTGGCGCTGCGAACCGTGGACGATTCGGTCGCGGGAGACACGTGATGCGCGGGACACGACGTTCGACAACGTCAGGATCAGTTGACTCGACAACGTCCACACCAGGTGACCGCACAAGGAGATCCCATGAACCTCGCTGACTACGACGCGCTGAGTTTCGACTGCTACGGCACGCTCATCGACTGGGAGACCGGTATCGCCGCCGTCCTCGCTCCATGGGCGAAGGAATCCGGTCTGGACCTGACCGACGAGGAGTTGCTCGTCGCCTACGCCGAGAACGAGGCCCAGGCCGTGCGGGACACGCCCGCCGCGCTCTACTCGGAGATTCTCGCGGAGGCGTTCCGGCGCACCGGGAACAGGCTCGGACGGCCCGTGAGCGATGAGTGGGCGCAGCGTCTGGGCGACTCGGTGCCCGACTGGCCCGCCTTCGACGACTCGGCCGACGCGCTCGCCTCTCTGGCGCGGGACTACAAACTCGTCATCCTGTCCAACGTGCACCGCGAGGGCTTCGCGGGATCGAACCGGCGCCTGGGTGTGGAGTTCGACCGCATCATCACCGCCGAGGATGTCAAGGCCTACAAGCCGGCTCCGAACCACTTCGACGCCCTCGACGAGGCACTGAAGGAGATGGGCGTGCCGCGTGAGCGGCTGTTGCATGTCGCTCAGAGCCTCTTCCACGACCACGTGCCCGCCAAGCGCCACGGGCTGCCGTCGGTGTGGATCAATCGCCGTCACGACCGTCCGGGCTGGGGCGCCACCCCCGAACCCGAGGCGGAGTACTCCTACGACCTCGAGTTCCCCGACATGATGTCGTTCGCGCGGGCGGCACGGCAGGCGAAGGGCTGACCGGCCCACCGGCAGCACCGAGGCCTGGACCGGCAGTCCATCCCCGAAACGGTGCCGGGCGCGCTGCTCAGCGGATGGGCGGAGCGCAGCCGCAGGCATCCCCGCGCCACGCTTCGCGACCTTCCTTGACCGCGACCGCGGCGATGACGAGCGCGACGACCGGGTCGGCCCACGACCAGCCGAGAAGGGAGTTGAGCAGCAGGCCCACCAGCAGCACGCCGGACAGGTACGTGCACAGCAGTGTCTGCTTGGAGTCCGCGACCGCGCTCGCCGAGCCGAGTTCACGGCCGGTCCGGCGCTGCGCGGCGGACAGGAACGGCATGACCACCAGCGACACCGCGGCCAGGACGATGCCGACCGTGGAGTGCTCCGCGCTCTGCGCGCCGGTGAGGCTGCGCACCGACTCCACCGTCACGTAGGCGGCGAGCGCGAAGAACGACACCGCGATCACCCTCAACGCGACGCGCTCCCGCGCTTCGGGATTCCTGCCCGCGAACTGCCACGCCACGGCCGCCGCCGAGGCGACCTCGATCACCGAGTCGAGTCCGAAGCCGATCAACGCGGTCGACGAGGCCAACGTCCCGGCCGCGATCGCGATGACCGCCTCGATGACGTTGTAGGTGATCGTGGCCGCCACCAGCAGGCGAATCCGGCGAGACAGCAACGCGCGCCGCTGCGGCGTGAGTCCGTCCGAAGTGGCCGGGGCGGCAGTGCGGCACCCGTCGGTGCATCCGTCGGGCGCCGTTGGCGTGGCCGTGAGGCTGCGGCGGTGGCCGGTGTCCTCCCCGGTCATGGGGCCACGTCCACTTTCCCCGCCACATCGGTTGCCGCCGACACGGCGGGCTCGTCGACGCAGGGCTGGTCGGTGTCCACCGCGAGCACCACCTTCACCAGTTCGCTCAGGGCGCGGGCCAGGTGTGGATCCGCCAGCTCGTAGCGGACCTGGCGACCCTCGTAGGTGGCGACCACGAGCCCGCAGCCACGCAGGCAGGACAGGTGGTTGGACACGTTCGACCGGGTCAGGCCGAGTGTCGCGGCGAGTTTGCCCGGGTACTGCACGCCGTCCAGCAGTGCGACGAGGATCCGGCAGCGGGTCGGGTCGGCCAGTGCCCGCCCCAGCCGGGCGAGAGCCGACTCCCGAGTCTCACACGTCAGCATGGCCACAACAGTACAGTCACTACTGATATAACAGCAAGCACTGAATCATTGCCTTCTTACTGACGGGAGTGTGGTGTGACCGCAGTGGCCCTTGGCCTGTATCTCGGCTACCTGTTGACGGCGTTCGGGGTCCGCAGCCTGCTGCAGTACCGGCACACCGGTTCCACCGGCTTCCGCGGTGTCAGCGGCCGCCCCTTCGGCGCCGGGTGGTGGGGCGGCGTGCTGTTCGTCCTCGCGTTGGCCCTCGGTTTGTCGGGACCACTGCTCCAACTACTTGGCGTGGTCTCCGCGATCGCCGCACTGGACCATGGCGCGGTGCACGGCACCGGACTCGCCCTCACGACGGCAGGCATGGTGGCCACACTGCTCGCGCAGCACGTGATGGGCAGGTCGTGGCGCGTGGGCGTCGACCCGCGGGAAAGTACCGACCTGGTCACCACCGGCGCCTTCGCGTGGGTGCGCAACCCCGTCTTCACGGCGATGATCGCCACCGGTGCGGGGCTCGCACTGCTGGCGGGCGACCCGGTGACGATCGCCGCGTTCGTGATCCTGGTGGTCGCGGTCCAGATCCAGGTCCGAGCCGTGGAGGAGCCTCACCTGCTGCGCGTCCACGGCTCGGAATACCGCGACTACGCCGCCCGCGTCGGACGGTTCCTCCCCGGGATCGGACGCCACAGCGGCTAGACGGCAGCCAGGACGTCGCCGAACAGAGCGGGGGAGACGTTCGCCCCGGTGATCACGGTCGCCAGCACCTCGCCCGGCAGGTCGTGCGTGGCGACGGCGGCGAGGCCGGCCGCGCCCGCGGGTTCGGGCAGCACACCGAGGGTGTCCAGTGCCGTGCGCATGGCCGCGAGCATGTCCGCGTCGTCCACGACCACCATGTCGTCGACCAGCAGGCGCATGCGGCGCACCGATTCCGGGATCGGCGAACTGATCGCGATGCCCTCCGCGAACGTGTCGGCACGCTCTGTCGGAAGCACGCGCCCGGCTCGCCAGCTGTCGGCCATGCTGGACGCGCCTTTCGCGCACACCCCGACGATGTGGGTGCTCGGGGCGTGTGCCTTGATCCAGCGAGCGACACCGGTGATCAACGCGCCGTCGCCGACCGGCAGCACCACCGTGTCGATCGCGCCTGCGGCGAGCAGTTCGACGCCGATGGTGCCCGCGCCCTCGGAGATGCGCGGGTGCAGGCCGTCCTCGACGAACACGCTGCCCGGCTGGGCGGCGGCGTACTCGCGGGCGGCCTCCTCGGTGCGGCCGTCGCCGATCTCGTGCACGCGGGCGCCCAGAGAAGCCATCCTGGTCAGTTTCACCGGACTGATGCCCGCAGGCACGAACACCTCCGCGCGCAGGCCGTGCCTGGCGGCCGCGTAGCCGACGGCCTGGCCGAAGTTGCCGGTCGACTCGCACACCAGGCGGGTGCTCGGCTCGAACTCGCGCGCGAGCAGGTCCACACCCCGGCCCTTGAAGCTGCGCAACGGGTTGAGGGTCTCGACCTTGACGACCACCCGCCTGCCGAGCGCGGCGCAGAGCTGCTCGTCGACGAACTGTGGCGTGTCGAGAAAGACCGGGTCGATCAGGCTCGACGCGTCCGCGATCCGCGAGAGGGCGAGGTCCGTACCGTGCATGCGTGCGCCTCCGATGACGAACGGGATTGCTGACGACACGGCAACGCTAGACCGGCGCACGGTGACCGCGATTGTAAAGATTGCCGCCGCAGCGCAAAAATGTTGCGTGCGTTTCGTACCGGATTCCATCGACCACCGGCTGCTGCGGCTCGTCCAGGAGGACGCCGCCCGCACGTTGCGGGAACTGGGCGAGCAGGTCGGTCTCTCCCCCAGCGCTGTCCAGCGCCGGCTCCGCGGCTACCGCGCCGCCGGAGTCATCGCCCGTGAGGTCGCCGTCCTCGATCCGACGGTGCTCGGAGCCACCACTCTCGCCGTGGTGCTCGTGACGCTGGACCGGGAGTCCGCGCAACACCACACCGAATTCCGCTCGCGCATGCGGGCGGAACCGCGTGTGCAGCAGTGCTACGACGTGGCCGGGCCGTGGGACTACGTCGTCGTCCTGGTCGCCGAGAGCCTCACCGAGTGCCGTGTGCTGTCGGACCGGCTGTTTTTGAACGACGAGAACGTGCGGCGCTACGACACGCTGCCCGTGCTCGACCCGATCAAGACGGGCCTCGCCGTTCCCCTGCCCGAGCCGTAGCCGAGGGGCGCCGACCGCCCGTGGGTTGTCCACCGCGCTGTCGGAATCCCTCGGTCGCCCGGCCGTCACTGGTCCGGCCACGGCCGCTCACCTCCGGACCGGCGAGGCGTGGCCCGATGAATTCGGTCGCCGAACCGTGTCCATCTCAGTGACGGACTCGTCGCAGAAGTACCGGGAAAGGATGCACATGCCTACGTTCATCACCATCGGCTACGGCGATCAAGACGGCTACGACCGCACCGACGCCGCCGTACGGGCCGAGGCGCACGCACAGGACGACCGCCTGCGGGCCGACGGTGCGCGGATGGGAACAGCGGGAAGGCCGGTCCAAGTCCGCAACCACGATGCCGCCCGCACCGACACGGTGGAGGGACCGTTCCTGCGGTCCGCGCTGCCGGTCGCGGGCTTCGCGCTGATCGAAGCCTCCAGCTTGGAAGAGGCGGTGGCGATGGCCTCTCGGACTCCGTGCGCGGTCGCCCACGGGGTGGTCGAGGTCTGGCCGCTGCACGAAACGCCCGACGAGGCAGCCGACGCCTGATACCAGGCCACCATCGCACCGAGGACCGCGTCACGAAGCTCGTGGTCCTGCCCCTTCGTGGACACCAGACACACTCCCGTGGTCCCGCGCCACCCCGACGGGTGATGCCACCATCCGTATACCTCGGGTAGCGGAGACGCCGGTGGATTGTTCGGTCGGGCACACCCCGTCGGACACGGGACGACGCCGGTTTCCCACGGCCGGTACCGTCAGCGCGCTGAACCTTGGCAAGGCGTTGCAGGAGTTGTCTGTGTCCGTTCCGTTACCTCCGCGTGTGAGCGCCGACCCGGTGCCGCCACGGCCCCGCAAGTTCCGGCCCGAGCTTCAGGGGCTGCGTGCTCTGGCGGCGCTGCTCGTGGTCGTCTACCACGTGTGGCTCGACCGGGTGTCCGGTGGTGTGGACGTGTTCTTCGTGATCAGCGGGTTCCTGATCACCGGACAGCTGTATCGGGCCAGCTCTCGGGGCCGCATCGAGTTCCGGCTCATGTGGGGCCGGATGCTGACGCGCCTCCTTCCTGCCGCGTTGACGGTGTTGCTGGTGACGATGGCGGTCGCCGTGCTGGTGCTGCCGGAACACCGGTGGATGCAGACGGCCAGGGAGGTCGTGGCGTCGGCACTGTTCTTCGAGAACTGGCAGTTGGTCGCGGACTCGGCCGACTACTTCGCCCAGCACTCGACGGCAAGCCTGGCGCAGCATTTCTGGTCGCTGTCGATCCAGGGCCAGTTCTACCTGGTGTGGCCGCTGCTGGTGGCGATGGTGGCGCTGCTCGCCCGGCGGGCGGGCTGGACGCTGCGCCGTTCCCTGGTGGCGGCGCTGGCCGTGGCCTTCGCGCTGTCGCTCGCGTACTCGGTCTGGCTGACGGCGACGAACCAGCCGCTGGCGTACTTCCACTCGGCCACGCGGGTGTGGGAGTTCGCGCTGGGCGGGTTGACGGCCCTGACGATCGACGCGGTCCGGGTGCCACGGGTGGTGCGGATCGTCTGCGGCTGGGTCGGTGTGCTCGCGCTCGTGTCGTGCGGGCTCGTGTTGCAGGTCGGCACGGTGTTCCCCGGCTACGCCGCTCTGTGGCCGACGCTGGCGGCGGTGCTGGTGCTCGTGGCCGGCGCCACCGACAGCTCGATTGGTGCGGACCGGTTCCTGTCGGCGCGGCCGCTGGTGCGCATGGGCGATCTGAGCTACGCGCTGTATCTGTGGCACTGGCCGATCCTGCTGTTCTTCCTCACCGCCCGCGACCAGGAGACGGTCAGTGTGGCGGAGGGCGCCGTCGTGATCGGCGTGTCGGTGGTGCTCGCGGTGCTCACCCACCGCTTCGTGGAGCAGCCGGCCCGCAACGCGCGTATGGCGACGGCGACCCCGTGGGGTGCGTACCGTTTCGGAATCCTGGCGTTGCTGCCGGTGCTGTTGGCAGCGGGAAGCTGGCAGTTCGTCACGGCGCAGCGCGCGTCGTTCACCGTGGTCGCCGAGCAGAACGAAACACTCGGGGCTCAGGTGCTCCACACCCGCGCGCCGCTGGTGGACGCCGCCAAACCGGTCCTCCCGCCGTATGCGGCCCTGCCCGAGCAGTTCGACAGCTTCGGCGAAGAGGAGTGCCGCTACTCGCCGAAGAACGAGGAGCTGCGGATCTGCACGGTGGACCCCGTGGGGGAGCCGGTGCGGCGGGTCGTCGTCGTGGGCGACTCGCACTCCCAGCAGTACATCGCCGCGCTGCGCCCGATCGTCGACCGTCGGAGTTGGCAGGTCATCTCGATGGGCAAGGGCGGTTGCCCGTTCACCACAGACGCGGCCGAGGAGGACTGCCGCGCGTGGAACGCCGCCGTGCTGCAGGAGATCATCGAGACCCGGCCGGACGCCGTGATCACCATGGCCACGCGTGACGTGCGGGTGGGGCTGACGGAGTGGACCCCGCCCGGCTACGTGGAGCAGTGGCGGGCCCTCGACGCCGCGGGCATCCCGGTGGTGGCCATCCGCGACAGCCCCCGATACGACTTCGAGCCGTCGGAGTGCGTGCAGAAACACGGTGCGGACGCGCCGCGCTGCTCGGGGGTGAGAGCGGAGTTGCTGGCCCCGGAACCACCGTATGCCGGGCTCGACGACGTGCCGCCCAACGTGTCGTTCCTCGACTTCAGTGACTACTTCTGCAACGCCGAGACCTGCCCGCCGGTGATCGGTAACGTGCTCGTGTACATGGACGACAACCACGTCACCGCCACCTACCTGGAAACGATGTCGCCGATCGTCGAGACGCGATTGGTCGAGGCCCTGCGCTGGGAAGACGACCCCTCGGGTGGTTCGGACAGGTGACGTGTCGACGGTAGGGGGCCGCTATCACCGCGTTCGTGCGAGAGCTGCTGGGTGAGCACTACGCCCTCGACGTCCGTGAACTCGTCCCGGTGGACGCGGGAACCGACCGGGCGGCGTCGTTGTGGAGGGCGCGCGGCCACGACGGTCGCGAGTACGCGGTGAAGTGGACCGCCGGTGGGTCTCCGGCAGGGTTGGTACTCTCGTCCGCTCTCGCCACCGCCTGCCCAGGGGCGGCACCGATGCCGATGCGGACCCGGGCAGGCGCACTGTGGGCCGACGCGGGTGGACGGCGGCTGTCGGTGGTGGAGTGGGTCGTCGGTCGCAGCGCAGTCGACGTCGATCCGGAGGAGGGGCA
>JACYYJ010133129.1_pt3 | contig 11541 bp, 10 predicted proteins | sample 8236861 | NCBI WGS metagenome assembly JACYYJ01 (sample SAMN14103086, study PRJNA606662) | landfill metagenome | isolation source: landfill solid waste | place: India:New Delhi, Okhla landfill site | collected 2017-11-05
CTGGAGCAGCACCGCGCCCAGCTCCTCCAGCGGGGCCGCGTCGATGTCGATCTGGTGCGGCTCCGAGACCGAGGCGACACCGAGCACGCGCGCGAGCGGCGTCATGAACGCGGTCTGCAACAACGTGTAGGCGATGACGATCACAAACACGCCGTCGACCAGCAACTGGGCTCCGGGATACCCGGCGGCGAGCGGGATGGTCGCCAACACGATCGGCACCGCACCCCGAAGCCCCGCCCACGACAGGAACGCCTGCTCTCGCCAGGGCACCCGGAACGGCGTCGTCGCCAGCGCCACGGCGATGGGCCGCGCGATCAGAAGCGCCACGAGTCCGGCCAGCAGACCGGGCACGATCGCGTGTCCCAGCCTGTCCGGCGACGCGAACAGCCCCAACAGCACGAAGACCCCGATCTGTGCGATCCAGCCCAGCCCCTCCGCGAACGACAGGGTGTTCGAGTGGTGCGGCAACCGGGAGTTGCCGAGCACCAGGCCTGCCAGGAAGGTGGCGAGCAGCCCCGACGCTTCCGCCAGTTGCGCGGACGCGTACGCGAGCACGCACATCGCCACGGTCGCCAACGGGTAGAGGCCGGTCGCGGGCAACGCGCTGCGGCGCAGCACCACACCCCCGCCGAACCCCACGGCCAACCCGATCACCGCTCCCACGCCGAGCTGGTAGACCAGTTGGAGCGGCAAGCCCCAGTCGACCGCCACACCGGTGGTGATCAGCACCACGGCGATGTAGCTCGGCGCATCGTTGAGCCCGGACTCCAGCTCCACGACACCCGAGAGTCGGCGGCCGATCCCGGAGGACCGCAGTACCGAGAACACGGCCGCGGCGTCGGTGGACGACAGCACCGCGCCCCACAGCAGCGCGGTGCGCCAGTCGAGATCGAGCAGCCAGTGCAGAGCCGCACCGGTCACCACGACGGTGATCACGACGGCGACGACCGACAGCACGACACTGGGCCAGAGTCCGGGCCGTACGGCCGACCAGTCCGTCGTCAGGCCGCCTTCGACGAGGATCATCACCAGCGCCGCGATCCCGAGCGTCTGCATCAGGGTGGCGTCCTCGAACTGGACGCCGAGACCGGCCTCCCCGATCAGGACACCGATCCCGAGGTAGATCAGCAGCGACGGCACACCGAGCCGGATGGAGAACCGGACGGCGAACGCCGAGGCGAGTAGAACGAGCGCGCCCGCGCCCAGGACCACGGGCAGCTCGTTCATGTCACCTCGCTCAGCCTGATCCGCGGGTCTCCGCATCCCTCAGCTCGGCGAGGCGGTCGGCGGTGCCTCCCCCGTCGGGGAGCTCCACGAGCTTGTCCCGCGACCGCTGTCCCTTCACGACAGTCACATCACGGGCTCTGACCCCGAAAGCGTGGGCCAGCACCGTGCACACCGCAGCGTTCGCCTTGCCGTCGACGGCGGGCGCTCGGACGGAGACCACCAGAGCCTCGCCGAGCGCCCCGTTCCATGTTCCGCCGACGACGTCGCGCTTCGCTCCGGCCTTCACCCGGACGGCGAACCGCATACGATCACCCGTCAGGAGTCGGCAGCGACCGAGACACTGACCCGGGCGCCATCGCCGACCGTGCCTTCGAAGCCCTTCTCCAAGGAGGCGAACCGCACGGTGGTGGCCAGCGTCTCCGCGGCGAGGAACGTCTCGTGCGTCTTCGCGGCGACGGTGACCTCCTCCGGTGCGTCGACGGTCAGGGTGATCCGGTCGGACACCGCGAGACCCGCGTCGCGGCGCGCCTGCTGCACCACCCGCACCAGGTCCCGGGCCAGGCCCTCACGGGCGAGTTCCTCCGTCACCTCGGTGTCGAGCGAGACGAGACCGCCACCGCCGGGCAGTTCCGCGGCCGCACCCGACTTCTTGGCCACGAGCCGCCGTTCGTACTCGCCCTCGCGGAGCTCGATCCCCGCGGCCACCACCACCCCGTCCGGGGTGGTGGTCCAGTCGCCCGCCTTCACGGCCTTGATCACCTGCTGCACGTCCCGGCCGAGCCGCGGCCCGGCGGCGCGGGCGTTCACCGCGACCTCGAACCGGCCGTGGGCCGCCACGTCGGTGGTGAACTCGACCGACTTGACGTTCACCTCGTCGCGCACGATGTCGGCGAACGGACGCAACGTCTCGACGTCCTCCGCCGCCACGATCAGCTTCGCGAGCGGCAACCGCACCCGCAGCTTGTTGGCCTTGCGCAGCGACAGCGCCGACGAGCACACCTGCCGCACGCGGTCCATGGCCGTCACCAGCGCGGGGTCGGCGGGCAGCTCGTCGACCAGCGGCCAGTCGGTCAGGTGCACCGAGCGGCCACCGGTGAGCCCCCGCCACACCGCCTCGGTGGTCAGCGGCAGCAACGGCGCCACCGTGCGGCACACGACCTCCAGCACGGTGTGCAGGGTGTCGATCGCGTCGCGGTCGCCCTCCCAGAACCGGTCCCGGGAACGGCGGACGTACCAGTTGGTGAGCACCTCGAGGAAGTCCCGCACCGTCGAGCACGCGCCCGCGATGTCGTAGTCGTCGAGAGCACCCGCCACGTCGGTGACGAGCTCGTGGGTCTTCGCGAGCAGGTACCGGTCGAGGACGTGGGACGAGTCCGTCCGCACGGTGCCCGACACGCCCTCCGCCCCGGCGTACAGGGCGAGGAAGTAGTACGAGTTCCACAACGGCAGGACGGCCTGGCGCACGGAGTCGCGGATGCCCTTGTCGGTGACGACCAAGTTGCCACCGCGCAGGATCGGGCTCGCCATGAGGTACCAGCGCATGGCGTCGGAGCCGTCGCGGTCGAACACCTCCGTGACGTCCGGGTAGTTGCGTAGCGACTTCGACATCTTCTGCCCGTCCGACCCGAGCACGATGCCGTGCGACACGCACGTGCGGAAGGCGGGCCGGTCGAACAGAGCCGTGGCCAGCACGTGCAGCGTGTAGAACCAGCCCCGCGTCTGGCCGATGTACTCGACGATGAAGTCACCCGGGTAGTGGTGCTCGAACCACTCGGCGTTCTCGAACGGGTAGTGCACCTGCGCGTACGGCATCGACCCGGAGTCGAACCACACGTCCAGCACGTCCGGTACGCGACGCATGGTGGACGTGCCGGTCGGGTCGTCCGGGTTGGGTCGGGTGAGCGCGTCGATGTGCGGGCGGTGCAGGTCGGTGGGCCGCACCCCGAAGTCCCGCTCCAACTCGTCGAGCGAGCCGTACACGTCCACGCGCGGGTAGTTCGGGTCGTCCGACACCCACACCGGGATCGGCGTGCCCCAGTAGCGGTTGCGCGAGATCGACCAGTCGCGCGCGTTCTCCAGCCACTTGCCGAACTGGCCGTCCTTGACGTGCTCCGGGTACCACGTGATCTGCTGGTTCAGCTCGACCATGCGGTCCTTGAACTTCGTCACCGCCACGAACCACGACGAGACCGCGCGGTAGATGAGCGGGTTCCGGCAGCGCCAGCAGTGCGGGTACGAGTGCTCGTACGTCTCGTGGCGCAGCAGGATGGCGCCCTGCGTCGCGGACCCGGTGCCGTTCTTCAGGTCACGGATGATGTTGGCGTTGGCGTCGAAGACGTTCTGGCCCTCGTAATCGGGCACCTGGGCGTCGAACCGGCCCTTGGAGTCGACCGGCGTGACCGGTGTGATCCCCGCGGCGTCGGTGACGGCCTTGTCCTCCTCACCGTAGGCGGGAGCGATGTGCACGATGCCCGTACCGTCGTCGGTCGTCACGTAGTCGGCGGCCAGCACACGGTGCGCGTTCTCGTGGCCCACGAAGTACGGGAACGGCGGCGCGTAGCGCGTCCCGAGCAGGTCCGCCCCCTTGTACCGCGCCACCACCTCGGGCTCGTCGCCGAGCTCCTTGGCGTACGCGGCCACCCGGGCCTCGGCCAGCACGAACCGCTTGCCGCTGCCGGCTCCGTCGGTGCGCACGACGACGTAGTCGACCTCGGGGTGCACCGCCGTGGCCAGGTTCGACGGCACCGTCCACGGGGTCGTGGTCCAGATCAGCAGGTACGCGCCGTCGAGCTCGGCGAGCGCGCCGACGTTGCCGTCGATGCGGTAGCCGATCGTCACCGCGGGGTCCTGCCTGCTCTTGTAGACGTCGTCGTCCATCCGCAGTTCGTGGTTGGACAGCGGCGTCTCGTCCCGCCAGCAGTACGGCAGGACGCGGTAACCCTCGTACACCAGGCCCTGGTCCCAGAGCCGCTTGAACGCCCAGATCACCGACTCCATGTAGGTGATGTCGAGCGTCTTGTAGTCGTTGTCGAAGTCCACCCAGCGGGCCTGGCGAGTGACGTAGTCCTGCCACTCGTTGGTGTACCGCAGCACCGACTCCCGGCAGGCCTGGTTGAACTCGGCGATGCCCATGTCGTCGATCTGGGACTTGTCGGTGATCCCGAGCTGCCGTTCCGCTTCGAGCTCGGCGGGCAAGCCATGGGTGTCCCAGCCGAACCGGCGCTCGACCCGCTTGCCGCGCATCGTCTGGTAGCGCGGAATGATGTCCTTGACGTAGCCCGTCAGCAGATGGCCGTAGTGCGGCAACCCGTTCGCGAACGGCGGGCCGTCGTAGAAGACGTACTCGTTGCTACCGTTCGTACCCGCGTCGCGGGCCTCGACGGTCGCCGCGAACGTCCGGTCGGCCTCCCAATAGGCGAGGACGTCCTTCTCCAACGCGGGAAACGACGGTTGGGCGGGAACCTGGTCGGCGGGCTGGTCGCCGAAGGATGCCTTCGGGTACATCTGGTGCGCTCCTCGCGGTTTCGCTGTCTCGCTCAGGCCGTGCCTGCCACCGGTCGGTGATGGCGTGCTCGGGGACGAAACGGCGTCGGCGACGCACGTACCGCGGTACCACCCCGCTTGCCCGCGCGGGACCACAGCGCGGACCACTCGTTCGACGGCTGTGACGGGCCGGTCCCGTCCGGTTCTACTGAGACTCTCGTGTCGCGGATGTTCGCCACGCGAGTCCGTTCTTCCGGAAGCTCCCCGGTGATGGCCGGATCAACGCCTGTGTCGTACAGAGTAGCCCTGGTCACCGCCGTGCCGACCCGGGGCCCGTCCCTCGTGGACCGGCCTGCTCGCCTCAGGCGGTGTTCCGGCGTGCGACCCGGCGCCGCCGGTGGGCGGCGGCCAGCGCGGCATCGGGGCCGCACAGTCCGCACGGAGTGAATCCCAGCTCCCGGGCTTCCCTCACCGCCAGCGGAATGGTCGCCCGAGTACCGAGCCAACCGCAGTGGCCGAGGTGGTAGCGCGGGAACTCGTCCACCACCAGGACCTCCGCCAGGAGATCCGACACCAGCAGTGCGTCGTCGACGGAGGAATTCTCCTCGGGAGGATCGACATCCGCCCCGGCGAGCTCACCCGACGAGGCCAGAAGCGCCGTGCGGGGCGCGGTGTCGGTCAGCGGATCGATCCCGCCCGCCGACACGGGCTCCCTGGCCGACACGACCGGTTCCTCGTCCGGCTCCGCGTCGACCGGGGCCGCCACGAGAGTCGCCTCCGCGGACCCGCCACGAGCGTCGCCCGCAGTGTCGGAGGAGCCCTCCGCAGTCGGTTCGGCTCCGGAGACGGCGGTGGCGCCGGAGCCCTCGTTCGACCGCTCGGTGTCGGCGACGACGTCCGACCGGTCGGCGTCGGCCGTCACCGTGTCGACCGGGTCGGTGACCTCGGTGGGCGTCGTCTCGTCGACGACCTCACCGGCCTCGGCCGACCCGACCGCCTCACGTGCGCCGGAAACGGAGGCCCCCTCAGCGACCTCGAGGTCGCGGCCATCCGGCTCGGCGGACGTGGAGGCGTCGGTTGCGTCGGTTGTGCCGGTCTCGCCGGTCTCGTCGGTCTCGCTGCCGTCGTCGTTCGCCGTGCCGTTGTCGGCATCGGCGCGAGACGGTTCCGACTCCCTCGCCGGACCGGACATGCTCCGTCGCACGCGGTCGACGAGCAGAAGCACCCCGGCGAGGCCGGAGGCACCGATCGACACCCAAGCCCACACGGAGCTGGCTGTGACGAGTGCCGCCACCACCAACCCCAGGGCGATCAGCACCAGAAGCAGGACGATGTAGAGCACGGTGAATTACAGCACAGACACGGACGTCACGACCGGGTGACCTGCCATAACGTCCGTCCGGCTGCCTCAGCCGGCCTCAGCGCGCGGACCGAACGAGTACCCCTGCCCGCTGCTGCTCGACTCGCTGGAGCTCGACGTGGACGCCGACGCGGGCGCCGCCGATCCCCTGTCGTCCAACTCGCGCAACTGCGACTCCAGGAAGCCCCGGAGACGCGTCCGGTACTCGCGCTCGATTGTGCGCAGTTCCTCGATCTTCTTGTTGAGCGCGGTCTTCTCGGTGTTGAGGTTGTTCAACGTCTCGGTGTACTTGCGCTGCGCCTCGCGATCCATGTTGGTCGCCTTCTCGCGCGCCTGGCGCTCCAGAGTCTCGGCCCTGGTGCGTGCCTCGTTCAGCATGGTCTCGGCGCGGGTCCGCGCCTCGTTGACCATCGAGTCCGCCTTCGACCGGGCGTCCGACAACAGCTGCTCGGACTTGGTCCGCGCCTCGGCGAGCATGCTGTCCGACTCGGTCTTCGCCTCGGCGGTGAGCCGGTCGGCCATCTCCTGCGCGAGGCCGAGCACCTTCGCCGCCTGGACGTTCGGCTCGCCGCTGTCGGGCATCAGGCCCGTGGCCTGCGTCTGCTCCATCGCCGAAGCGGGCGGCGGAACCGGCGCCAAGCGGCGTGACGGCGCGTCGTCACGGGCGCCGTGTGCCTTCGCGGATTCCAACTCGCTACGAGTTGATTCCAACTCGGCATCGAGCTGTTCGACCTGCTGCCGCAGCTCGTTATTGTCCTCAATCAACCGGGCAAGCTCGGTCTCCACGAGGTCGAGGAACGCGTCCACCTCGTCCTCGTTGTAGCCCCGCTTGCCGATCGGAGGCTTGCTGAACGCGACGTTATGCACGTCAGCAGGAGTCAACGACATCAGATCACCTCACGCACTCCATGGCCTGCCGTTCGCACCCGGGTTCCCCGCTACCCGGGCAGCGCCAGTTGCATCAGTATGAACACAACCAACAGCAGCACCATAATCGATAGGTCTAGTCCCACACCGCCGATCCGTACGATCGGAATAATCCGTCGCACGAGCCGAACCGGTGGGTCGGTCACTGTGTAGATGGTCTCGAGCGTCACCGCAACCCCGCCGGCAGGGCGCCAGTCACGAGCGAAGGCGCGCACGAGCTCCACCACGATACGCGCCGTGAGCAGCAGCCAGAACGCGAACAGCAGCCAGTACAGAATCATGCGGACAGCGACCACGGTGACCACTCTGCCACACGTCGGCTTCGTGATCAGTGGCGGAGGAACAATCCGCCTTCCGCGATCCGCCTGCGATCCTCCGCCGTCACGTCCACGTCCGGCGGTGAGAGCAAGAACACTTTGTTGGTGACCTTGTCCATGGATCCGCGGAGCGCGAAGGCCAGACCTGCCGCGAAGTCCACCAGACGCTTGGCGTCGGCGTTCTCCATCTCCGTCAGGTTCATGATCACAGGCGCGCCGTCGCGGTACGCCTCACCGATCTCCCGCGCCTCCGCATAGCTGGTCGGGTGCAACGTGATGATCCGGCTCAGCGGGTCGCGCGCCGCAGCGGACTCCGGCGCCGGTGCCACAGAACTCATCGGACGCACCCGGGCCACCGGCTCGGGCTGACGGTCCATGGCGAGCGAGCCGTGGACGGCGGGCTCACTCCGGGAGGAGGTGCGACGAGCCCGAGCCGGGGGAGCCTCGGCCTCCTCGAATTCGTCCATGACCCGATAACGCGGGCGTGACCGCCTCGGCGAGTCCTTGTACGTCGACTCGTCGTAGGAGTAGTCGTCACCCTGGTAGTCGCGCCGGTAGTCGTCGTCGAAGTCGTACTCGTCGTCCTCGGCAGGGACCATCCCGAAGTAGGCCTTCAGCTTCTGCAGCGCGCTCATGCCTCTCCCTCGCCCTCCACGGTCTACTCGTGCGGTCCAACACACGGCCGGGCCGCCTTGGATGCCGCTCGGGTGGACCTTGCTAGGGGGAGGCTAAACCTCGGCCGCCGAGCAACGCGGTTCCGACACGCACACACGTCGAGCCGTACGCGATGGCCTTATCCAGATCACCACTCATACCCGCCGAGATCTCCGTGGCCTCCGGATGATCTTTTCGCAGCATCTCGGAGATGGAGGCTAGCCGTTCGAAGGCCGGTTCGGGGTCCACTCCGAGGGGCGCGACGGCCATCACACCGCGCAAGTGGAGAAGATCACTCTGCCGGGCGATTGCGTCCGCGAGTTCACTAAGATCATCGACAGGGCAGCCGCCGCGCGACGGATCGTCGTCAAGGCTGGCCTGGACGAGCACGTCGAGAGGTCGATCCCGCTCGCCGGCGTCCAGTGCCGCCCGCACCGCCTTGGTGAGCGCGCCGGCCAGTCGGAGGGAGTCCACCGACTGCACCTCCGCGGCCCAGCGCGCCACCGACCGCGCCTTGTTGCGCTGAAGCTGCCCGAGCATGTGCCACCGCACGTCGGCTTCCGGGCGAAGCCGCGCGACCTCGTCGACCTTCCCGGCGGCCTCCTGAACGCGATTCTCGCCGAGCTCACGCACGCCGAGGTCGGCCAGCAACGCGGCGTCCGACGCCGGGAACGTCTTGGTCACGGCGATCAGGCGCACCTCGTCCGGCGACCGCCCGGCCTGCCGGCACGCCGACGCCACCCGCTCGGTCACCTCGCGCAGCGACGCCGCGAGCTCCTCGTAACGCTGGTTGTTCACTGCTCCATCCATGTGACGGCCGCGATCCTTCCCGTCGGCGCACTCCTGCGGTGACTGAACAGGGTCTCGTCCTCCATCGTGCACCGCGGGTCCACGCCGATCCTGCCGACACCGAGATCGGCCAGCTGGTTCCACAGTCCCGCTCTCAGGTCGAGCGCGGGCGTTCCCTTCCTGCTCTTGCACGCACTCCCGGGCAGGTGGGCCTCGACGTCCTCGGCCATCGGCCCCGGCACCTCGTAGCAGTCGCCGCACACGGCGGGACCGAGCAGGGCCTCGACACGCTCGGGACGCGCCCCCTGCGAGACCATGACCTCAAGAGCGGCCGGAACGACGCCGACCCGCGCGCCGACCCGTCCAGCGTGCACAGCCGCGACCACACCGGCTTCCGGATCACCGAGCAGAACCGGCACACAGTCGGCGACCAGAGCCACGAGAGCGACGCCCGGCGTGGAGGTGACGAGCGCGTCGGTGGCCTCGGCGGGCTCGGACTCCGTGCCGTCGACGACGGTCACGGTCCGGCCGTGGACCTGCTCCATCCAGGCGAGCCGGTTCTCCGGCAGACCCAGCTCGGTGGCCAACCGCCGCCGGTTGGCGGCCACCGCGTCGGGGTCGTCGCCGACGTGATCGCCCAGATTGAACGAGTCGAACGGTGGCTTCGACCGTCCGCCCGCCCTCGTGGTCACCACACGCCGAATGCGCACCCCGCTCAACTCCTTCGACACCCGTTCCCTGTCGGCGCCTGCGAGCTTAGCCGCGCGGTGCGGCGGCTCAGCGGCGCATGAAGGGAGGGACGTCGACGTCGTCGTCGGTGGGGTCGTCGTTCACCGGGAACGACCGGCTGGGCAGGCTCCCCTGCGTGCGGTGCGTCGTGGACGACGTCGGAGACGGCACCGAGTAGCCGCGGGGACCCCCGTGCGCCGACGGCAGCGAACCGGACTGACTGCCCTGCCCCGCCGACGGTGTCGCCCGCCTCACGACGGGAGGAGTCGGGTTGCCGGCGTCGCCGTGCGACGGGCGGGAGGCTCCGTCGCGCTGGTCGCGCGACGTCCCGGATCCGGATCCACCGGACTCCGAGTCGCCACCGGACGAGCTGCGCGTGCCGAAGGTGCCGGGGTCGAGCTTCTTGTGCGTCGGCGCGCCCGCGTCGAACCCTGCGGCGATCACGGTGACGCGCACCTCGTCGCCGAGCGAGTCGTCGATGATCGTCCCGAAGATGATGTTCGCCTCGGGGTGGGCGGATTCCTGGACGAGCGAGGCCGCCTCGTTGATCTCGAAGAGGCCGAGGTCCGAACCACCCGCGATCGAGAGCAACGCGCCGTGGGCGCCGTCCATCGAGGCCTCGAGCAACGGGGAGTTTATGGCCTTCTCGGCCGCCTGCACCGCCCGTCCCTCGCCCCTCGCGGAGCCGATGCCCATGAGAGCGCTACCCGCACCCGACATCACGCTCTTGACGTCGGCGAAGTCGAGGTTGATCAACCCGGGCGTCGTGATCAGGTCGGTGATGCCCTGGACACCGGACAGCAGGACCTCGTCCGCCGAACGGAACGCGTCCATGAGGGACACACCGATGTCGCCGAGCTGCAGCAGCCGGTCGTTCGGGATCACGATCAAGGTGTCGCACTCGTTGCGCAGCGCCTGGATGCCGTCCTCGGCCTGCCTCGCCCGGCGCTTGCCCTCGAACGAGAACGGCCGCGTGACGACGCCGATGGTGAGCGCGCCGAGCTTGCGGGCGATCTGCGCCACGACAGGAGCCCCGCCGGTGCCGGTACCACCGCCTTCGCCGGCGGTCACGAAGACCATGTCGGCCCCCTTGAGGACCTCTTCGATCTCCTCGCGATGGTCTTCGGCGGCCTTCTGGCCGACCTCGGGGGACGCGCCCGCACCGAGGCCCCGCGTGAGCTCGCGGCCGATGTCCAGCTTGACGTCAGCGTCGGACATCAGCAGGGCCTGCGCGTCGGTGTTCACCGCGATGAACTCCACGCCCTTCAGGCCGACCTCGATCATGCGATTCACGGCATTCACACCGCCGCCGCCGATTCCGACGACCTTGATCACCGCGAGGTAATTGTGCGGGGGCGTCATCGGGTTGCCTTCCTGATCGTGGTGGTGCTGTCGTGCATCGGCGCTGGATCGTCGACGAGCGCGGGCCGATCCGCGAGAACCCTGAACCTGAAGTCGAGGTCGAGAGTTATGTCAACTACCAACGTTGCTGACGGACCGTAGGCACAGTGCAGCCAGGAATCCAGCAGCCACGCGGCGTGTCGCAAACGTCTTTCGCCACAACGTGTTTCATCGTGGTCACTCCCCGGTCCGCCCGTCGATCAATTCGCGTAGCACGTCCAGGTGACCCGCGTGACGGCCCGTCTCCTCGATGAGGTGAGTCAGGACGAACCGGACGCTCACCACACCCCTCGGAACGGCACCTCGTCGTCCAGCTCCCTGTCCGCGGCGATCCGCCTGCTGCGCTCGCACTGCGCCTCGTACCGGTCGAGCAGCGTCGCCAGGGGCAGGTCGAGCGCTCGGCGGAACTCCGCGTCCGGGTCGGAGGCGAGCGCCTCGGCCCACCGGTCCGGCTCCCCTGCCAGCACGACCTCGAACCAGTACTGCTCCACGTAGCCGAGATGGCCGACCAACCCCGCCACCGTGGTGAGCTCGCTCGGCAACAGGGCCCGGCGTGCCTGCTCGTCGGTCAGGCCGTCGCACTTCCACCGGATCGTCCCGCGAAGGAAGTCGAGGAAGCCGTTCAGGGTCTCGCGCTCCGAGCCGTTGAGCGGC
>JACYYJ010099290.1_pt1 | contig 11539 bp, 10 predicted proteins | sample 8236861 | NCBI WGS metagenome assembly JACYYJ01 (sample SAMN14103086, study PRJNA606662) | landfill metagenome | isolation source: landfill solid waste | place: India:New Delhi, Okhla landfill site | collected 2017-11-05
GATGCCGCGGTAGGCCGCGCGCCGATCGAACTCCCGGTCCATGCCGAGCTGCGCACGCACGCCCGCCGACACCTTCCCGCCGCTGAACTCGAAGACGTCCAGCCAGTCGCGGGCGGTGTGCTCGTCGGCCAGCGAGGCCGGCGACAGATTCATCACGGCCGTGACGGCGGCCTGGTACTTCGGCGGCAGTTCCACGCCGCTGTCGTAGAGCTGCCGCTCGCCCTCGGTGAGCGTCAGCTGGAACTGGTCCATGCGGGCGTGCCCGGCCAGGAAGACGGCCTTACGGACGAGTTCGGGACGGGCGAGCGCCAGCTCCTGCGCGACACGCGCACCCATCGACGTACCGATCACGTAGGCGGGACCGCCGAGCAGTTCGATCAGGCCGGCGGTGTCCTTCACCAGGTCGTCGATGGTCATGCCGCCGAGGCTCTCGCCCGACGGTGCGATGCCGCGGTTGTCGAAGGTGGCGACCCGGTAACCGGCCTTCACGAGCGCGGGCACCTGGTGCAGATCCCACACGCGCCCCGGACTACCCGTTCCCATGATGAGGACGACGAGATCGCCCGTTCCCTTGACCTGGTAGTTCAGCGGGATGCCGTTCACGGTGGCAATGGGCATGAATACCTTCCTCGACGAGAGCGCGGTTGTGCGCCGCGGGTCGGCGCCGTGACGTCGCGCGCCGGAAACACACACGGTGTACCTACAGCACGACCGTCCTACGGTACCGCGACGTAGACGGGCAGGGCCGCGCCAGGACCGACCTCGGAAGGTGGGTGGCGGCGAGCTGTCCGATTCTCCTAGAGTCGAAGGACGATGCGTGCTCGCACAGAGCAGCGACCCCGGGAGGACATCATGGCCGCGGACCCGACCACCGCGAACGACATCGCCGACGAGGATCTCGAACCCGTCGCCGACGAAACCGCGCGACAGGCGCAACGAGTCGTCGCCGCCTACGCAGAGAATGCGGACGAGTGCCGCATGCTGCTGTCGATGCTCGGCATCGGCCCCAGCGACAAGCACTGACGAGCTCGACACCCATCCCGGTGCCGGTGACGGCACCCACCCTGCCGGGCCGGCGACGGCACCGGCCCCGAAAGAGGACCACAACGTGACAGCAGGCGAAGCGGACGCAGCGGGGAACCACGACTCGCACGCCGGGTCGGACTTCGTGGTCGTCGCCAATCGCCTGCCGGTCGACCTCGAACGGCTTCCCGACGGCACCACCCGCTGGAAGCGCAGTCCGGGCGGCCTCGTCACCGCGCTCGAGCCGATCCTGCGTGCGAACAACGGCGCGTGGGTCGGCTGGGCCGGTGTGGCCGACGCCGAGTCCGGCGTCATCGTCGAGGACGGGCTGACCCTGCACTCGGTGCGGTTGAGCACCGAGGACATCGCCGACTACTACGAGGGCTTCTCCAACGCCACGCTGTGGCCGCTCTACCACGACGTGATCGTGCGCCCGGAGTACCGGCGCGAATGGTGGAACTCCTACGTCGAGATCAACCGCCGCTTCGCCGAGGAGACCGCGAAGGCCGCCGCGGAGGGCGCGACCGTCTGGATCCAGGACTACCAGCTGCAGCTGGTGCCGAAGATGCTGCGGATGCTCCGCCCCGATCTGACGATCGGCTTCTTCCTGCACATCCCGTTCCCGCCGATCGAGCTGTTCATGCAGCTGCCGTGGCGCACCGAGATCGTCGAGGGTCTGCTCGGCGCCGATCTCATCGGCTTCCACCTCCCCGGTGGTGCCCAGAACTTCCTGTATCTCGCCCGACGTCTGGCAGGTGCCCAGACCTCACGCGGCAACATCGGTATCCGGTCGAAGCTCGGCGTGGTCCAGGTCGGCTTCCGCTCGGTGCGCGTCGGTGCCTTCCCCATCTCCATCGAATCGGGCCGGCTCGACCAGCAGTCGCGCAGCAAGGCCATCCGCGACCGCGCCAAGGCGCTGCGCAAGGAACTCGGCAACCCGAAGAAGATCCTGCTCGGTGTCGACCGGCTCGACTACACCAAGGGCATCGACGTGCGGCTCGAGGCGGTGCACGAACTTCTCGCCGAGGGTCGCATGGACCCGAAGGACACCGTGATGGTGCAACTCGCGACCCCGAGCCGGGAACGCGTCGATTCCTACGTCCACATGCGCGGCGAGATCGAGCGGACGGTCAGCCGCATCAACGGTGAGTACGCCGAGGTGGGGCGTCCGGTGGTGCACTACATCCACCGCCCGGTCCCCCGCGACGAGCTCATCGCATTCTTCGTCGCGGCCGACGTCATGCTGGTGACCCCCTTGCGCGACGGCATGAATCTCGTCGCCAAGGAGTACATCGCGTGCCGCAGCGATCTCGGCGGCGCGTTGGTGCTCAGCGAGTTCACCGGTGCCGCAGCCGAACTGCGGCAGTCGTTCCAGTGCAACCCGCACGACCTCGAGGACGTCAAGGACAAGATCCAGGCCGCGATCGAGGTGCCGCGCGAGGACGGCCGCAAGAGGATGCGTGCCCTGCGCCGTCAGGTGCTCACGCACGACGTGGATCGCTGGGCCCGCTCGTTCCTCGACACCCTCGCCAACACCAATGCCGCCGGGCGCGCGCTGATCGCGCCGGGTGAGGCCGGCGAGCCCGACCCCACCTGACGGCTCCCCACTCCTGGATCGGGGCTGCTCCTAGATCGGTGTCAACCGGCTGACGAGCCAACGCCCGTCCTGCTTTTCGAGTTCGACGCGCACCCGGCTGCCGCTGCTCACCGCTTCGGGGTTCTCCGAACTCGTCGTGATCTGGTTGAGGAACAGCAGGGTCACGGCGTTGTCGGCGTCGGCGGAGACCACCGACGACGCCTGCACGCTCACCTGCACGCTGATCGCCTTCTCCTTGGCGCCCGGCGCGATGATGTTCTTCATCAGATTGGTGTACTCGTCGCGGAAGTCGCCGGTGAGACCCTCCGCGGCGGCGTCGGTCTGCGCGTCCACCTGGTCGTGGGTGTAGGCGAGCATCGCGACCGCCTGTTCCTCCGCAGCGACCCGCGCCTCCGTCCGCGCCGTCTCGGCGGCGGACTGCTGGACGGTACCGTAGGCGAGCCATCCCACCAGGACCGCGAAAACCAGTGCCACGACCGACAATCCGATCGCGATGTGCGGGAGGTACGAGGCCTTCGGATCCGAGGCCACGTCCGAGACGGAGGCGTCGGCGGCCGAGGTCTCGGCGGCGGTGGATCCGTCCTTCTCTCCGGTCCCACCGGCCACAGTGTCGTCGGTCGTCTTGTCGAGCGTCACGCGATCGTCCTTCTCGTCGGTCACGGCACGAACTCCACCTTCGACGCCAACAATCTGCCGTTCTCGTCGCAGATCGTCACCCGCAGACGGAAGTCGCGTGCTTCGGGTTCGGTCTGGTCGGCGTTGCTCACCATCGCACGGGAGGCGACGAGCGACGACGCGCACGTGCCGTCCTCGTTCTGGATCCCCGCTTCGAGGACCTCCCCGGTGGTGTCGACGCCGGCCTGCTGCACGACCTCCACGAAAGGCCCTTCGCGGCCCTCGAACTCGGCCTTGAAATCACCCGTCGCGCCTTCGAGCAGACGCGCGACGTCGGAGTCGGCGGTGTCGGCGTTGATGGTGGTCAGGTTGAGCACAGTCTGCCGCGCGGCCTGCAGGTACGCCTCCCGCTGCTCGTCGCGTTCGTTCGCGGACTGCCGGTCGACGATGAGCCAGGCACCGACCGCCACGAGTGCGATCACCAGCACGGACGCGATGATCGCGACCGGCTTGGCCCATCTCGGCTTCGCCTTCTTGTCGATCTCGTCTGCCATCAGCCCTGCTGCGCCTTCATGTAACTCTCCAAGCTCCGATCTCCACCGAGATCGGCGTGCGTGTACACGGTGCCGTCGGGACCAATGTACGTCCCGGTCTGCGGATCGATCCGTCGTGCCGCGACCCCGGCGGGAGCCGTGTCGTCTCCCCCACCGTACGAGGCTGGTGTGGGTGCGACGTTCTCCGAGGCCACCGGTGTGGGCGGCCCGGTCCACGGATTGTCCGAGTAGGTGGGGTCGTACCCGGTGCGGCACGTGTCGGGCGTCGGTGCGCGACGGCCCGGGTATTCCATGCACGGCAGGTTCCGGGCACCGCGGATCGCGTTCGGATAGTCCTGCGGCAGTTGGCAGAAGACGTCGCCCGGGGTGTCGACCATGGACGTGTCGGCCGGGCTGCGCCACTGTTCCGGCGGCACGAAACCGGCCAGGCACGGCGGCGGATCGTGCAGCTGCAGGTGGAAGTCCACCACGGCACCGTCCTCGGGCGGACCGTCGCCGGCCGCGGTGATCAGGGCCGTCGTCATCGGCGGGTACAGCACCAGGATCTGTTCGATGCCGGCGTTGTAGATGACGCCCACCTCACCGACACTCACCAGATTCGCGAGCAGCAGCGGCAGCGTCGGTTTCAGGTCCTGCAGAAGCGATTCGGCTTCGGCGGCGGCACCCGGACCGACGTCGAGCAGGGCCCGCAGGTCGGGGTCGCTCTCGCGCAGACGATCGGTGAAGGTCACCATGTCGCGCGTCCACGACCGGATCGCATCGCTCGTGACCACCTGCGTGTCGAGCAGCGGACCGATCTGGTCGATCAACTGCCGTGTCTCGACACTGTTCGCCGAGGCCTCCTGCACGAACAGGCGCGTCGAGTCGATCAGTTCCTGCAGTTCGGGTCCGGAGCCGTTGAACGCGTCGAACGCCTCGTCGACCACCGTCTGCAGTCGTGTGTCGCCGATCGAGGCGAGCAGCACGTCGGCCTGGTCGAGCAGAGCACCGACCTCCTGCGGCACCGTCGTGCGGTCGACCGGGATCACGTCGCCGTCGGCCAGGCGGTCGCCGCCCGAACCGTCGGCCCGGGGCACGAGATCGACGTACTGCTCACCGACGGCCGACACGCTGCGTACGGCCGCGTCGACGTCGGCGGGGATCGTCGCGTCGCTGTCGATGGACAACTTCGCCTCGACGCCCGTCGGCGACAGCGAGACGCTCCGGACGGTGCCGACGGTGTTGCCGCGGTAGGTGACGTTCGAATGCGGGTACAGGCCACCGGTCGACTGGAGTTCGACGACCACCTCGTACCGCCCGACCCCGAACAGGGCGGGCAGTCGCACGTACATCAGCGACATCACGACGAGTCCGACGACCGTGAGGATCGCGAAGATCGTGAGCTGGATGCGGACGAACCGCGTGAGCATCATGGTGCGGGCACCCCCAGGGGCAGGCCGGGAATGGTGATCTCACCGATGCCGGGGATCGTCAGTTTCCCTTCGGGACCGGGCGGTGGCGGCGGTGGCGGCTCGAGCGGTGCACGGAACGGATCCGTCGCCTGCGCAGCGAGTCCCGCGTCGCGGCCGAGGATCCCCTCCGGACCCGCGAGGCGTCCCGCGAGCGGCGTCCCGGACAGGAAGTTCAGGTCGAGACGTTCGAGACTGAGGTCGATCGTCATCGCGAGGTTCGCGTAGTCGCCGCGGATGATGTTGTTGATGCCCGCCTGCGGGAAGGGATAGGTGAGCAGCACACCGAGCACCTCGGTCAGGGCACTGCCCGAATCGGCCAGGGCCTTCAACGTCGGCGCGAGCCCTTCGAGATTCGCCTTCAGGTCGTCGTTCGAGGTCTCCACGACCCGGCTCGCCACGGTGCTCATCTCGCCGAGCGAACTCATCGCGGCGGTGAGGTTCGAGCGCTGGTCGGCCAGGACGTCGAGCGCGGGCGGCAGTTCCTCGAGAGCCCGGACGAGTGTCGCGTTCTGGTCGTCGACGGTCGCGGCCAGACGGTCCATGCCCTCCAGCGCGGCGATGATGTCGCCGCGCTGCGTGTCGAGGGTGGACACCAGTTCGTCCAGGCGCGGGAGCAGGTTCCGGATCGAATCCTCCCGGCCGACGAGCGCCGCGTTCAGCTCGGTGGTGATGTCGTTGATCTGCGCGAGTCCACCACCGTTGAGCACCACCGACAACGACGAGAGCGTCTGTTCGGTGGTCGGATACGCACCGGCGCGCTCGATCGGGATGAGGTCGCCGTCCTCGAGCCGGCCCTGCGGGGGTTCGCCGACGGGCGGGATCAGTTCGAGGTGCTGCGATCCGAGCAGGCTCGTCTGGCCGATCCGCGCGAGCGAGTTGGCCGGGACGATCACGCCTTCGTCGAGCGAGACCGTCACGAGCGCGTGCCAGCCGTCGAGTTCGATCCCCGAGATCGACCCGACGGTGACGTCGTCGACCCGCACGGGCGAGTTCTGGGTCAGGGTCGTCACGTTGGGCATCTCGATCTGCACCTGGTAGGCACCCTCCCCACGTCCGGCGGTGCCGGGCATGGGAATCGAGTTGAGCCCGCCCCACTCGCACGCGGTGAGCGTCGTGCCCACCGCGACGGCGGTGACCGCGACGCCGAGGCGGCGGAGCATCGATCGGCCGGTCATCGTCCTCCTCCCGGCTGCAGCAGGGAACCGAGATCCTGCGGGACCTGCAGCGACGGCAGGCCGCCGAGGATCCCGTCGAGCGGCGACGCCGCTTCCGACAGCGACGGACCGGGTGCGGTGCCGCGTCCTTCCGATGCCCCTTCGAGCCAGGGTTCGGTGTAGACGATGTCGCCGTCGAAGGCCTGCACACCGGCGAGCGGGTTGACCAGCAGCGGAAGGTAGTTGGCGTTGATGGACGACAGCACCGGTCCGAGCTGCTGGCGGCACAGTTCCTCACTGCGTTCGGAGGTCGCGTTGGCGGCGGCCGCGACCGACCCGCACATCCACTCCACGGGGTTGGCGAGGTTGTTGATCGCGAGTGCGCCCGTGAGCGAACCCTGCGCCGGCTTGTAGATGTTGTAGAAGTTCGCCAGGGCGGTCGGGCCCGAATGCAGCACCCGCTCGATCTCGGGTCGCTTGCGGGCGAGCACCTCGGTCGCGTCCGCGAGTCGCTGCACCGATTCGGTGAGACCGGCCCGGTTGTCCTGCACGAACCGCTGCACGTCGCCGACGGCGATGTTCAACTCGGACAAGGAGACACCGAGCTGGTCGGAACTCTGCGCGAGCACGTCGGAGACCGACGCGAGACGACCGCCGAACTGGACGATCTGCTCGTTGCTCGACGAGAGGACCGACACGAAGGTCTGCAGGTTGCGGATCGTCGAGAACAGATCGGTGCGCCCCTCGGAGAGCGTGCGCATCGTGTCCGACAACTCGCGCAGGGCCCCACGCACGGTCTGCCCGTTGCCCTCGAGATTGTCGGCCGCGGTGTCGATGAACCGGCCGAGGGATCCCTGCGGGTCGAGTTCCTCGGGTCCGAGCGCTTCGGACAGCCGCATCAGTTCGGTCTTGATCTGGTCCCATTCGACCGGAGAGGCCGTGCGCTGCATCGGGATCGTCGCGCCGTCCTCGATCGTCGGACCGCCCGAGTAGACCGGGGTGAGCTGGACGAAACGCGCCGAGACGAGGCTCTGCGCGATGACGACGGCGTTCGCGTCGGACGGGATCTCGACACCGCTGTCGACCTGCATCGTCACCCGCACGAGGTCGTCGCGGGGTTCGATGTCGCTGATTCGTCCCACCGACACCCCGAGCACCCGCACGTCGTCGCCCTCGTACAGGCCGCTGGTGGAAGCGAATTCGGCATAGACGGTGCGCTTGCCGAGGTCCGGGAGGACGAACACGGCGAGGGCGCCGAGCACGAGCACGACGACGGCGCCGATGATCGCCGCCATCAGCCAGGTCGGGCGCCGCCGGGTCGTTGCGGCGGTATCGGTACTCATTCGCCGTCCCTCTTGATCGTCGGGGGTTCGTCCGGGATCACGTCCTGCAGATCCTCGGGGAGGAGATCAGGCGCGACCTGGCTGTCCACCACGGCCTTCCACCACGGTGCCGGAAGGATGTTGGACACGTAGGCGTTGAAGAACGGGCCGCTGGCGACGGATTCGCCGAGCGCGCCGATGTACGGGCCCAGACCGTCGAGTGCGCCGGCGATGTTCTCCTTGTTCGCCTGCAGGTTGGCCGTCACGAGGTTGAGCTTCTCGAGCGTCGGCGCCATCTGCGCCTGGTTGTCCTGCACGAGGCCGGTGAGCTGACGCGAGACGGACGAGATGTTCGCGATCAGTTCGGTGATGGCGTCGCGGCGCAGACTCAGTTCGCCGAACAGCGCATTCGCGTCGACGATCAGCTCGTTGACCTGGTCGCTGCGTTCGGCGAGGATGCTCGTCACCCCTTCGGCGCGTTCGAGCAACTGGTCGAGCGATTCGTCGCGGGCGTTGATCGACTGCGACAGGCGGGTCATGCCCTCCAGGGCGCCCTGGATCTCGGGCGGGGTGTTCTCGAGCGACTGCGACAACGCGTCGAGCGACTCGTTGATCCGGTCGGTGTCGAGTTCGGAGACCGAGGTCGTGAGGTCGCCGAGAGCGTCGGTCAGCGAGTACGGCGAGTTGGTGCGTTCGAGCGCGATCACCGAGCCCGGTCGCATCACGCCGTCGCCACCGGGGCGCAGCGCCAGGGATTTCCGGCCGAGGACGGTGTTGGTCTTGATGTCGGCGCCGGTGGTGTCGCCGAGACCGATGCCGTCGCGGATGCGGAAGGTCACCAGCACGGCCTGATCGTCGAGCCGCACGTCGGTGACGTCGCCGACGTTCACGCCGGCGAGCATGACGTCGTCGCCGGGGACGAGACCACCGGCGTCCTGGAAACGTGCCGAGTAGCTCAGGCCACCGGAGAGGAAGTGCAGCTGGTCGTACTGCAGACCGGCGAGCACGATCGCGGCGGACACGGCCAGGCCGATGATGCCCGTCCGGATGTAGTTGGGGTCACGAGGTGCACTCATTCGACCTTCGCACACCTTCCCGTGTCGTGGTTCGCCGTGGTGTACCGGATGGTGGTGCCGTCCGGTCCGGAGAACTTGAAAGTATTGGCACAGAGGAAGAATTGGAAGAAGTTTCCGTATGCACCCACGCGGATGAGTTTCTTGTAATCGGAGGGCAGGCGTTCGAGCGTGCGGTTGATGTCGTCCTTGCCGAGGTCGAGCTGGGTCATGGTGCGGTTCGTCTCGGCGATGACCGTCTGCAGGTCGGGCCGGTTGTTCTGCAGCAACGCGGCGAGATCCGCGGTGCCGGAGGCGATCTGCGGGATCGACGCACCGATGGGATCGCGATCGGCGGACAGCCCGCCCACCAGGGTGTGCAGCTGGTCGATCGTGTTCTCGAACTCGCGGTCGTGGTCGTCGATCGTGCCGAGGACGGCGTTGAGGTTGTCGATGACGTCGCCGATCAGCTGGTCGCGGTCGGCGAGGGAGTTGGTGAACGAGTTGGTGTTCCCCAGCAGCGACACGAGCGTGTCGCCCTGACCCTGGAAGACCTGCAAGAGTGCTCCGGAGAGGTCGTTGACCTGCTGCGCGTCGAGGCCCTGCAGCAGCGGCTTGAACCCACCGAGCAGCAGGTCGAGATCGAGGGCCGGTTCGGTCTGTTCGATCGGGATGCTGCCACCGGCGGGCAGGACGTCGACGCTGCCGGCACCTTCGAGCAGTTCGAGATACCGGTCGCCGACGAGGTTCTCGTACCGCACGGTGGCGCGGGTGCTGGTGAACAGCGTGTGTTTCGCGTCCACGTCGAACTCGATCTCGGCGGTGTTGTCGGGGCCGATGTCGACCTTCTTCACGGAGCCGACCTGCACCCCGGCGATGCGGACCTTGTCGCCGGTACCGAGACCGGAGACGTCCGTGAAGGTGGCCCGGTAGTTCTCGGTGCCGGTGAACCGCGCCTGGCTGAACACGACGGCGAGCCCGGCGAAGATCAATGCCATCGTGATGGCGAAGATCAGGAACTTGACGGTGGTCGCTCTCATCGTCACCGCCCGCCTGCGAGATGGTCGCCGAACAGGTACTGGAAGATCGTCGGGTAGCGGATCCAGGCCTCCGTTGCGGGCTTGTAGGGCGTTTCACCGGTGTTCGTCACGACGAACGGCGCGTGACCGTCGCGGCGCGGGTCGAAGTTCGGCAGGCCCCAGCAGTTCGGTCCGCCGCTCGCGCCGACCACGGGCAGATCCTGGGCGTCGTTGTACGGCGTGGCACCACCCATGAAGCTCGTGCTCAGGGTCAGGGCCGCGTACTCGCCGGTGCCGGCCATCGGCTCGAACGCCACCCGGGCGTCGTTGAGGCCGACGATGAAGCAGGTCAGTTCGGGCGAGTACTCACCGAGCAGGCCGGTGGTGTGGCTCAGGCTGTCGAGTGCGGTGGTCAACTGTGCTTCGTTCTCCCCCAGGACGTCCCGTCCGGTGTTCGCGAGACCGGTGAGGTTCATGAGCAGCAGGTCGAGCTGCTGTTGTTCGTCGACGACGGTGTTGCCGACGTCGGTGGCGTTGCCGATCGTGGTCATGAGGTCGGGTGCCGTGTCGGCGTAGACGTCGGTGACCTGCGCGGCCGAGACGAGATCGGCCTGCAGTTGTGGCAGCGACGGATTCATCTCGGCGAGATACGCATCGGCCTCGGACAGGGCGGCGCCGAGGGCGTCGCCGCGTCCGTTGAGCGCCTCCGACAACGCTCCGAGGGTGGCGTTGAGCTTCTCGGGCTGGATCTGGGCGAGCACGTCGGACAGGTGCTCGAAGACGGTGTTGAACTCGACGGTGACGTTGTCGGCCGCGATCACGGCGCCTTCCTGCATCGGCACGGAGGACGGATCGTCGGGGACGACGATGTCGACGAACTTGGCACCGAAGACGGTGGTGGATTCGATCGCCACCCGCGCGTTCGACGGAATGAGTTGCATCTGCCCGGGTTGCATGTCGAGATGCAGGACCGCGCCGGCGGGTGTGTGCTCGATCGACGCCACGCGGCCCACCTCGACGCCGCGCATCTTCACCTTGGCGTCGGGCTCCATCACCAGACCGGAGCGGGGTGAGGTGACGGTGAGCGGGACCGTCGAGGTGAACCCACCGGCGAACATCGTCAGTGCCACCGCGACGATCGCGGCGAGGCCGCCCACGAGACCGAAGGCGGCGAGCTTCTTCTTCCACGAAGGAGTGTCCATGTCGCGCGCCCTATCCCGACAGGTTGAAGTTGCCGGTCGCGCCGTAGACGGCGAGCGAGATGAGCAGGGTGACGGTGACGACCGCGACGAGCGAGGCCCGCACCGCGTTGCCGACCGCGACACCCACACCGACGGGGCCGCCACCTGCGGTGAAGCCGTAGTAGGTGTGGATGAGCATCACGGCGATCGCCATCACGATGGCCTGGACGAACGACCACAGGATGTCGGTGGGTATCAGGAAGGTCGTGAAGTAGTGGTCGTACACGCCGGCCGACTGGCCGTAGAGCACCACCGTCGCGAAACGACTGGCGACGAACGAGGCGATCACGGCGAGCGAGTACAGCGGGACGATCGCGATCATCCCGGCGAGCACGCGCGTGGACACCAGATACGGAATGGACGGGATCGCCATGGTCTCGAGCGCGTCGATCTCCTCGGAGACACGCATGGCGCCGAGCTGGGCGGTGGAGCCGGCGCCGATGGTGGCCGCCAGTCCGATACCGGCGATCGTCGGGGCCGCGATACGCACGTTGATGAAGGCCGCGAAGAA
>JACYYJ010062055.1_pt1 | contig 11536 bp, 11 predicted proteins | sample 8236861 | NCBI WGS metagenome assembly JACYYJ01 (sample SAMN14103086, study PRJNA606662) | landfill metagenome | isolation source: landfill solid waste | place: India:New Delhi, Okhla landfill site | collected 2017-11-05
GCGTAGGCGACGACGTCCAGGGTCGACATGACCAGGCCTGCGCCGTTGCCGATGATTCCGACCTCACCGTCGAGCTTGACGTAGTTGAGGTCGAGCTTCTTGGCCTTGAGCTCCAGCGGGTTCTCTGCGCTGATGTCGCGCAGTTCCTCGTGCTCCTTCTGGCGGAAGTCGGCGTTGTCGTCGAGGGAGACCTTGCCGTCGAGGGCGATGATGTCACCGGCACCGGTCTTGACCAGCGGGTTGACCTCGACGAGGGTGGCGTCTTCCTTTTCGAAGACGGTCCACAGGCTGGTCAGCACGGGGGCGACCTTCGCGGCGGTGTCGGCGTCGAAGCCGGCCGCCTCGGCGATTTCAGCTGCCTTGGCATCGTTGATTCCGTCGATAGCGGAAACGGGGATCTTGGCGAGCGCTTCCGGACGTTCCACGGCCAACTGCTCGATCTCCACTCCGCCTTCCTTCGAGCACATGGCCAGATAGGTGCGGTTGGACCGGTCGAGGAGGACGGAGAAGTAGTACTCCTCAGCAATGTCGGCACCTTCGGCGATCATCACCTTTTCGGTGATGTGGCCCTTGATGTCGAGACCCAGGATGTCCTTGGCGCGTGCCTCGGCCTCATCGGGGTTCTTGGCGACCTTGACGCCGCCGGCCTTTCCACGGCCGCCGATCTTGACCTGAGACTTGACGACGACGACACCGCCGCCAAGATCTTCGGCTGCCTTCTTCGCTGCTTCTGGCGTCGTCGCGACCTGGGCCTTGAGCACGGGCACTCCGTGCTTCTCGAACAGGTCACGTGCTTGATACTCGAAAAGATCCACGTGTTTTCCTTCGCTCTCACTGCCGGGTGGTTGGCCCCTGCAGGTTCGTTGACGGATGCAACAACCAAGGACAACCATATTCCCAAACGCACCCGTCCATCCAACCTTGCAGGTTAAATGGACCCTGAGCGTAAGGAATCTCTCGTCAAAAAGTATCTTTGCGCTCAAGATTCTTGATATGGACGTAAAATCGTTTCATGGACGAAGTGGATCGAATTGTCGCAGCCTGGCGACGTGAGCGTCCGGATCTCGACGTCTCCCCGATGGAGATCCTCTCCCGAGTCTCGCGTCTGGCCAGGCAGTTGGACTTGGCACGGAAGTCGAGCTTCTCCGATTACGGCATCGAGGGGTGGGCCTTCGATGTGCTCTCCGCCCTCCGCCGAGCCGGCGAGCCCTATCAGCTCTCCCCCTCGACACTGTTGCAGGAGACACTGGTCACGAGCGGCACCATGACCAATCGCATCGACCGACTCGTCGCCCGCGGGTGGGTCGACCGCCGTCCCGATCCCGGTGATCGACGTGGGGTGCTCGTCCAGCTCAGCGACAGCGGCCGCGCCACGGTCGACTCCGCCCTGGCGGATCTGCTCGTGAAGGAGCGGGAGATCCTCAGCGGCCTCACCCCCGCCGGCAGCCGAAAACTGGCCGCACTGCTGCGGGAGCTGTCCACCGGTTTCGACGGCAGCGAGGACTGAACCGGTCTCCTGTCACAACTGCCCCACCACGAACCCCGACGACGAGGACTCAGCCATGCACGACGACCTCACGAATTTCCGGGGCGCACAGCCGCCTCGGCGAGAGACGATCCATGGTCGGTATGTCGACCTCGAACCGCTCGATGCGGCCGATCACGGCGATAGCCTCTTCGCCGCGGTGTCGACCGCAGCGGGGATCGACGATCGGTTCCGATACCTGCCCCAGACGCCGCAGACCGAACGCGGGGATTTCGATTCCTGGATCGCCGAGGCGGCCGACTCCTCCGATCCCCTCTTCTTCGCCGTCGTGGACCGATCCACCGGTCGGGCCGAGGGCCGGCAGGCGCTGATGCGCATCGATGCGGCCAACGGCGTCATGGAGATCGGGCACATCCTCTGGGGCCCGGCACTGTCGCGGACTCGGGCGGCCACCGAGGCGCTGTACCTCTGCGCCGATCTTGCCTTCTCCTCCGGTTTCCGTCGGTTCGAGTGGAAATGCGATGACGCGAATGCTCCGTCGAAGAAGGCCGCCGAACGCTTCGGTTTCACCTTCGAAGGGGTCTTCCGTCAGCACCTCGTGTACAAGGGCCGCAACCGCGACACCGCATGGTTCTCGATCATCGACGGCGAATGGCCGGCGCTGCGCTCTGCCTACGAAGCGTGGCTTGACGAAGCGAACTTCGATGCCTCGGGAACTCAGCTCAAGGGACTGCGCGAACTCATCGCCGAGGTTCGTCAGCGTTGAGACCTTGGGCTGGGTCGCAAACTGAGCGCCCGCGCCCGCCGCTTTCGCCGCCCCGCCGCGCGTCCACCCGGGCTCGGACCATCCCGCGCATTAGGCTGGACGCGATACCACCTGGACGCTGATGACACCACGAGGAACCATGCGACTTCGCCCCCTTGCCCTGCTGTCTGCCGCTGCGATTGCTGCCACGACGACGGCCTGCGTGTCGACCCCCGAAGAGACCCGCCCGCAGCCCCGCCCCTCGGTGAGCAAGGAAGAGGTCACCCCGATCGAGACCCCCGACGATGCGCCGAAGGTGTCCATCGTCGATTCCTCCCCCGGCGGCGCGAAGGACACCGACCCGCTGTGGCAGGGCCTCGCCGAGGCGGCCGAGAAGAAGACCGAGGCCTACCTCAAGGTCTACGTGCACACCGGCAATCCCGAGGTTCCCGAGTCCGGCGAGACGACCGTGACCGCCGACAGCCCGGACAGCGTCAGTGTCACCGTCGATGCGAAGAACGTCGATGACGGCGCCTCCCCGTTCCTGCTCATCCACGGCACCTTCGACGTCGAGGAGATCGGCAACTCGGCGTACACGCTCAAGACCGTCGACGACGAAGACATCCCCGAGCTCGACCCGAAGGGCCCGAACGACGAGAAGCGCTGCACCGCCGATGACGCTCAGGACCGCATCGCCCTGGCCGCCGACGACCTCGCCGAGGATCCCGGCCGCCGAGAAGAGTTCCGCCAGCAGTGGGGCGGTTCGCCGCGCGTGTGGTGGGGCATCCAGAAGACCGCCATCAGCCTCGGCGAGGAGGGCGGAGTCGCCGGCGACTTCCTCACCGAAGCCTGCGGAGAGTTCCTCCAGTAGTCACGCCGTTCCGCTTCGCGCCCGCAGCTACTCGCCAGCCGACGCCCTGCGTGCGACGATGGCTCTATGAAGATCGCCGTCATCGGAGCTGGAATCGGCGGACTCTCGGTGGCCGTGGGCCTGCAGAGAGCGGGCGCCGAGGTGACCGTGTTCGAACGGGCATCCGAGGTCAGAGCCGGTGGTTCAGGTCTGTCGATCTTCGCCAACGGTCTAGCCGCTCTGGAGACCCTGGGTCTGAGCGAGGCGTTCGATGCCGTGACCGACGCCGGTGTCGAAGGTTTCGCCGCAGGTCAGCGGCTCGCCGACGGGCGCTGGATCGCTCAAGTGCCCAACGATGCGGTCGGTGCCCTGCGCATCGTCGACCGTGCCGATCTCCACCGCATCCTCCTCGACGCTCTGACCCCGGGGACGGTGCACACCGACTCCGAGGCGACCGTGACCGGCACCGACGGGACGCTGACCGTCGAAGAACCCGGGTCCGCCGGTTCCGCAGTATCCGAGCACTTCGACCTCATCATCGGCTCCGACGGTCTGCACAGCCGAACCCGCACCGTCGTCGAAGGAGAGACGATCGCCCCGCGGTACTCCGGGTATTCCGCGTGGCGGGGCATCACCTCGGTGCCGGTGGATCTGTCCGGTGAAGCCGGGGAATCGGTCGGACACGGGCGCCGCTTCGGCATCGCCCCGTTGGCCGACGGCCGCGTCTACTGGTTCGCGGTGGCGAATATGCCGCAGGACGCGGTCTTCGCCGACGAGAAGGCCACCGTCGAGCAGATGTTCACGGGCTGGCACTCCCCCATCGCCGATCTCATCGCCGCCACCCCCGCCGAGGAGGTCCGCCGCACCGCGATCTCCGACCTCTCCCGCCGGTTGGCCAGGTTCCATCGTGACCGTGTCGTGCTCATCGGCGATGCCGCTCATGCGATGACGCCGAACCTCGGTCAGGGTGGAGGGCAGGCCCTCGAGGACGCGGCGACGCTCACCGTCCTGCTCGCTCCGCTGCTCGCGCGCGGTCATGCAGGAAACAGTGCGGAGGACCGTGCCGAGCTCGAGGCGGCGCTGCAGCGCTATGAGTCACTGCGTCGGCCACGGACGCAGTCGATCGCGCAGAAGTCCCGCCTCATGGGGCAGGTGTTCCAGCTCGAATCGCCGCTGTTGGCAGGGTTGCGCAACGCCGTCATCTCAGCCGTACCGTCGAGACTCATCGCCTCGCAGGCCGCGAGCGTCCAGAAATGGTCGCCGCCGCCCTTGTGAGGCTGCCGGCCGGCAGCCGCTGGCGCGCTGCGGACGGCGCTGTCGGTCGGAATCCGCCCAGCCAGCACCGCTGACAAGAATTAAGTGTGCGCAGATTGCCATTCTGACGCTGTCTTTGGGCAATCTTGGCACACTTAACGGATTCGCCCAGCGGTGGTGGGTGGTTGCAATGGCTCGAATTCGAAAGAACGCAGGTCGCCATCGGATACCCAGCGCAGAATTCAGGTCGGTATCGGATACTTCTCTCGCTCGAAAGTATCCGATAACGACCTACATCCGGACGAGGACCCGCTTAAACCCGCCTAGTCGGTCAGGGCGCGGTTGTAGGCCTCGACGACGGCGGGCAGGAAGAAGCCCAAGAGCACGGCGATGGCGGTGACCAGGCAGGCGAGCCCCAGCCACAGGGACCCCGCGATGACGCTGAAGGCGAAGACGATGACGAGCAGCTCGAAGGCGATCGCCGCCGGACGCGCCCACCTGTGCAGACGCCAGGCGCCGCGGGCCGCGGCACCGACACCGGCTGCGAAGATGAAGAACATGACGGCCAGGCCGATCAGCGAGGTCGCCAACGATCCGGCGGTGACCGCCGTGATGATGAACGACACCGCCGACCCGACCAGGGCCAACGCCTGAATGCCGAGGACCGTCACAGGCAGCAGCATCGCCCGCGGGGTGGGAACGCCGTGCCCCTCAGGCTCCGGTGAAGCGCCGGTGCCTGCGGCCCGGTCATTGCGTGCGGTCAAATGGTCACCCGGGCGAATCCGGGGATGAGGATCTCGTCGAGCATGCGCTCACGCACATCCAGCGGCAGGAAGGCTGCGGTGATGGCGTTGACCGTCGCCCATTCGAGGTCGGTCTGGTTCCAGCCGGCCTCGTCGACGAGCAGGCGCATCTCACGCGACACGGATGTGCCGGACATCAGCCGGTTGTCCGGGTTGATGGTGACCGCAAAGCCGAGGTCTTTCAGTCCCGTGATCGGGTGGCTGGCGATGGTGCCGCCGATGTCGGTCTGCAGGTTCGAGCTCGGGCACAGTTCCAGCGGAATCTGCTGGTCGAGGACCCAGGCGGCGAGGCTGCCGAGCTGACCCTGACCGTCGACGATGTCCATGTCCTCGACGATGCGAGCGCCGTGGCCCAGACGCTGGGCGTGGCAGATGGTGACCGCCTCGTGGATGGATTCTTTGCCGGCGGCCTCTCCGGCATGGATCGTCACCGGCACATACGCCTGGTGCAGGGCGTTGAAGGCGGAGAGATGCGCGGACGGCGGGAATCCGTTCTCGGGTCCGGCGATGTCGAAGCCGACGATACCGGAGTCCGCACCCTTCTCACGATGGCGGATGGCCAATTCGGCGATCGCCAGCGAGTTGTCGGCCTGACGCATGGCCGTGATGAGCTGTCCGACGCGGATGTACTTGCCGTCGGCCGCGGCCTCGGAGACACCTTCTTCGAGACCGGCCTGGACGGCTTCGACCACGGCGTCGAGCTCGAGTCCGCCCTCGAGGTGCTGTTCGGGAGCCCACCGAGCCTCGGCGTAGAAGACTCCGTCGGCCACCTGGTCGAGGACCCATTCCTTGGCCACACGGCGCAGGTTGTCCTCGCTCTGCATGACCGCCACGGTGTGCGAGAACGTCTCGAGGTAGCGGACCAGATCACCGGAATTCGCGGACTCCGAAAACCATCTGCGCAGCGATTCTGCGTCGGAGGCGGGCAGGGTGTGACCGATCGAGTCGGCCAGTTCGATCATCGTCGACGGGCGCAGACCGCCGTCGAGGTGATCATGGAGGGAGACTTTGGGCAGCTGCAGGATGGGGTCGTCCGATGCGACGCCGGCGGGTACATTCATCACCGTCTCAGCTTATCCGATGACGACTGAGCCCCTCATCCTTCCTCCGGGTCGATCTCCCCGCTCTTGATCCGTTCCCGCAGGTCCGTGATCCCGCGACCGGCGTCGGAGACGCGGGAGAGGAATCCGTCCTCGGCGACGATGCGCACTCCACCGTTGTCGAGGGTGCCCCAGTAGTGGCGGTCGGCGATGCGGAAGCCGCCGATCTCCTCGGGCCCGGTCTTCGGCGCAGGGGCCACCTCGTCGGGGTTCTTGCTCTGCGGCCAATCGGGGAACATCGTGCGCAGTCCACGGCGCACGTTCGGTTCCACGCTGGCCACGATCGTCTTGGAGAATCCGCCCGCTGTTCCGTACCACACGATCTTCGGCAGGCTCGGTCCTTCGTCGTCGCCCTCGGGTGCCTCCGTGGCCGTGGTCAGGTTCATCCGCTTCTCCTCCGCCGAGGTGACCACCCCCATCGCGGCCGCCGACCCGAAGGGAACGAGCACGTCGACGTCGACGTCGAAGGACCGTTCGAAGTACTCCTTCCCCGCTTTGCGGGTGTCGTCGATCGTCCGCGGCGAACCGCTCGCCGAGGCGGCCCCACCCGAGGAGGGACGGTAGGACTCCGCCTTCGGCAGGTCCTCGTCCTTCTCCTTGTTGTAGAGGTCGACGCCGGCGTCGAAGGCATTCAGAATGCGTTCGGACTGCGGGAACCCGTGGGAGACGACGACGCCGACCTTCCCTGTCTCGGAGGCAGTGGCCGCGGTGTAGCCGGCGATGAACGCCGGCGGGACGAGGTCGAAATCCATGCTCAGCACGTTCTTCGGCAGGTCGTCTGTGCCGCTGGAGACTCCGAGGAACAGGTCGTCGGGGTGCGCGGCGGCGAAGTCCGCGAGTTCGTCTGCTCCGCCGGGCCCGATGACCGTGGTCAGTGCACAGTCTTGTCGGTTCATCCGATCCAATGCCGCCGAGGTGGCCGACCCACTCGAGACGCGTTGACTCGAGGTGCCCGAGAAGACCCCGGCGCCACGGGCCAGTTCCGTCTCCTCGAGGGTGAGAGCACCGGCGGAGTGATCGTCGAAGCCGGCCGGTGCCGAGACGAGGCAGCCCAGTCGCTCCTCTTCGAGGGCTTCGGGAGCAGAGACGGAGCAGCCGGTCAGCACCAGGGTGCCCACCGCGGCGAAGGCAGCGATGGAGGTGCTGTGGGCTGCGTGGCTCATGGCATCCAGATTATCGGCCCGGCACCCCGGCCGGGTAATCAGCGGTCCCGGTCGAGGACCTTGAGCGCGGTGGCTGTGAACACGCGGGCGGCGATCTCCACGGCTCGCTCATCGATGAGCAGATCACCCTGGTGGATGTCGTAGGTGATGCCGCCGGGCGTGCGGGTGCCCAGACGGATGAGCGCTCCCGGGCAGTGGGTGAGGTACCAGGCGAAGTCCTCACCACCCATCGACTGCGGGGTCAGCTGCACGGAGTTCTCACCGAGTTCCCCGCGGACCGCCGATTCGATGAGGCTGACCTGGTCTTCGGTGTTGACCACCGGAGGGACGCCTCGGCGATGTTCGAGGTCGACCTCGACCCCGTAGGGTCCGGCGATGCGATCGACGAGCTCGGGCAGCACCTCAGCGACCTGATTCCACCCGTCGACGTCGAGGCAGCGCAGGGTTCCGCGCAGGATCCCCTCGCTGGGGACGACGTTCGCGGCGTGACCGGCGCTGATCTCACCCCACACCAGCGAGATCGCGTGGCGCGGATCGATGAGGCGACCGAGAGTCGAGGGCAGGTCGGTGGCGAGTTTGCCGAGCGCGTAGACGAGGTCCTCGGTCAGGTGCGGGCGTGAGGTGTGGCCGCCGTGACCGGAGAGGCGGATGATCACGGTGTCGCCGGCTGCGGTGATGGCGCCGATGCGCGATCCGACCTTCCCGATGTCGACGTTCGGGTCGCAGTGGACGGCGTAGACCTCGGGCACGTCGTCGAGGACGCCCTGGGAGATCACGCGCAGCGCCCCACCGGGGGTGACTTCCTCGCCGGGCTGGAAGATCAGACGCACGCGTCCGCCGAGTCCGCCGGGGCGGGTCTCGTGGATCTTCTGCAGGGCGATGCCGGCACCGATGAGTGAGGTCAGGTGGACGTCGTGGCCGCAGGCATGGGCGACGCCGGGAACGGTGGAACGGAATTCCTCATCGATGAGGTCGTCGACGGGCAGGGCGTCGATATCGGCCCGCAGCCCCACGGCCACTGGGCCTTCGCCGACGTCGCAGACGACTCCGGTGCCGTCGAGGCGCTTCGGCGTGAGTCCGGCGGCCTCGAGTCGGGCGACGATCTTGTCGGTGGTCGCGAACTCCTGGAAGGACAGTTCCGGATGGGCATGGATGTCGCGGCGGAAATCGATGAGTTCAGCACCGATCTCAGCGATTGTCGAGCTGATCACGTCGGGTCCTTCAGTGCGGGGAGGTCGGGGATGGGCGATGTCGAACATTTCAAGCAATGCTAGGCACTCGATGTCATAAATGTGCCCATTGCGACCAATTTCGACATACTTCGCGCTTCGATCCCCCGAACGCCGGGGCGGCGGACCGAAGCCGAGACACCCCGCCCCGAGGCGGCCGGCCGGAGCGAAGACCCCTCACACCAGGAGCGGCCCCGCGGCTCAGAGCAGTTCGTCGAGTCCGCGCTCACCGGCGACGGACACGGCCTTCTTCACATCCTGAGCGTGTGAGCGCGAGGTGATGAGCAGAACGTCGTCGGTGTCGACGACGACGAGGTCTTCGAGTCCGACGATCGCCACCGTCCGCGGGCCTTCGGAGAAGACGACCCCCGAGGCATCGACTTCGAGGAGATCGGTGTTCCCGCCGATCGAGATCACTCCCCGCGGCTCCCCCGGCACCGGCTGGCGCAGTCGGGCCACCGAGTCGAAGTCGCCGACGTCGTCCCAGCCGAAGTCACCGGGAATGACGATGACCCGACCGGCCGCGGCTGCGGGCTCGGCCACCACATAGTCGATGGCCCGCTTCTCCAGTCCGGGCCATACGGCGGGCAGGACCTCGTCGTGGTCGGGGGTGTCCCTGGCCTCAGCGTTCGGGGCCAGTCCGGAGTAGAGGGCGGGGTCCTCCTCGGCGAGGATGTCGAGAAGGGATGAAGCCTTGGCGATGAACATACCTGCGTTCCAGCGGTAGCGGCCGGAGTTCACATACTGACGAGCCGTGCTCGCCTCCGGCTTCTCTGCGAAGGCCAACGCACGCCTGGCCGTGGGCGCCCCGTCGAGGCCGAGCAGGTCGCCGGTCTCGATATAGCCGTAGGCGGTGGCGGGATTGCGCGGCATGATGCCGATCGTGACGATGTCCCCGGTCTCCGCGGCCGCGACGGCCTGGTCGATGACGAGGCGGAATTCGTCGACATTCGTGATCGAATGGTCCGCGGAGAACGATCCGACGATGGCCTCGGGATCCTCGCGGGCGATGAGCATGGCGGCCAGTCCGATGGCCGCCGCGGAATCCTTCGGGGAGGGTTCGGTGATGATCTGGCCGCGGGCGATATGCGGCAGCTGTCCGGCGACCTGATCGAAGTGGCTCTCACCGGTGACCACCCAGACCCTGTCTTCGCCGACGATCGGCGCGACCCGGTCCCAGGGGGCCTGGATGAGGGCACGGCCGAGGCCGAGGACATCGTGGAGGAACTTCGGCGTCGCCCGGCGAGACAGCGGCCACAGGCGCGTTCCGGATCCGCCGGCGGGGATGATGGCGTGGAAGTGCGTGTTCACGATTTCAGTGTCTCAGAGTTCGGGCATGCCTTCCCCGAGGTTGCCCGCCGTGTCGGATGAGCCGATCCTTAAGACTCCGGTGGGGAGATCCCCACCTCAGGGCCGCCTCGGTGATGGTCTGCCCTTGTTCCGGGGCCGTCCAGGTCAGGACGGCAGCGAAACAATTTAGCGCATACGATTGTGATGTAAATGAAATTCCGTGAGACGCGAAATCCCAGTTTTGAGGGAATTGCCAGGGTTGTCGTGTGATCCGGGACGCTCAGCCGTGTCTCGACTGGCACGGAAGCGGTCTTCGGCGTAGTTTCTAGACGTACACACCCGAATATTCAAGATGGAGGATGCTCCGTGGCCAAAGCGTCTACGGGCACTCTGTACCGAGGAAACGAAGGAATGTGGTCCTGGGTCGCGCATCGCGTCACAGGCGTCGGAATCTTCTTCTTCCTTCTGGTCCACGTGCTCGATACTGCCCTCGTCCGCGTCTCGCCCGAGGCCTATAACGCAGTGATCGGAACCTACAAGACACCGGTCATGGCATTCGGTGAGATCGCGCTCGTCGCCGCAATCGCATTCCATGCGTTCAACGGTCTGCGCGTCATTCTCGTCGATTTCTCGAAGAGTGGCCCGAAAAATCAGAAGAAGCTGTTCTGGGGAGTCATGATCGTGTGGCTCATCATCATGATCGCCTTCATTCCCCGCCAGCTGATGCACACCTTCGGAGGCTGACATGAGCACAACATCCATTCCGGCTCCGCGGACCGGCTACTCCCGGCACAAGTCGACGCGTTCGAAGTTCGAGATGTTCGCATGGCTGTTCATGCGCATCTCCGGCGTCGTGCTCGTCATCCTCATCTTCGGCCACCTGTTCGTGAACCTGTGGGCCGGCGACGGCGTCCAGGCCATCGACTTCGGCTTCGTCGCAGGCAAGTGGGCCAGCCCGTTCTGGCAGATCTGGGATCTGCTCATGCTGTGGCTGGCGATGCTGCACGGCACCAACGGTCTGCGCACCATCATCATGGACTACTCAGAGAAGCCCGGCACGCGCATGGCCCTGCAGGTGATCCTCTACATCGCCTCGGTCATCGTCATCGTGCTCGGCACGCTCGTCATCTTCACGTTCGATCCCTGCCCGGCCGGAGCGGACCCCTCGGTCCTGGCTGAGTTCTGCAAGGCCTAAAGGAGAAACATGCAGGTACATCATTACGACGTCGTCATCGTCGGCGCCGGCGGCGCCGGCATGCGTGCGGCGATCGAGTCGGGCCAGCGTGCCCGCACCGCCGTTCTCACCAAGCTCTACCCCACCCGTTCGCACACCGGCGCCGCCCAGGGCGGAATGTGCGCCGCACTGGCGAACGTGGAAGAGGACAACTGGGAATGGCACACCTTCGACACCGTCAAGGGCGGTGACTATCTGGTCGACCAGGACGCCGCCGAGGTGATGGCCAAGGAAGCCATCGACGCCGTCCTCGACCTCGAGAAGATGGGGCTGCCGTTCAACCGCACCCCCGAGGGCAAGATCGACCAGCGCCGGTTCGGCGGGCACACCCGTGATCACGGCAAGGCCCCGGTGCGGCGTGCCTGCTACGCGGCCGACCGCA
>JACYYJ010003165.1_pt5 | contig 11531 bp, 14 predicted proteins | sample 8236861 | NCBI WGS metagenome assembly JACYYJ01 (sample SAMN14103086, study PRJNA606662) | landfill metagenome | isolation source: landfill solid waste | place: India:New Delhi, Okhla landfill site | collected 2017-11-05
GGGATGTGGCTTTCCGTCTCGCCCGGATCGCCGCCACCTCCCAGGTTGCCGTCCTGCGGCGACGACGAGATCTGCTGCGTGGGGTCGGAGGTTCCGGTGGGGAGGTCGTCGTCGGTCGTCGGCGCGGTGGTGCCGGTGGGATACAGGTCGGTGCGACTCGGATCGATGACCACGATCCGCTCTCCGCCGTCGTCCGCCTGGTTGCTCGGGTCGCTCGGGGCGAGGTTGACGACGATCGCCGCGACGCCACAGCCGACGACCACGGCGCCCATCACCGCGAGCATGCGCATCCGCGAGTTCGGCCCCGGCGGAGGCCGATCGTTCCAGCCGTCGTCGTCGGAAAGCCGGGCCACCGACACATCGTTGTCCACCTACTGAGCCCCTCCGGACCGGGAACAGCCGAGCTGAGCTGTCTCACCGTAGATCATGGCAATGCGGGTTTCCCGGTAGGGATTGCCCGTGTGGGCGTCGGTGTTGTGGCACAATAACGCGTTTTCACCCGCCTGACTACTGTCTGCAACAGCGCCGATCACGGACCGCGTCGACCGTCGGCCTCTCTCCACAGTGTCTGGTCAGCGTCGAGGCGCCGGTTACAGCACCGAACGCAGGAACGTGACGAGGTGATCGTTGAAGTCGGCTTCCCGTTCGAGGTTCGGCAGGTGGCCGGCGTCGTCGAGGACGACCAGCCGGGCGGCGGGGATGCGTCGGTGGTCGGCTCGGAGTGGAAGCGCTCACCGGTCCGGTGGTGAAGGGCATCGCCGCCCGGCTCGGGGTGACGCTCGTGCCGTTGCCCGTCGACGAGCACGGGCTCGTGCCCGAGTCGGTCCGCGAGGCACGCTCCGACGCCGTGTATGTGCAGCCGACGCTGCACAATCCGCTCGGTGTCACGATGCCGGAGTGGCGCAGGCAGGAGCTGGCGCAGGTGCTGAACGATTTCGGCATCAACGCCGTGGAGGACACCGTCTACGCGTTCCTCCGCGACGAGGTGCCGTTGGCGGCGTACGCGCCGGAGCGCACCGTTCTCGTCGACAGCCTGTCGAAGCGCTTCTCTCCGGGGCTGACTCTGGGGTTCCTCGTCGCCTCCGAGGGGTTGGCGGGGCGGGTGGCGTCCGCGCTGCGCTCCGGAGGGTGGACGGCGCCCGGGTTCACGCTCGTCGCCGCCACGCACTGGTTCGAGGACGGGACGGTGTTCTCGGTGCGGCGACGTAAGCGGATCGACGCGGCACACAAGTCATAGATTGTCCGCAGTGGACTCGACGGGTTCGCGTTGCGCGGTGATCCCGCCGCCCACCACTGTTGGTGGGAGCTGCCTCCGCCGTGGCGCGCCGGGGTATCGCGGTCAGCCCCTCGGGTGCCTTCGCGGTCGGCGCCGCGCACGCCCCCAGTGCGGTACGGCTGGCCTTCGCGGGGCCCGATGTGTCCACACTGGAGAGTGCTGTGGGGGTGCTGGCGCGGCTCGCGCGGGGAACCCCGGAGGACGCACGGGCGGACTGACCGGGTCCGTACGTGCCGCCGTTTCATGCCGGCCGCCCAGGGGTAGTCGGCGCCATGGAGGTGACGTCATGGCAACCACCAGGGAACGACTGCACACGGCGTTGTCCGAGGCGGACTTCCCCGCCGAACGCGCCGAACTGGTGCGGTATGCGGAGCGCGCCGGTGCGGATTCCGACACCCTCCGCGAACTGAAGGGAATCCCCGCCGAGACCTACGGCGGTCTCGGTGAGGTCGAGCGCGCCGTGTCGTTCGCGACGCCCGAGGACGACCGGGAGCGGGCCGAGCGGCGTCGGACGCACGACAAGCCCGGACTGTCGGAGCAGGCCAAGGACGTGGAGGCACACCCGATCGTCGAGGAGCTCGGCGAGAACCGGGGTAGTTGAGCCGTTTGTCCGGGTTTGCCGACGGGTAGCTGTACATCGCGAACGTCTCGACGAGAGTAAGGCGATCATGGAGCTTTCCGGCAGTGGCGAAGTGGAGAACTCGCCCGCACGGCTCGCCGCACGCGCCGAGGACGCCGTCAGGGCACTGACGCTCCGCACCTCGGGCCCGGTGGACGGTGACATCCTCGCCAGTCCCGGTGAGATGCACGAGGTGCTGGGCTCGTTGAGGCTGCTCGTCGACAACCTCTCCCGGTGCCTGCCGGAGATGGCGACCTGGCTCGAACAGTGCCTGTGGTGCGGTCGCATCGGCGGGCAGGACCCGCGGGCGTACGGCGAGGTCGCCGAGTCGATCTTCGAGGTCGCGTCGGCGTTGGCGCGGGCACACCGGATGGGCACGGCGCTGAGCCGTGAGATCCAGGCGGCGCAGTCCGCCAGCAGCGACCTCGTGGTCAGTGAGTGACGGACGGACGGCGCGGACGGCCGCGGCAGGGCCGTGCGCCCGTCCGCGCGGTGGGTGTCGAGGGCGAAGAGGATTGTTGCCGACGTCGTCGATACCGGCTGGTTCACAGCTCCACGTCACGACGGGCTCGTCGCCTCGCCACCCGTGTTCTCCTGCTGATCACCCGGCTGCCGGGGAAGGGGCGGCTGGAGGGCGTTGGCTTCCCGCTGCTGCTCGATCGCCTCGACCAGCTCGCTCTGACTCATGTGCGCGACGAACGGGATGCCCTCCTCATGGGCTGTCTCCGTGAGCTCTCCCCACGTCCGGTCGTTCAGGTCCTTCTGCTGCGGCATTGTCATCCTCCGCGTCTGCCGACTACGGCATTCGGGTAGCCCACAGGGTGGAGCGTTAACCCATTCGGAGGCTGCTGGAGGCGTCACATGTCCTCGACGTTCAGACTCGGCACGATCGCGGGTATCCGGGTCGGCGCGCACTGGAGCGTGCTCGGCATCCTGCTCATCCTCGTGGTCGCGCTCGGCTTCCGGAACTGGCCCGTCCTGGCTCCCGGCCACGCCGGTGTCGTCTACGTCCTGGCGGCTGTGGTGACGGCCGTGTTCTTCCTCGCCTCACTGCTCGCGCACGAGCTCGCGCACGCGGTCGTCGCTCGTCGGCAGGGCATCGAGGTCGACGACATCACCCTGTGGCTGCTCGGCGGCCTCGCCCGGCTCCGCAGTGAAGCCCGGACACCCGGGGCCGACCTGAGGGTGGCCGTCGCGGGCCCGTTGGCGAGCCTGGTGTGCGGCGCGGTGTTCGGGGCCCTCGCCTGGCTGCTCGTCACGGTGGACGCCCCGTTCCTCGCGGTGATGGCGGCGGTGTACCTCGCGCTGTTCAACGGTGTTCTCGCGGCCTTCAACCTGGTTCCCGCCGCCCCGCTGGACGGCGGGCGAGTCCTGCGCGCCGCGCTGTGGGCGTGGAAGGGCGACCGGCACCTCGCCGCCGTCTGGAGTGCTCGCGCGGGCCGCGGGTTCGGCATCCTGCTCATTCTCGCCGGCGTGTGGCAGCTGCTGTTCGCGGGCACGGGCAGCGGCCTGTGGTGGGTGCTGATCGGCTTGTTCGTCGTCACCGTCGCGGGTGCCGAGGAACGCGAGGCACACCTCGGCAGCACGCTCCAGGACGTGCGCGTGTCCGAGGTCATGACCCCCGACCCGGACACCACCGACGCCGACACCTCGGTGCACGACTTCCTGCACGACGTCGTGCTCGTCCGGCGGCACTCGGCGTTTCCGGTCGTGGACGGGCGAGGACACGTGGAGGGGCTGGTGACGCTGAACCGGCTGCGGTCGGTGCCCCTCGACGAGCGGGGCACGACCCGTGTGCACGACATCGCGTGCCCGGCGAGTGACGTCCCGACCGCCACGCCGGACACTCCGCTCACCGATCTGCTGCCCGACCTGCGCGACGCCCCGGACGGGCGGGCGCTCGTGTTCGACGGCGATCGACTCGCGGGCATCGTGACGCCCACCGACGTCAGCCGTGCCGTGACCGTGCGGGGGTTGGTCGAGGCGGACCCGCGCCATGTGGTCCGCCCCGTGCACGGCACGCCTCCGCCCCCGGTGGCGTGAGCCGGGCCGGTCGAGGACGTCAGGGCCGTTCGCCGACCCCGGTGGCCAGCTCGCCGAGCCGCCCGCCCTCGGTCGACGAGGCCAGCGGCGGCGTCGCCTCACCCGCCCGCTCACGCAGTCCGGTGAGGAACTCGGCGACGGCCTCGGCCGCGGTGTGCTGCGGTGTCCAGCCCAGTTCGGTCCGCGCGCGCGTCGTGTCCATCAACGGCAGGCGCACCACCGCGTCGAACAGGTCTGGGGAGGCCGGGACGAGACGGAGATTCCACGCCGCCGAGAGGACGGTGCGGAGCACCCGTGAGGGCACGGGGACCGTGCGTGCGTCGAGCACGCGGGCGAGCAGGGCGCCGTCGACGATCTCCTCGGCGGCCACGTTGAACGCGCCCCGCACGTCCCGCGTGGCGGCCAGTGCGAACGCGCGCCCCGCGTCGGCGGAGTGCACGACCTGCATGCGCAGCGACCGCGCGTTCGGGACCACCGGGATCAGCCCGGGACGCACCAGGCTCGTCGGCACGAACGGGCCCAGGAACAGCCGCCGCTGCTGGGACGCCGTCTCGCGACGGAAGACGAACCCCGGCCGCATCCGCACCACGCGAATCGACTCGTGCTCGGCCTCGAAGGCGTCGAGTGCCCGCTCCAGATACGCCTTCTCGCGGGTGTAGGCCGCGCCGGGCCAGCCGTGTGTGGGCCAGTCTTCGGTCACCGCGTGGTCCTTCGGCCCGGGGGAGTAGGCCCCGACCGACGACGAGTGCACGAGAGCGGGCACCGCGCAGCGTGCGGCGGCCTCGAAGACGCGCAGGCTCCCGAGCACGTTCGCGCGCCACGTCGTCGGCGGGTTCCGGGTGGGTTGGAACAGCCAGGCGAGGTGCACGACCGCGTCGGCACCGGCGAACACCGAGTCGAGCGCGGCATCGTCGGCCGTGCCGAGATCGAGCTTCTCGACCGTCAGCTTCGGGTGCGTCCACCGCGGTGCCCGCCGCGCGATGCCGACGATCGACTCGACCGCCGGATCGTCGCCGAGCGCCTCGACGACGCTGGTGCCGATGTTGCCGGTCGCCCCGGTCACCACGACCCGCATCGTCGGCTACCGGGTGGTCTCGGTGCGGTCCTGCACGAGCGAGTTCAGCCGGTCCAGCGCCTGCTCGATCCGGCTGTCGACGTCGGCGCTCTGTTCGCCGCCCAGTGTTTCCGGCGCGTCGCCCGCGAACTCGATGTGCAGGGTGGCGAGGGTGGCGTTCGACCCGCCGTCGCCGTGGGGCTCGATCTGCAACCACCCCTCGTAGCCGGTGTCCTGGCCGCCCCACCGCAGACGCATCCGATCGCGGTCGGCGTCGACGTAGCCGGTCTGGTCGCGGACCTCGCTCCCGCTGGCGACCCAGGCGTGCAGGGTGCCCTCGCCCTCGGGTTCCACCTCGACGCCCTCGGGCGTCCAGCTGTCCAGCGACGTGAGGGTCGAGGCGATGTCGAAGACGACCCGCGGGTCGGCGTCGATGACCCGGGTCTGCTCGAAATCGGTCATGGCGCTGGCATACCCAACCCGTCGAGGGCTATACCTCGCTCGGGTCCGCGGTGAACTCCGCCGGGAGGGGACCGGGTGTGCGGCCGCTAGGTCATGCCCCGCAGCACGAACGACGGCGGACGGGTGCCCCGGATGCTGGCCACCATGTCCACCACCTGCCGGGTTCGGCGCACCTCGTGGGCGCGGAACACCGCAGCGCCCTCCCAGGCCGCCACGGCGGTCGCGGCGAGCGTGCCGTCGACCCGGTCGGACAGCTCGGCGTCGAGGGTCTCGCCCACGAAGTCCTTGTTCGACAGCGCGAGCAGCACCGGCCACGGGGTCGAGGTGAGTTCGGACAGCCGGCGCAGCAGTTCGAGCCCGTGCCAGGTGTTCTTGCCGAAGTCGTGGGTCGGGTCGATGAGGATGCCGCCGCGGGGAACGCCGAGTGCGGCCACGTGTTCGGCCCGCCGCGTGACCTCCTCCGCCACGGCGGCCACGACGTCGTCGTAGGCCACCCGGTGGGGCAGTGTCCGGGGTGACGCGCCGCCCGTGTGCGAGCACACGTAACCCGCGCCGAACTCGGCGGCCACCTCGGCCAGCGCGGGATCGGCCGACTGCCAGGTGTCGTTGATGAGGTCCGCGCCCTCCTCGCACACCTGCCTGCCGACCTCCGAGCGCCACGTGTCCACGCTGATGAGCAGGTCGGGGTGCCGGTCGCGCACGGCGGCGACCACGGGGGCGACGCGGCGGATCTCCTCGGCCACGGACACGTCCGAGCCCGGGCCGGCCTTCACACCGCCGATGTCGACGATGTCGGCGCCGTCCACGACGGCCGCGTCCACGGCCCGCACGGCGGAGTCGAGGGAGTAGGTGGCCCCCTTGTCGTAGAACGAGTCGGGAGTCCGGTTGACGATGGCCATGACGAACGCGCGATCGCGTTCCACGACACGGCCACGGCAATGCAGGGTCACCACGGCAACGACCCTAGCCGTCCGCCTGGATTCCACACCGCACGCGGCGTCAGATCCAGCCCTCCTCCCAGGCCCGCCGGGCGGCCTCGTACCGGGTGGAGACGCCGAGCTTCGACATGGCCGCCGACAGGTAGTTGCGCACCGTCCCGGGCGCGAGGTGCGCCTGCTCGGCGATGGCGGAGACCGTGCTGCCCGTGTGCGCGTACCGCAGCAGCTCCAGCTCTCGCTCGGTGAGCGGGCAGCTCGACGCCGTCAGCGCGGACGCGGCGATCTCGGGGTCGACGTACCGCTTGCCCGCGTGGACGTCCCGGAGAATCTCCGCCAGCCGGCTCGCCGCCGTGGTCTTGGGCACGAAACCGCGCACTCCGCTGGCCAGCGCGCGTTTCAGAACCCCGGGCCGGGCGTGCCGGGTGACGATCACGATCGGGATCTCGACCTCGGCGCGGACCCGGCTCGCCGCTTCCACGCCGTCCAAGCGCGGCATCTCCAGATCGAAGACCGCGAGGTCGGGCCCGGTGTTCCGGACCAGCTCGACCGCCGTCTCCCCGTCACCGGCCTGGCCCACGACCTCGATGTCGTCCTCCAGACCGAGCAGGGTGGCCAGCGCTCCGCGGATCAGGTCCTCGTCGTCGGCCAGCACGATGCGGATCAGTTCCCTCACCTCCGCACGGGCGCGTGACCGCCCAGCTCGAACGTCGCGTCGCCACCATCCTCGATCACGCGGCCCCGCACGTCACCGCCGAGCGTGGCGAAGCGCTCGCGCAGCCCGGCGATACCGCTGCCGGGGGTGGCCTGCCGGGGCGTGATGCCGTCGTTGACCAGCCGGATGTGGGCCGTCGTGGAGTCGACCCGCAGCACGACGGCGCACCGGGTGGCGTCGCTGTGCCGGAGGATGTTCGTCGTCCCTTCCCGGATCAGCGCGCCGAACAGTTCCTGCAACGGGGGCGGCACGTGTCGCGCGTCCCCGCGTACCTCGGTGTCGATGCCCGCGGCGCCGAGGAGTTCCACGGCGTTGGCGAGTTCCCGGCGCAGGTCGGTGCCCCGGTAGCCGTGGACGACGCGGCGGGTGTCCGTCATCGCGGTACGGGCGAGCTCGGTCAACTCGGCGGCCTGGGCTCTGGCCGCGTCGTCGTCGCGCCCGATGAGCCGCTCGGTGAGCTCACCCTTGAGCATGATCGCCTGGAGGTGGTGGCCCTGGATGTCGTGGAGGTCGGCGGCGAACCGGAGGCGTTCGCGGGCCACGGCGAGTTCCTCGGCGAGCTCCCGGGACTTGTCGATCTGCACGACCATGTCCCAGAACCAGATCTGGGTCAGGTCGAGCGCCGCGAAGCACAGCACGAACCCGGCGGCCAGGACGGCCATGAACCAGGGGAACCCGCCGCCGGGCTCCACGTCGCGCAACGGGATCGCCACCAGGCCGGCGCCCGCCGCCACGACCGCCATCACGAACGCCGTCGGACGCCGTCGCCCCTTGGGCGTGTTGAGCACCACGCCTCCGGCGGTCAGGCCGGGCAGGAACGCCCACGCGGTCGGGTTCGGCTGGACGACCGTGGCGTAACCCCAGGCGGCGACGGTCAGGACGAACGTGACGCCGTGTTCGACGGTGGGTCCGCGGCGACCGTGCCGCAGGCCGTCGTTGACGAACCGTGTGCGCTGCACGATCGTCAGCAGGCCCGCGCCGATGGTGACGACGACGAGCGGGACCCGTCGTTCGGTGTCGGCGGCGAGCTGCAGCCACGGGATCAGAGCGAGGTAGCTCAGCAGGACCAGCGACCACCACGTGTACTTGTGCAGCCGCCGTAGTCCCGTGCCGAACTCCGAGTTCGCGTCGCTCACCTCACGGAGCATAGCTCTTGCCGGCGTGGTGACAGATGTCATGGCGAGGCATGCGGATTCGCATGTGGACTGTTGACGTCTCGTTCTACCGCGGGTTCCCGCGACGCGGCACGCTGTCCACATGAACGACGTAGTGGTGGCCGCGGAGGGGCTGCGTTGCGCCTACGGCAGTTTCGTCGCCGTGCGTGACGTGGAGTTCTCGGTGCGCCAAGGGGAGATGTTCGCGCTCCTGGGTACGAACGGAGCGGGCAAGACCACGACGATGGAGACGCTGGAGGGGCATCGGCCGCCCACGTCGGGGACGGTGCGGGTGCTGGGCCGCGATCCCTACCGCGACCGGGCTTTCGTGCACGCGCGGTGCGGGATCATGCTGCAGTCCGGTGGTTTCGCCGGCGACCTCACCGTGCGGGAGACCGCGCGGATGTGGAGTGGCGTCGTCTCACGTAAGTCCGATGTGGACGAGCTGTTCGAGCGGTTGGGGCTCGCCCACCGCGCGGGGGTGCGGGTGAAGCAGCTGTCGGGAGGCGAACAGCGCAGGCTGGACCTCGTCCTCGCCGCTCTCGGCGGGCCCGAGGTGCTGTTCCTGGACGAACCGACCACGGGCCTCGACCCGGAATCGCGGCAGACGACGTGGGAGCTGGTCGAGGAACTGCTCGCCGAGGGCACCACGGTGGTGCTGACCACCCATTACCTGGAGGAGGCCGAACGCTTGGCCCACCGGCTGGCGATCATGCACGAGGGCAGGATCGCCGTGGAGGGCAGCCTCGCCGACGTGCTCGGCCGGTACCGGGCGCGCATCGACTTCCGGGTGGCCACACCGGACGGCACGGTGCCGCCTGTGCCCCCGACCCCGCCGGGCCTGCTCGGCGACGTGGACCTGACCTCCTACGCCGACGGGTACGTCGGCATCGCCACCGACGACCTCCAGTCGGACCTGGAGCGGGTGCTCGCGTGGGCCCGGGCGCAGGAGCTGCGACTGCACGGACTCCGCGCCCGGCACGCCTCGCTCGACGAGGTCTTCCGTGACGTCGTCGAGTCGACCAACCCCGTGGAGGTGGCCGCATGAACACGCGCGCGTTGACCGCGATCTCCGCGGCGGAACTGCGGTTGTTCCTGCGCAACACCGCCGTGGCGGTGTCCGCGCTGCTGATGCCGTTGGTGATCGGCGGCATGTTCGTCGTCAACGGACTCCAGGACACCCCGGAATCGGGGTGGGGTTTCTTCGTCGCGTTGATGCTGCTCACCGTGTTCGGGATGTCGGGCTGTATCGCGGCCGCGGGCACCCTCAGCTACCGGCGCGACGAGCTCTACCTCAAGCGTCTGCGCTGCTCGCAGGCCTCCGACACCACGATCCTCGCGGGCGTGCTGGCGCCGGTGGTGCTGGTGACGATCGTGCAGTGCGTGCTCATGCTGCTGATGGTGGGCGCGGCGGCCGGGTCGGCGCCCGACAACCTCGTGCTGGTCGTCGTCGCGATCGTCCTCGGCACGGTGTGCAGTGTGGGGCTCGGCATGGCCACCACGGGCTTCTCGTCGTCCGGCGAGCAGGCCCAGACCGTGGCGACCCCGGTGTTCTTCGTGCTCATCGGCACCGCGATCTGGGCGGCCCTGGATCTCGCCGAGGGACTGACCATGCTGCAGATGCTCACCCCGGGCGGGGCGGTCGTGCAGCTCATGCACCTGGCCTACGCGGGGTCGCCGTCGGGCACGACGACCGGCGCCCTGTCCGACGCACTACCGGCCATCGGGGGTCTGGCGCTCTGGGCGGCCGTGGGCGTGGGGGCGGCCAAGCGCTACTTCCGCTGGGAGCCGCGACACTGACCGGGGGTGGGAGCGGGCGGCCGGTCCGGGCGTCGCCGGGCCGGCCACCCGGGTCGCGTTCACGCCGACGTCTTGCGGGCCACCCCCGCGACCGCGCGCGTGCGGGCGGGGTCGCCGACGAACGATGCCTCGGGCCGCCACTGTGGCAACCACACCAGGCCTGGGTCGACGAGCTCGAAGTCGCCGAACAGCTCCGCGATCTCGGCGCGGCCGCGCAGTCCACCGGTGCCCTGGTTGGCCGTGCGCGCCCGGTAGTCGTCGCTGATCCGGCCGAACGCCTCCTGCGCCTGCGCGTCGCCGGTGTCGAGGCAGGCGTGGGAGAGCACCAGCAGACTGCCGGGCGCGAGCCGGTCGCGGTAGTACGCCAGCATTGTCTCCGGCTTCCGCTCCGCGGGCAGCAGGTGCAGCAACGCCACCGTCAGCAGGCAGACCGGCTCCCGCGGGTCGATGCCCTCCGCCAACACGCGCTCCCAGAGCGCCGGACCGTCGAAGAAGTCCCCGGCCAGGGCGCGGTGCCGGGCGGGGTCGGCGGTGTCTTCCAGCAGGATCTGCGCGTGGGCGTGGGCCACGGGCTCGTTGTCGATGTAGACGACCCGGCTCTCGCCGGGCGCCACCTCGTCGGCGACCTCGTGCACGCTGCCCTGCGTCGGCAGGCCGCAGCCGATGTCGACGAACTGGCGGATCCCCGCCGCCGTCGCGAACCGCACCGCCCTGCGGAGGAAGGCGCGATTCTCGCGCACCGCTTCCCGGATCTCGGGAGCGCGCGCGAGCTGTTGTTCGGCGAACTCGCGGTCGACGGCGTAGTTGTTGGTCCCGCCGAGCCAGTAGTCGTAGACGCGCCCGGAACTGGGGCGGCTCAGGTCGAGCGATGAGTAGTCGGACACGGGCCGAGCGTAGCGAAGCGTCGACACCTCGCGTGCCGGCTTCGCGGAAGGTCAGCTCGCGTTGCCGCGGTGGAAGCGGACGTGCAGCGCCCGGATCTCCTCGACCAGCGAGGGCACCGGCCCCTCCACCACGACGTTCGGGGCGACGTCCGAGACCGGGAGCGTCGCCACCGGGGGTGCGGGCACGCCGAGCTCCGACAGCCACGCCGACAGCTGTGCCGACGAGGCCACGTACACGATGCGGCCGAGTCCGACCCAGCCGTGCGCGGCGGCACACATCGGGCAGTGCTCTCCGGAGGTGTAGACGGTGGCGCGGTGCCGTTCCTCGGGCGTCATGAGCGTCGTCGACAGGCGGGCGAGCGCGAACTCCGGATGCCGGGTCCGGTCGCCGCCCGCGACGCGGTTGCGGTCCTCGGCACGCACCTCGCCGTCTCCGTCGACGAGCACCGAACCGAAGGGCTCGTCGCCCGCCGCCAGCGCCTCGGCCGCGAGCTCGACACACCGGCGAAGATGTACCAGTTCCCGATCCTCGATCACGGCACCATCCTCGCACGGCCGGGACGCGAAAACCGATCGCTCGCGGCCCGGG
>JACYYJ010012435.1_pt1 | contig 11530 bp, 8 predicted proteins | sample 8236861 | NCBI WGS metagenome assembly JACYYJ01 (sample SAMN14103086, study PRJNA606662) | landfill metagenome | isolation source: landfill solid waste | place: India:New Delhi, Okhla landfill site | collected 2017-11-05
TTTAAAACAAATAATGAAAAAGGAGCTGTCGCAAAATGCAGAGTATGCATTAAACGACAGCTCTTTTTTTCCATTGGATTGTGTATTTAAGGTCGATCCTTTTTATTTCGGTTTGGTTGTTTGGTGATAATAGGATAATAGAACGGTTTTTGACACACTTAAATAAGCCTCCACTTTTTCAAAAAATTTTAAGCTGTCTTTAATGGATGGTAATAGAGAGGGATACGGTTCGATTGAATTTTTGTATGTATTTTATTGAGATTATAACCGAATGCCAGAATCATTAGCTCATTTCGCACATTGTTTATTCCTCTTGAATGAAACTTTTTCAAATGATAATCTTCCTTTATGACACCAAAGGTTCCTTCCACTTGTATGGAACGATTCATGCGATAGAGCGTGCCTGTTTCTGTTTGAATATTTTCCTGCGCTGTTTCTCGGTACGCAAGAAATTGCTTAGCTACGTGTAGTTGTCGATTGCCTTTGGCTTTTGTACATTTTTCCTTAAATGGACAACCTGTACAGTCTTCACATTCGTAGACGGTTACCAGAGATTGGTAGCCTGTCTGCGAGGTACGCTTATAGTTTCGAATCGCATGTAACTGCTTGTCATTTGCGCACGTGTACGTATCGGTACTTTTGTCGTAAGCCATATTTTCTCGGTGTTTGATTTCCTTTTGGAACGAAGCTTTTTTCTTTCGTTCATGATTTTGTGGCTTGATATAGGCAGTCTGCTTCTGCTTCTCTAAATACACATAATTTTCTTCGCTTTCGTATCCGGAATCCGCGACGATATGGCGATAGGTGAAAGGGAGATGTTCCTTTAGATAGCGAAGTAGCGGAATCAATGTCGTCGTGTCGTTACGATCTGAAAAAGCATCGATCCCCACGATGAATTCTGCATCCACGGCAGCTTGGACATTGTAAGCTGGTTTGAGTTGTCCGTTTCTCATATGATCGTCTTTCATTCGCATAAACGTGGCATCATGGTCTGTTTTGGAATAGCTGTTCCGTTTTTCTCCCATAATCTGCTTGGAAACGTCATATTGCTTTTTGCGTTGAAGCATGTCCTTTACTTGTTCATGGTATCGTTGAAGGACGGTTTTTCTTTTCCCTTTACCATAAACAAACACGATTTGTTCTTCTTCCTGTCGTTCTTCTAGGAAGGCAAAAACCTTTTTTAAATCCTTCTGAAATGTCTCATAAGAAGTGTGGAACATTGTACAGTAAGTTGTATTGATCTGTTCCAGGAGTGTTTGCCATTTCACGTACATGTTCGTTTCATATTTGGTGATGGCCTTTTTCCATACAAAGGAATACCGATTGGCATAGGCTTCGATTTTGGTACCATCAATATAGACGGTTTCTCCGGTAATCGCTTCTTGTTGGTAGAGCCACTCGATTTGTTGGAAAAAAAGCTTTGCCATCACGTCATCTGTCAGGTATTTTTTCTTGAATCGACTGATGGTCGCATGGTCAGGAACCGGGTACCCTTGGAGAAGCCAATGAAAATGAATGTCTCGACGACACGCTTTTTCAATGGCGCGTGAAGATGTGATTTTTTGGGAAGCCGCGTACGTAATGACCTTAAATAAAATGACTGGATCGACTACCGGTTTTCTCCCTTTTGGAGAGTATGCCTGTAGTAAATCTCTATAATCCATCCTTTCGCATAAGAGGCAATGGAGTCGGACCGAATCATCTAATGGGATCATTACTTCCAGATCCATCGGCAGATATAGTTGATAATTTGTCGATGGTTGCGTATACTTAGTTTGTGTTATTAGTTTATTCGTCATAAGGTAATAATACACGAAAGCAGGCCCTTTGTGGTCTGCTTTTTTTGTCTTCACAAAAAAACTGTTGCACAATCTAGATTCTTGATTGTGCAACAGCCCCTTTATCGTTCATTGCGTTATCAGATGCGAATATTCCCCAACAATATTCCTTTACTTTAGAGTATTTCTTCTTTCTTAATAGTTTATAAAATGTCTTTAGTTCCTTAGATTCATTTTCAATGTATGGTTTATATATTTTATAAATATTACCTAACTTTTCCAACGCTTCTATCAAGTCACTATCCTTTATTCTAATAACTCTGGATAAGTACCATCCTCTAAAATAAAAATTAAATCTTTCTCGCATATAGGTTTTCAATAAATTGTTATCCATTAAGAACCTGAATCGTTCTTTTTCTAATATTAAATATTTTTCATAAAAATTTTTCGATATAGTATTTGTGACAGAATTTGAGACTGCAGCGTAATAAATATGAATTAACTCGTTGATTCCTTTTACCTTTTTAGAATTTAACAGTAATTCTTGAAAGAAAAGTGTATCTTGACCTGTTGCTTTCTCCACCATCCTTAAATTATTATTTAATATAACTTCTTTTTTGACTATTAACGCTTGTATACTTTGTGCCCTCATCTTAGAATCAATTAAGAATTCGTAGGTATTATCCACAATTCCAGAAGGTGAGTAGTTAATTAAGTTATGAGCATAATTTAAGTTCTTCTTGCTTTTATCAAACTTCACAATATTACCTACTACCATATCTAAAGTTGAATCATTTTCTAATTCAGTAAACAATTTAGCATAACCATCATTTATCGCTTCATTATCAGGATCTAAATAAGTAATGAACTCTGTACTTGCTAATTCAATCCCTTTGTTTCTAGGTCGTGAAGCACTACCACTTCCACCATCAGTATATAAATAAGACTTTACATTTTCATATCTGCGTGTTAGCCGCTTTACAATTCTTATAGTAGTATCGTCAGTTGATCCATCATCAACTAGTATTATTTCCATATTTTTGAATATACTTGATCTTCGTAAACTCATGAAACATTTACTAAATAAATGATCACCATTGTTATATACGGGTATTATAACCGATAATTTAAATGGACCGAAATTGATTTTATTTAGATTTTTGTTGCCTTCAACAATCTCCAATCTGTCAATACTGTAACCGTTCTGTAACTTTGTTGGTTTATTTAAATTAATTAAAAATTTATAGTCAAACTTAGAAGTTGCAAAAACAGTTCTATACTTGTCTTTCACTTCTGAGACATAGTTATGCTCAATACCTTCGATCTTCGTACCATTCTTAACGTAAGAATCCTTAGTAATGTAATCACTGTCAGTATACTTGAACCCATTGATCATATCTTCAATGTAATACTCTCCATAGGTATAGCGGTCATCAAAAAAGGTGATATATTCAAATGAATTATATTTATCTTGTAGCTCATTTATAAGAATTAATTCTTTATTAGGATATGTTTGACGCTCAAAATTAACCAAAGTTTCTTTAGTTAAATCCTTTGTTACAATAGCAACTTTTTTATTGTAATCACTTTCCTCCTCCATACCTAAAGTATTAAGTAAGAAATGTATGCGATGAAAAGTTGTATGTTCGTTTAATACTTTCCTGACACCGAGCATTTGATGTTCGTATAGCTCGTCCGCAGAAACATTGTTAACGATAGGTGCTACTTCGAGAGTATCATGTGCCATAAAAATATTAGGGAATTTATTATTTATTCCTAGACTATAATTAGATAGTATTAAATTCCCCATTGCTTGTAACTCATAAACACGATTTGCAAACATTGTATCACTATCTTTAACAGAGTTCAGATTTAGTACCCAGTTAAACAACTTAAATGTTTTTTGTAATGTTTTGTGATCTAAACTAGGTGATATATATGGGAGGTATTTCTCTGGAAAATAATGATTCGGTAGATCTAGATCATAATTTCGATCGATTATTCTTAGTCCTTTTCCAGATAAGAGCATACCATCAAAAAGTACCTTACTATCATGAATCCTGTGTGGATATTTTTCATACCATGAACCTGCGAAAATTGCTTCCGTATATTTTTCTGTTAAATTAATTCCTATTGGGTTATTATAAATTGGATTTACACCAAACTCTAATACTGATACCTTCTCAGTGTTACAATCTCTTTTATAACTCGGTACCTTCTCCAATGCAGTAGTAAATATATGATCACACTCTTTAGCGATCCCTATGAATTTCTCATAATTAGTAGGATCCTCCTTGGAATAAAATACCACTTTAATTGATTTTCTTTTCATAAAACGTATTAAATTTAATAATTCAGCTCTAACTCTAGAATCAGGATTTGCCATACCTCTCCAATCATTATTTAAACCTTTCCAAGCTGAAGCAATAATAACTAGATCAAAGCTTTCTAATTCTTCCTTTTTTATATTCTTACTAATATATTTAAAATTTGCTACATCCTTAAAGGAATTATACAGAAATTCATCTGCTAACAAACCAATTTTTGTATCTAATTTGTTAAAATATTGACTTCCATTGCTATTCGGGATCTCTGTTATTTTATTTTTAAGGTTGGTGTGAAAGGATACATCTGACACCTTATTTTTCAAGGATTTATAATTTTCTGGTGAATTAGCAGTCATATACTCACTGGTTAACATAATGTTATGAGGTATTTTATTTTGATCCAAATAGTTAACTTCTTTTGACAAAAGATAAGTGAGCTCACTTCGTCTCTTTGTAATTTCCTCTATACGTTTATATAGACTATCTGATGCCATTTATACTAGCTCCTTTTTCCTTTGCGAATGTTCCAATATTTAGTAGTAAGCTTTCCTAATTTAGAATTTTTCAAATTATTATATCTCTTTTGGAGACTAACCATGTTTTCATAGAGTTGATCATAGTTCTTCAGTAAAGTTTCTTCTTTAGTATACTGATCAATTAACTCCTTTTGCAAATGGGCTTTTTCTAGTTTTTCTTGATTGTACAATTCCTTTATTTCTGCTAATTCTACAGCAAATATTTCTTTTTCAGATTTTTTACTATCTTCTTGAATTAAGTCTTTATTATTTGATATCCTTTTTCTAAGCTTATTTTCATTATTGATAGCGTTACGTTCGATGTCGAATACTGCATTTTCAAACCTTTCCAAAAGTGAAAGATCTAGTTCAACTCTCTCTTCGACATCAACATTTTTACCATAAATAACTCCAATCCATTTTCCAAAAAATTTAATTTCTTTTAATTTTAAGTTTTCTGATTGAAGTGTTAAGAAATCTTTTAAGTAGAAGGTACGTTTGTGATCTGGAAAATCATTGATTCCAAATGGAGTAGTAATAATTAGTTCTCCATGTTCCTTCATTAAAGAAACTGCTTTATTAAAAAATGAACGAACATCAGTAATATGCTCTAAAACCTCTCCTAATATTACTGTATCGAATTTTTCTTCAATGTCCATTAGCATAAAATTTGCTCTCTCAAAAGTAACACATTTCTGAGTATCAATTTCCTCTTTACCCAGATTTTCTTTAGCATCATTTATTGCTTGCTCAGATATATCTACTGCTCTAACATGTTTACCTTCACGTCCAAGTATAATAGATGTTATTCCTTGTGAGCAACCTATATCAAGAACCTTTTCTCCATATGTTTTAGAGCATACCCAATGAACACGCTCCCTCACTTTTTTTCGAAAAACTGAATCTTTTTCAGAATAATAAGCATCATAAATCTTATCTTCAAATTTTCCCATCATCACTCACCTCCAACTAATTATACACCTAATAATACTAACACACCTAAAATTAAAGCTGGAAGAACTGCTGCCATAACTTATATATTTTCAAAATTCAAAAAACCATTTTTATTAAAATTACTTTTAGATTTCAATGGATCTGTATTTATTTGTTTTGAGAGCATTTTGTTTTTGTAAGCTTTTTTTTCTGCATTATTAAGTCCAGTAAACCATTTCGTGAATTTTTGATATTCTTGTACCACTTCTTCTGCTTCACCTTGTTCTTTTATTTCCCCATAATGGATCCAGATAACTTCATCACAAAACTTTTTCATTTGTGCTGCAGAGTGACTAATAAAGAATATTGTTTTACCTTCTGTTTTAAATTCATTCATTTTATCCAGACATTTCTGTGCAAATGTACTGTCTCCGACCGATAATGCTTCATCTATAATTAAGATATCTGGATCCGTATGAACAGATATGGCAAAACCTAATCTTGAGCGCATACCGCTTGAATAGTTTTTAACAGGTTGGTTAATATAGTCTCCTATGTCTGCAAATTCTATTATATCTGTTTTCCTATCTTCAATTTGCTCTTTTGATAATCCATGCATCATGCACTTTAATTCAATATTTTCTAATCCTGACAAATTATTATTTAAACCAGCTGAAATAGCAATTAATGAAGTTTCACCATTAATCGTAAGATCTCCAGAAGATGGTTGAATAATCTGTGCTAGAATATTGGATAAAGTAGATTTACCTGACCCATTTAAACCAACTATTCCAATAGTTCTTCCCGGATAGACTTTAAAACTAGCATCATTAACAGCAATAAATTCTTTCGTAACTTTTTTCTTGGCGAATACCAATCCAAGTAACTTGTCTGATTGCTTAACATGCATAGGGAAAGTCTTATACACATTTTTAAATTCAACTTTTATTCCCAATAATATCACCACTTATAAATAATCTACAAAATTCTTTCTAAACCTAACATGTATTTTTGTACCAATATATAATATCGCAAATGTCATTGTCCAAAAATAGAGAGAATAGATAAGATCGTCGAAAAACCAACCATTACCTAGCATAGAACTTCTAAATCCTTCTATAATATAATAAAAAGGGTTTAACTTAAGAAGATTACTTAGAAATTCTGGAACTCCTTCTGCATCAGGATTCCATAATACTGGTGATAGATACAAAAGCATCCGCATCATAGATTGCAATAACATTTGAAAATCTCTAACCAAAGTTGAAATAGTTGAACTAAAAATAGCAAAAGCGAACATAAAAACGTATAGGCTAAGAATATAATACGGTAATTGTAAAATGTATATTGTAGGTTTTATTCCATACCCCAGTAATATTACCATTAAAAGTCCCATCAGAATTAGAAACTGAAACGAATTGCTTATAATCTTGACAGATGGTAAAACACTTACTGGAAATTTCATTTTAGATACTAATGAAATTTTTTGATAAATACTATTTGAACTCTGAACCATTGTGGGGCTGATGAAAAACCATGGTATCAACCCCATTAATAGCCAAAGAAAAAACGGTATTTCTCCTATTGAATTTCCTTGCTTTAATCCTAAACCAAATACAGCCCAATATATTACTACTTGAATTGCTGGTTGGATAAATTGCCAAAGCACCCCTAAATAATGAAGTTGGTACATCCCCTTTATATCAAAAACAGCCATTCGGAACATTAAATCTCTATTATGAAATTGTTCAGTCATTACCTCTTTTAAAGATTTGAACATATATCAATACCTCTTTAGTTTGCTCTTATAAAAACTTATACAAGTTCCCATAATTCATATAATTTATCTCGTCTGTCCACTCTTTCACGACATTTTTCGTATCAAATACCTGTTTCGTATTCATCTTGGCATAATGCTCACTTGTTAGTGCTTTAAACTCGTTATGATCTGATAAGACAAGCACAAGGTCCGATCCATCTAACGCTTTTGCCAGATCTTTCTCTACAAAGCTTAGCTGCACATGTGGGTCATATGCTACTACGTCTAATTCAGGTTTTGCATGTAATGCTTCATAGATATCCATCGCCGGACTTTCACGAATGTCATCTACGTTACCTTTATAAGTTAAACCGAAAACGGTAATTTTCTTTCCATTATTTTTCGCCAATAATTTTTCTGCTACGTCCATCACGTATTCTGGCATAGAATTGTTGATTTGACGTGACAAGTTAATTAATTTAGCTGATTCTGGTGCTTTTGCGATAATGAAATATGGATCGACTGCAAGACAGTGTCCCCCAACACCTGGTCCAGGTGTGTGCAAGTTAACACGTGGGTGTTTATTAGCCATTTCAATTACTTCTAGCGCGTTAATCCCTAATTCTGTTGAAACCTTTGCTAATTCATTTGCTAAAGCAATGTTCACATCACGGAAAGTATTTTCCATTAATTTCGACATTTCTGCTGTTTTGGCTTGTGTCTTAATAATTTCTCCTTGAACAAAAGTTTCATAAACTTCTGCACCTTTTTCTGTACATGCGTCAGTGATTCCACCGACAATACGATTGTTGTAAATTAATTCATGCATAATTTGACCTGGAAGAACGCGTTCTGGACAGTGTACTAAGAAAATATCCTCGCCAATGGTGTAACCAGCTTCTTCTAGACGTGGCTTTACACTATCATCCATTGTTCTCGGTGCAATCGTTGATTCTACGATTACCGTATTTCCTTTTTCTAGTACAGGAAGAATGCTTTCTATTGCAGATAATACATACGTTAGATCACATGATTTATGCTCGTCATCATTGTTTGGTGTTGGAACTGCAATGATAAAGGTATCTGCTTTTTCTGGTTTAAGCTGTGCTTTAAATGTACCTTTATCGATTACTTCTTCTAATGCTTCTTGTAAACCTGGCTCTTCTATATGAATTTTTCCATTATTTAATGATTCAATAACATTCTCACTTACGTCAACTCCGACAACATTCACGCCATGCTTTGCAAACATGATAGATGTTGGTAGTCCAATATATCCTAACCCTACTGTACATAAATTCATTTTCTGAAACTTCCTTTCTGTTTTCCTAATAAAATTTTTTAAAACTGTCGATAAACCTCTAATAAATTAGCTTGTTCCTTCTCCCAATTATACTGCTTTCTCGCAGGAATACAATTCTGGCTAAACAATTCCCGTTTTTCAGGATTATTTAAGATATAGTTAACTCCTCTTGCAATATCATCTGGATTATGAGAGTCAACGGTCACACCAATCTTATTATCCTCTACTACTTTTTTGATTTCAGGAAAATCACATGCCACAACAGGCACGCGAGCCATCATATATTCAAAAAGCTTATTAGAGGAAGCAGAGTAGTGATTAAAGCATACGTTATTCAGGACCTGGAATCCTAAGTAGCCATTTTTCGTATATTTTGGAAGTTCTTTCAATGGTACTTTTGGCAAGAATTTAATACCATCCTCTAAATTCCGTTCTTTCACCATTGCTTGTAGCTCTTCCTTGATTCTACCATCTCCAATAAAAACGAGCGTTCCTTCATCAAATTGTGGGTATGCTTCCACTAATTTTTCTAGACCTCGTCCTGTTTGGATACCACCCTGGTAAAGTAGAATCTTCTCATCTTCTGGCAGACCTAATATTTTATGCAGATCTACTTTTTCTGTTTCTTCACTATTTTGTTCAGTTGGATAGTTGTGCAATACATAAGGATAGAAGCCATATAAATCTTCATTGTACTTCGCCCTTGTGTCATTCTCCACCATCATCGCATCCATGCGATTAATGAAAAATTGTTCAAATTTCTTATACCACGGACTGTCATAGCCTGTACGGCTTGTCTGAACCTCGTGGGAATCATAGATTAGTGGTTTTTTCTTCAAACGCCATTTCGCACTAACATAGCCTTGAGGCATTGTATTTAAATCATTGGAATGATAAATATCATAGTTTCCTCTATGACCTTTCCACATCATTCGTAAGATGAGTGCTCCTCGAACCCAAACGATTCTTGCTTTTGTCTTTAATAATACACCTGCGAGAATGGTTAAAGGGATAATCACCCATGGCAGCAAATAGACTAGAAAAGCCCAAATGATAGCCATTGGCAGGATAGGCCACTTTTTGCCAACTGTAAATCGATAAAGCTTTTGTAGTGCTAATAATGTACTTGGATATCGTTTCATACGATAGACACGAAAATGCTCATTTATTTCTTCATATTTCTTTACATTCGGATCACTCGGATCATCTATACAAATAAGCTCTACATCATAGCCATTTTGTGATAAGGATGTGCATTCTCTCATAACTCGAGCATCGTTTGTAAAGTGATTCCAAACAAACATACCTACTCTTTTCATCTATTTAACCCTCTTTATTCTATAATATCTACCAATCGTTCTATATTATGCTCCCACAGGAAATGTTTTGTAACTGTTGTTAAACAGTTTGCCTGCATTCTAGCTAAAAGCTCTTGATCTTCCTTTAACTCTAACACTTTTTCTAGCATAAGTGTTGTATCATTTGACGAAAAGGCATAGCCTGTCTGATTTTCCCTAATCAGATCTGCTGCGATTCCTTTAACGCCTGCAACTATCGGTGTTTGACAGGTCATATAGTCTAAGACCTTACCTGGTAATACGGTCGAAAAAACCTCGACATCATTTAAAAAGGCAATGCTGACATGGCTTTTTCGTATGAGCTCTAAGCTCTTTCTTCTCGTGGTTGGCTTGTGTACTTGGACATTGGTTAATTGTTTATCCGTCAAAAATTGCTTGAATTCTTTTGTTTTCATTCCATAGCCTAATACATCAAAGTGAATGCCATGCTCGTGTAGCTGTTGTGCTACTTGCTTTAGACGATCAATATCCTGTGCGAGTCCAAGATTTCCAGCATAGACGACACGGAATTCTTCATCTAAAGGGCTTTTTTCAATTAATTCTTTTTGACGAGGTCCATTTGGTAGAAAGACAATTTTCTTTTGCTTTTTTAGCTTTTCTTGTATATGGGAGGCAAACCCCTTACTATTAATAACGATTAAATCTGCCATGTGATACATTTTTTTCTCAACAAACTGAAAAAATCGAATGATCCATTTTTGGTCAAATGATTTAACACCTGTTAAGCTATCAGGCCATAAATCTCTTACCTCTAAGATTATTTTTGCTTTCATCGGTCTTCTTAACAGCCATGCAGAGAACACGATAAAAATTGGAGGTGTGGATACATATAGATAGTCATATCCATCCTTTCTTCTTCTCCATAGCTCGAAAATAAAACGATACATAATCTCTAAATAAAAAAAGAGCCTACTAATTAGTTTGTTCGTAAATTTCCTGCTCTTTATCGGTAATCGTGTGATTTTATCTGTTTGCTTATTTACATCCTCATCGTCCCAAAATGTTCGATCCTTGTACATGTTTTTATTGGGGTAGGATGGTTCTATTGTTAACACCTCTACTTGCACATCTGCCTTTGATAGTAATTGAAAAATATTCTTCATTCTATTACCAGCACTACCAATAGCAGGATAGAAGTTTTGCGTTAAAATTAATACTTTTTTTGGCATCTGTCAATCTCCTACATTAGGACACAATTTTATCTATCACAATATTACATTTTACGATAAATTTACGGTATTGGCAATTGACAAATATAATGTTACATAATTTGAAATAATTTGATCATAGAATGTTTGAAAATGATAGCATTTTAGCTGTTTAGTAGAGAATTGTAACTGGATTGAAATGATGGTTAGGGGTTGGGTTGCTTTTGGTATGCTTTTCATTTAAATGGCACTTCACACTGAAAGGGTTTTTTTCGATCTTAAGTATTTTAACAGGAGGCTTTCGCGCTAAAGTGACCTTTGTGCCTTTATAAACTGCAGTTCAACTAGTAGTTCTCTTCGAAATGACTGTTATCTTCCTTATAAACTTCATTTTAAACGAGATCTCAAG
>JACYYJ010028518.1_pt1 | contig 11515 bp, 12 predicted proteins | sample 8236861 | NCBI WGS metagenome assembly JACYYJ01 (sample SAMN14103086, study PRJNA606662) | landfill metagenome | isolation source: landfill solid waste | place: India:New Delhi, Okhla landfill site | collected 2017-11-05
CGTCCAGCTGAGCGGCTAAATCTGCCGCATTAGCGCCCATTCCAATCGTTGATGCCACGAGCAGCGTCGCGGCGGATACAACCAAAGCCTTCATCACCTACCTCCAAGTTTCCCGGTAACATAACCTGTGACGCTCGATGCACGTCAATCCTTGGCCCTGGGGCGTCAAAATTGTTACTTGCCTGTCGGACACCAATCCAGCGCGCCGATCCGGCGTCTTAATATCGGCGGCCAAATGCTGGCCCTTGTTCGAAGCGCATCTTAGGAACACGCCTTGAGGAAAACGGTATCCATGCAAAAACTTCTTTACGTCGTGCTACTTGCCACAGCGTCGCTGATCTCCACCCACGCGGCAGCGCAATGGTCACCTTCAGCCTCACTCGATTTAGGTTTCGGTTTCGGTCAGATGGCCTTGAGCCAAGCTGCCCTGGACGGCGCAAGGCGGCTCGATGACGAGAGCAACGAGGCGTTTGAGAGTGAAGCCCAGGACTGGACGGAGCCCGAATTCGAGCCCTCCTTTGTGGCCGATCCTGACCTGACGCGCATCGTCGAGGAACGCTTCATCCTCTTTTACGGTGGCCGCGACCCGGCCCATCAGGCGGTGATGGCCAAGGAAGTCGCATCAGGACGATATCACGATCATTTCCGCGAACTGATGGGAGCCTATGGCCTAGATCCGCAACTCGACAATTTCCTCGACGTCATGGCGACCCGATACGTTAAACTGTGGGAAATCATTCACGGGAAAGCCGTCACGCCGGCGCAGACCGGCGCTGTCCGCGCCCAGTTGCTTGCTCAGTTCGGTGACGATTTCTGGATGCGACGTATGGATGATGCAGAAAAGCAAGAACTCGCTGAAACGTTCGTGCTTCATATCTCTGCGGCCGACATCGCCCATACGGCATTAATGGAAGGAGAGGACCCAGAACTGATCAGCCGCTATCGCACCGGCGTGCAGGAAAACTTGCTTCCCGATGGGCCGCCCTTGGGTCAGTTCGAGATCACCAGTGCCGGGTTTGTTCGCCCCTGATATGAGTTGGACTTTGTCGATAGGTTCGGCTCAGGATCCATAAAGCGGGACAGGTCTGATTTTAGTTTAGGTTTCAACTGTCGCTGAAAGGCCGAACATTGCCGCCCAGTTGGATGCCGTCATGCCGTTGCGATAGTCGATCTGCATCCCCGCATCCAACATCTCCACGAGCAGCCGGTTCTCAAGCCAAACCTCGACACATGAAAATGGGCCACGATCACACGTCCGCGCTGTCCAACCGTTAGCTTTCGCTGCTTGCAAAATGTCGCTCTGCCCGAGCACCGAGCCAAGAGCGACATGCACAAACGTCGATGAGCGATTTCGTTCTGTCATCTCGCAGGAAAGTTGCTCGGGGCCAGCCTTCAACACGTGCGTAGTCGGATAGACTTCGACAGCGGTCCCGTCATCCTCTTGAGCAAAGGCGATCCAGCAATCCGGAAATGGCGGGAAGGGCATCGCTTTGCCTCCCATGGCATTGGCCAGGAATATTGCGACGGTCTGCGGATCGTCAGCGCTGATCGAAACGTGAAATAGCGGCATTGGCGCACTCCCTGCTTTGCATACGAGGATTCCATCCCATGTGACTTACTGCCGCCCGGTGTGACGTATGTCCACAAGCTCGGCCGGCCTCTTGCCGGAGGAGTGTATCGCCGGAGCATCGGCGTCTGGAGCGATGACTAAGCATTAGGTGATCGGAAACTCGCCGCAGGTTTTTGACAGAGTTGTTGCCGCCCACGACTATCGCAGGAAAAAGCCGTAAATTTCGCCCCTCCGCACCTGACCAAGTTTGGTAATGGCCTTCGGCAGCATTTCGTTGCCTTTTGGGCGTCCGCAATGGGGTCGGAAGCGGGCCGGCCATTTCGGGGGTCGGAAGCTGAACGGCGGCTTTCCGCCATCCATTTCCAAAAGCGGTCAGTCCGCTTTCGGCCCCAAAGTAGAGGTCTGCGGCAGCACAAAGGCGCTTAGCTGGGCCAGATTCAGGTCATCCCAAGCTCTTTGACTAGAGCAATTTGGACCTGCGTTGCCAACCTAGAGATGTCATCGCCCATTTTGTCGACATCACCCTGCTCATCCTGCCGGATGATGCGTGTGATACTGCCGAATGCCGCTTCGTCTTCATCGAGGATGGGAGCGGCGATACCGACCTCAAATATATTTGCCTGAACGCCCCGTAGCTTCGATCAGCAAATGGAGAGGTAGATGCGGCCGCGTTCTAAGACCAGAAGCGGGTAGCGATGAGGACCCCATTTCCGGTCACTATGCCGTCGCCCAGCGCCTCTTGCGCATGATCGACCCGGCCAGCTGGGAAGCTGTGCGTGTCGAGGTCGCACCGGGGAAAATCGTTGACGCCATTCGGTTTGTACCGTCCGAGGAAGAGGCCGCCCTGGTGGCAAGCAAATGGTCATGATCCGCTGTCGGTCGGCGCCCGAGCAGCGGTAATTCTTGTAGCGGAAGGTGACGCTGGTCTGGTCGAAGGCGATAAGGCGGCTGTTCGAGATCGCCACACGGTGGGTGTAGCGCGAGAGATAGGCGAGAACGGCTTCAGGTCCGGCGAAGGGCGCTTTGGCATAGACAACCCAACGCTTCCTTCGAACCGGCGCAAGGCGGCACAGGAAGACACGCCGGTCGCTGAGACCCGCCAGCTTGCCGAAGAAGACGAGCTTTCCAGCACCATGGAGTTCGAGCAGCCGGGTCAGAAACAGGCGCCTGAACAGTGCGCCGAGCACCCGGACCGGCAGCAAGAAGGCCGGGCGCGACGATATCCATCGCCCAGCCAGTGTGAGGCCGCCGCCCGGCACGATCATGTGGATATGCGGATGGTGGCTCATGGCCGAACCCCAGGTATGCAGCACGGCAGTAATGCCGATGCGGGCGCCTAGGTGCTTTGGGTCGGCAGCGATCGTCAACATGGTCCGGGATGCCGCCTTGAACAACAGGTCGTAGACCAGCGCCTTGTTGTGGAAGGCAATGTCGGCGATCTCGGCGGGCAACGTGAACACCACATGGAAGTAGCCGACCGGCAGCAGGTTGGCTTCCTGGGCTTCCAGCCAGGCGCGTGCTGCGGCGCCCTGGCACCGGGGACAGTGCCGGTTGCGACAAGAGTTATAGGCGATCCGTTGGTGCCCGCAGTCAGAACAGGCTTCGACGTGACCGCCCAAGGCAGCGGTGCGACAGGTCTCGATCGCGGACATGACCTTGAGCTGGTCCAGGCTCAGGTGTCCGGCATGGGCAGCGCGATAGGCAGGACCGGCCGCTCGGAAGATATCGGCGACCTCGATGGTGGCGCGCATCGGCTCAGGGGTCGGGCGACTTGCCTTCCATCAGCGCCATCAGTCTATCAAGAGGGCCAGCGACCGCGTGGATCGTTCGGGTGGACACCTTGGCGTAGAGCGCGGTCGTCTCGAGCTTGCTGTGCCCGAGCAGAACCTGGATGACGCGGATATCGGTGCCGTCCTCGAGAAGGTGGGTGGCGAAGCTGTGCCGTAATGTGTGCGGACTGACACGCTTATGGATTCCAGCCACTTCGGCTGCTTCCTGCACCGCACGATGCAGCTGTCGTGACGAGATCGGATCCGTGCGGCTACGCCCTGGAAACAGCCAGCCATGAGGCAGCATCACGCCGCGCCGCTTTCCTTCGCGCCACCACAGACGCAAAAGCTCCAGGAGTTGTGGGGGGAGCATGGCGTTGCGGTCCTTGCGGCCTTTGCCTTGTTCAATCCGGATCAGCATGCGGGCACCGTCGATGTCGTCGATCTTGAGATGCGCGACCTCTGAAACACGCAGACCCGCGCCATAAGCGACCCCCATCCGTGACGAAGGATGGCGCCTTCACGACCGGATTGACGGCAGCAAACGCATCGAAAGTCGAAAACACCGACAGGGGCTCATGTTCGAATTCGATGTTCTGAATTTTCATCGAGATTGCGACGCGCCGCACATAGGGTGAATCCAGCATTCCAATCAGCCTCATCCGGCAACTAGCCACACGGCCCCGTTGCTGGAGGACATCGATCTGCGCCGCTGTGACGTCGGCGGAGCGCGTCAGAAACAAGCTTCACGAGCGTCTGCGCAAAAGCCGCGATCAGAGGCTATAGCGTAGCCGTAGTTTTCTACTTCCTCGGCCTCGGCGCGCATGGCGAACCAGCACCTGATCGGGCGCTTCGACCTGATCCTCACCGAGGTGATGGACCGCCTTTAGCGTGACCAGGAGGACATCGCCGGTATCTTGGCAACGCCGCGCCAATGCCTTGCTGGTTCATCGGTTTGGTCGATAATTGTGTCGTTGTTCTAGGGTGCCTGAACGCCTGATAGCGCAGGGGGCAGCCAATACCGGGTTCTGAAGCAGTGCCAGCTCATTCAGATCAAAGCGCGCATAAATGCGCTGATCAACTCTTCAGCCTGAACATCCTTTGGAGTTCGCCCCTGAAGAGCGAAGCCGGACCATAGGGCGGAGAACCCTAGCGACATCAGCACCGAGGACACTCGTGTTTCCAGTCCGTATTCTTCGCGAAATCTCTCGATCGCCCGTACGATAAGATCGTGCTGAAGGGCACGAAACCGGTCGTAGATCTTGCCGAACTCGATATCCCGGAGAGCGTGAACCTGGAATTCGAGCATCACGAGAGTCGCGGCATTATCGTTCTGCATGGTTTGCAGCCAGACGCCCAGCCTCTTTATGATGGCCTCCAACGGTCCCTCTCCGAGCAGAATGGACTCCATCCGGTCAAGGCGCTGGCGCATCTGCCTTTCCATTACGGCTTCGAGAAGGACGGCACGCGTGGCGAAATTGGAATAGAACGCGCCCTGCGTGTAGCCCGCCCGTTCCGTGATGCGACGGATGGAGGCTCCGGAAATACCGTTCTCAAAAATTTCCGCATTCGCCGACGCGATCAGCGCCTCTCGCGTCATGCGTCTTCGGTCGGCATGTCTCATTGCGCTGTTCCTGCTCACAGATCGTCGGCTTTATATATCACTTGAAATACACATATCAATTGATATACATCATGGCAGATCAGGGATACCGCCGTCATGAAATCGAAAATCGCTCCTATTGTCGTCGTCGCCGCCCTTGCCGGTGTTGCAGCCATATCCATCTGGGTGTCGCTGACGCCCTCCCCCGTTCTCGTTCAGGGTGAGGTGGAAGCCACGCGTGTGGACATCGCGCCGAAAATCGCGGGCCAGATCGCGGTGGTTCACGTCAGCGAAGGTGAACGCGTTGACGCGGGCGCGCTTCTGGTCGAACTCCAAAGCCCGCAACTCATGGCCGGCCTCGTCTCCGCTGAAGCCGCCGCCGGGGTTGCGCACGCTGATCGAGATCGCATCAACAGCACACGGCCCGAGGCAATCGCCGCGCGCCGGGCAGAACTCGAAAAGGCTGAGGCAGACCTCTTGCTTGCGCAGCAAAGCTATGACCGCGTATCGGTTTTGACCGAGCGTGCGGCGGCCTCACAGCAACAACTGGACAGCGCCGATAACTCCCTTTCGGCCGCGCAAGCAGCGGTCGCCGTCGCCGAGGCCAACCTCAGGCTGGCGATCGAGGGAGCAAGCCCTGAGGAACGTGCGGTTGCCGATGCGCAAGTTCAACAGGCTGAAGCCTCTCTCGACCAGATTCGTACGGATGTGGCGGAATTGACGGTGAGTGCCCCGATAGCCGGAGAAATCGTGAGCCGGGTCGCCGAGGGCGGCGCGCTTGCGGCCGCAGGGGCGCCACTTCTGTCCATCGTTGATCTGGACGATATCTGGTTCGCGTTCAATCTGCGTGAAGATTTCCTAGACGGGTTGCAGGTTGGTGACGTGCTGCTGGTCGACGTTCCCGCAGCCGGTCGGAATGACGTCGAGGTCCGGATCACTTCGATCAGTGCATTGGGCGCATACGCAAACTGGCGGGCAACGCGGGCAACGGGGGATTTCGACCTACGCACCTTCCAGATCCGTGCCCGGCCTGCCGAACCCATCGAAGGCCTGCGCCCTGGCATGAGCGCCATCATCGACTGGCAGGCCGGTCATGTCAGCCGTTAGGATGGAGGTGCAGCCCGGGTTCATGATAGTCGCGCGACGTGAGGTGCGCCGCATCGCCCGCCGTCCCGCACTGTCCTTTTTCGTCCTGTTGTTTCCGCTCTTGATCTTTGTCACGCTCGCCTCGATTTTCCGCGCGGGCGTGGTGACCGACCTGCCAGTGGCGGTGCTCGACCTCGATCGCAGCACCCTTTCACGCCAGATCGTGCAGGCCGTGGATGCGGCGCCCGAGGTCGCCATCGCCCATCGCCCTCTCCATCTTTCCGAGGCGCGCCATCTCGTTCTGAGCGGGCAGGCCTATGGAGTCGTGCTGGTGCCCGCAGAATTCGAGCGCGATGTCCGGGCCGGCCGGCGCCCAGAGGTGGTGCTGTTCTACAACAACCAGTTCATGACCCCCGGTAGCGCCGTGGCACGCAGCGTGCAGACGGCGCTCGGCAATGTGAACGCCGGCATCGCGGTCTCGATGCGCATCGCGCAAGGCGAAGCCAGCCATCACGCCATAGAGGCGGTCAATCCCATTCCGGTGCAGCAGAGCCCGCTCTTTAATCCCACGCTCGACTACGTGCATTTCCTGCTTGCCGCTCTGATGCCCGCTGCGCTGCAAATTTTCATCTGTGCGGCGACCGCCTATGCGATCGCGCTCGAACGGATGCGGCCAGGCGGGCTGAAAGACTTCGCGCAACTCGGTGGCGGCATGCTTCCCGCGATGCTCGGCAAGCTGTTGCCCTACACCGTCATCTTCGCAACCGTTCTTGCCGCTGGCGACGCATTGCTGCTCTTTGTTTACGGCATGCCCTTCAGTGGCAGCATGCCGATCTATCTGGCCGGTAGCCTACTGTTCATCATCGCCTACCAGATGATCGGCGTTATTTTCGGTCTTGCCGCGTCCTCGGTTTCGCTGGCGCTCGGCGCGGCCGGCATCTTCACCGCGCCGGCCTTCGGGTTCATCGGTGTCAGCTTCCCGCGTCTCGCCATGCACGGCTTCGCGACGTTCTGGAGCACTCTTCTGCCGCTCACCTGGTACATGGATCTTCGCATCGATCAGATGCTGCGCGGCGTGCCGGTTGATATCTCGCTTGCATCTCTGGAAGTTCTGGGATGGTGGACACTGGCCTATGCGGTTCTCGCGGGCATGCTGCTTATCGTCCGGCGCCCCCGGGCGACCTTACGAGAGGCGAAGGAGGTCGCGTCGTGAGCGTTTGGCTCAGAGAGTTCCGGTGCGCCTTTGCGGCGATATTCAAGGACCGGGCCGCCTTTTCGGTCATGGTGCTTGCGATCATCATTTATGGCTTGCTGTATCCCCAGCCCTATCTGGGCGAGGTGGTACGCGAAGTGCCGGTCGTCGCGATCGATCAGGACAATTCCGCTACCTCCCGGGAGTTTTTGCGCCGTATCGGAGCCTACGATACAGTTCAGATCGTCGGTTCTGTTCCCGATATGGTGGCCGCGCGACGCTCGCTTCAGGAGCGGCAGGCTTTCGCAATTGTCGTCGTTCCGAAGCTCTTCGAGCGTGACCCCCTGGCCGGACGCAGCGCGCCCATCGCCGCATATGGCGCTGCCAGCTACTTCCTGCTCTACAACTCGACCATGACCGCCATCACCTCGGCCGCACGCGAGATAGGCGCGGAAATCGCCGCCGGTCGCATGGTGCAGCAGGGCATGGGCACCCGGGCGGCGGCTAGCATCCAGCCCATGACGGTAACGGCGGTCCCGCTTTTCAATCCCGAGGGCGGATATGCCAGCTATGTCGTACCCGCCTCGGTTGTCCTGATTCTGCAACAGACGCTTCTCATGGGGGTCGCTCTTCTAAATGCCGGCACGGCAAACGTCCGCTACACGTACGGCCTTTCACCGTTCTCACCGCCCGGGTCACCGCCTACAGCCTGCTTTATGCCGTTTGGATGCTGGCCTATCTGGTCTTGTTACCGGTCATTCTTGGCGTGCCGCGCATCGGCAGTCTGCTCGATCTCTTTGTCGTCGGCATCCCCTTCATTCTCTCAACGATCTGCCTGGGCCTCCTCATTGCGAGCATCCTGCCGGTCCGCGAATGGGCGGTATTGGCGATGATGGCGATCGGGATGCCCCTGTTCTTTCTGTCCGGCGTCGCCTGGCCTGTCGAGATGCTGCCCCAATGGATGCAACGGGTTGCGCTGGCCGCGCCCAGCACCTCGGCTATTCCCGGCATGGTCCGCGTCAATCAGATGGGCGCGTCCTGGCACGATGTCATGACTCTGGTCACGACGCTCTGGCTCCTCACTGCCGGCTACGCGGTCGCTCTCGCCGGCCTGCACTTCCGCTCCGCTCGGAGAAGACGCAGGTCGGCGCGTGAGGCTGTCGCCGAAATATAGGCCGGGGACTATTCCGCCCAGCCCTTGCTGCCGATCCAGCGCAAGGCCGAGATGGACGGCATAAACATATACTCACCGCCGCGCAGCCGGTTGAATGTCGTCACGCCGTCGACGCGGCGGCGGACCGGGCTGGCGGGTATGGTGAACCTGCCAGGCTCGTCATGCAGTCCCACGATCGGATCACGCTCGACGCCAAGGTCGATGAAGTTGCCCCGGTTGATCCATTCGTGCTGGAGAAACTCGATCGTGTCGTAAGCGCGCGCGCTGATGAATATGAAGAACAGTCCGCGCTCGTCGGGCTTGTCGTCGGTCGCGGTCACATCCGCTGTCCATTTCGGCCCGAAGGTCGAGGAGCGGCGAATGATCCGGTGAATGTTCTCGTCCGTGAGGATGCTCAGGTCGCTGCCTCGCGGATTCATTCGGCGCATATGGCTACTTCGACATCCTCGCCATCAAGTAACGCGATGTGACAGGAACAAGAGGCGCCTGGTGCAACGCATCAGGCGCTTTGCCGAACGAATTTAGATTCACCGTGAAGCGGTCGTTCGAGTAACTGCAGCGAATTAGCGCTTTGTCCACATAGCTGCATTCAGGGGCTGGTCGCGGGAACGGCAGGTTCCCACCCCCGTTGCAGCCCCTGTGAGCTAGTGGCCATCCTTGCGAAGCGGTCATCCATTGTGAGCGAATGACCGCTCCTTGTTCAGATTTCGGTCCGTTCAGCCAGTAGCAGCGCATCCTCGATGTCTACACCGAGATACCGCACCGTGTTCTCGATCTTGGTATGTCCCAACAGAATCTGGATGGCGCGCAGGTTACCGGTCGCCTTGTAGATCATGGCCGCTTTCGTTCTTCGGAGAGAATGCGTTCCGTAGTCTGATGATCGAAGACCGATGGCTGTGACCCACTCATCGACCAGACGGGCATACTGTCGCGTGCTCATATGGTGATCGTGATCGACGCGGCTTGGAAACGCATAATCACCGACACTGCCCGCTCGCCTCTCAAGCCAGTTGAGAAGGCTGGCTCTTACATCGCTGGTGAGTTCGAATTGGACAGGACGCCCGGTCTTCTGCTGAACCACCGTTGACCGGGTTCGAATTTCCGGCCCCGCGACCAAGTCACCGGTCTTGATCTTGACCAGATCGCATCCGCGGAGCTTGCTGTCGATCGCGAGATCGAACAGCGCACGGTCTCGAACCCGTCCTTCCCGATCCAGGAAGAAACGGATTGCCCAGATTTGCTTTTGCGTCAGGGGACGCTTGGTCCCCACGGTCTTGCCTGCATTCCATGCAGCCCGTCCTCGGGCTGCAGCATCATATCGTGAGTATCCCATATCAGGTCTCCATTGGCCGTGATTGGCCAAAAGAGAAACGCTGAGACCGGCGGTCGCGGCGCCGTTTGCTGTCGGTCCGGTATTGGCAAGGAAACGAAGTAAGCAGACGTTCGGCAGCCGACGCCAAAGCGGTCTTTAGCAGCCAATCTGTGAAATCCTTGAAGCTGCCAGCAGTATCAACTGAGGCAAAATGGATTGGGTTCCGCGTGGTCCTCTCCCAGTGCGGCTTCAAGCCTGTGAGGCGGGTGGGGGGCGCAGATCGCAGGCACCACCAGACAGTCTCTGAATTTGGAAGACTTTAGGCTATGAGATGCAGGTGGGGACAGCGTGTTGATATTTACCCACCATAAACCATCATGAGTGACAGCCTTTTGCGCTGCCCCAATGGTGTCACGCAGCCGCGGTCTTTTCCGCCGCGTGTAAATTTACACAAACTGGAAAGAGAAAAATGATGCGTCACTTCATCAATCTGGCGTTGCCAGCGTGCCTCGTCTTCTGCCCTGTTCTGGCAAATGCGGCTGATCACCCCGAACTTGCTGTTGCCGTCGATCACGCGTTCGCGCCGCTCATGGAAGAGTACGACGTCCCCGGCATGGCAATAGCCATAACCATCGACGGCCAGCACCACTTCTTTAACTATGGGGTCTCCTCATTGGAGAGCGGAGACCCGGTCACCGAGCACACGATTTTCGAGCTTGGTTCGGTGAGCAAGACTTTCACGGCAGCACTGGGCGGCTATGCCCTGGCGCGAGGCGAGCTCACACTCGATGAGACGGCATCGCGCTACATCCCTGAACTTGAGGGATCGCCTATCGACGAAGCCACACTGGCGCATCTGGCAACCTATACCGCCGGCGGGCTGCCACTCCAGTTCCCTGATGGCATCGCCACGGACGAAGAAGCTTTGTCCTATCTCGCCGTGTGGCAGCCCGATGCGGCCCCGGGTGAAGTCCGGCGCTATTCCAATCCCAGCATCGGGTTTTTTGGCCATCTGGCAGCACGCGCGTTGGACGACGAATTTTCCAAACTGCTGGAAGAAAAGATCTTGGCGGGTTTGGACCTAGATCACACGTTCGTTCGGGTGCCGGAAAGCCACATTGCCTCGTACGCCTGGGGCTATGACGCCAACAATCAACCCATCCGGGTCAATCCCGGCCCTTTTGACGACGAGGCTTATGGGGTGAAGTCCAGCGCCGAGGATATGATCGCCTTTGTGGATGCAAACATCCATCCCGAAGTGCTTGATCCGGATTTGCAGCATGCCATCGAAGCCACGCACGTAGGCTACTTCAAGGTTGGCCCTATGACCCAGGGCCTGGGGTGGGAGCAGATGCCATATCCGCTGACGGCGGAGGAACTTCTGGCGGGCAATTCCAGAACTATGGCGATGGAGCCCAACCCAGCTGCGGCATTGGCAGCAGATGAGGGAGCGTCAGGAGCCACCCTCTTTGGCAAGACCGGGTCAACTAACGGTTTTGGCGCGTACGTGGCCTTTGTTCCAGAGGAAGCTATCGGCGTCGTTATGCTCGCTAACAAGAACGTGTTCATGCCAGCACGGATTAATGCCGTGCACACGGTGCTTGAAGCACTCACTGCCATGGATTGACCTTGACGCTGTGAGTGATTTGCCCCGCCGGCCATCCGGCTGGGGCCGGTGACGCATTCCGTGAGGCGTCTGCTTTCCGAGGTGTCTGCCGGAAAGCAGACCGTCCGTTTGCCACCCCCTAGGAGCTATTCGCTCGCGCCTCATTTTAGAGACCCTATGATGGTCCGGGCATTCACTAAACA
>JACYYJ010098723.1_pt1 | contig 11507 bp, 7 predicted proteins | sample 8236861 | NCBI WGS metagenome assembly JACYYJ01 (sample SAMN14103086, study PRJNA606662) | landfill metagenome | isolation source: landfill solid waste | place: India:New Delhi, Okhla landfill site | collected 2017-11-05
TAACAATGGAATATTCGTTTTGATCCCTTCTACAACATAGTGCTCTAATGCAGAAGCCAATAGTTGAATCGCTTCCTCTCTCGTTTTACCTGTTGTCACGAGTTTTGCAATCATCGGATCATAAAAAGGTGTAACTGACATACCTTCTTCAACAGCTAGCTCATTACGTATGTGTTTTCCTTCTGGCACCTTCATTTTCGTAATTTTCCCTGGGGATGGGAAGAAGGTTACTGGGTCTTCGGCATAAATTCTAGCCTCGATGGAATGAGATTGAATAAATAAATCAGATTGTTTTTGTTTCAGTTTTAGACCAGCAGCGATATTCAACTGTTCCTCTACAATATCAATACCAGTTATTTCTTCAGTAACGGGATGCTCTACCTGAAGTCGAGTGTTCATTTCTAAAAAGTAAAAGTTTTGTTTTTCATCTACTAAAAATTCTATGGTTCCTGCGTTTGTATAATGAATAGCTCGTGCAGCTTGACAAGCCATTTCCCCCATTTTTCTTCTTGTTTCGTTTGTTAGTAAAGGAGAAGGAGCTTCCTCTAGAACTTTTTGATGCCTACGCTGAATCGAGCATTCTCGGTCAAACAAGTGGACCACATTACCATACTTGTCTGCTAGTATCTGTATTTCTACGTGATGGGCGTTTTCAATTACTTTTTCTAGAAACATAGTGCCGTCCCCAAAGAAATTGGTCGCCCTTTCCGAATTACGCTCAAATGCAGCTTTTAATGTATTGGCATCCTTCACGATTTGCATACCAATTCCGCCACCCCCAGCAGATGCTTTTAACATCACAGGATATCCAATCTGCTCAGCGATGTGAAGCGCTTCCTCTACATTTTGAATCGGCTCTTCTACACCGGGAATAACAGGAACACCAGCTGCAATCATTTGTTTTCTCGCCTCAATTTTACTTCCCATTTGTTTAATTACTTGCGCAGATGGTCCGATAAATACAATTCCTTCCTGTTCCCATCTTTTAGCAAATGTTTCATTCTCGCTTAGCAATCCATAGCCTGGATGAACGGCTTCTACTTTTGTTTGCTTTGCAATTTCGATAATTCTCTCTATTTGTAAATAACTTTCATGGACACGTGGTCCACCAACTAAATACCCTTCATCTGCAAGCTTAACATAGGGCGCATGTTGGTCAGCCTCGGAATAAATAGCTACTGTTGAAATATTATGTTTTTTACAAGTCCGAATAATTCGTGCTGCAATTTCACCACGATTTGCAATTAATATTTTTTGAAAAGGCACAACATAACCTCCTAACATCCTAATTGGCGTGCAATAACCATTCGTTGAATTTCTGAAGTACCTTCACCGATTTCAAGTAACTTGGCATCTCTCAAATACCTCTCCACTTCATATTCCCGCATGTATCCGTACCCACCATGGATTTGGATTGCTTGGTTTGCCGCACGAAATGCCGTTTCTGTAGCGTATAACTTGGCAAATGCGGATTCTTTTGTAAATGGTTTGCTTTGGTCCTTTAACCACGCTGCTTTATATACCATATTACGTGCCAATTCCACTTCCATCGCCATGTCAGCTAATTTAAATTGAATGGCTTGAAATTTAGAAATAGACTGTCCGAATTGTTTTCGCTCTTTTGCATATGCCAATGCTTTTTCGAAGGAAGCCTGTGCGATACCTAAGCCAAGTGCTGCAATGGAAATTCTTCCACCATCTAATGTGTAAAGAAATTGACTAAATCCTTTTTTTGGATCCCCGAGTAAGTTTTCTTTCGGAACCCGAACATCTTCTAAAATAATTTCAGCAGTATTAGAACCACGAACACCCATTTTGTCATAATTACTATTAATCGTTACGCCTGCTGAATTAGCAGGTACGATAATTGCCGAAATAACATTTTTTCCTCTGTCGTTTTTGCCAGTAACAGCCGTTACTATAATCGTGTCGGCGAAGCTTGCGTTGGTAATAAAACATTTCTCACCATTAATGACATATTCATCTCCATCTAGTCTTGCTGTCGTTTTCGTACCACCAGCATCAGAGCCTGCATTTGGCTCTGTTAATCCAAACGAACCTAAAGCCTTTCCACTAGCTAATGGGGTTAGGTACTTTTCCTTTTGTTGATCCGTACCAAAGTAATAGATAGGAGAAGCGCCTAAAGAAACGGCAGCAGCATAGCTTAATCCAGTACTTCCGCAAACTCGGCCAATTTCTTCAACCGCGATGGCATACATTAATGTATCACCACCAGACCCTCCATACTTTTCAGGGAAGGGAATACCAAGCAACCCTAATTTCCCCATCTCCTCAAAAATATCTTCTGGGAAAATGGCTTTCGTATCGATATCAATTGTTCTCGGTCCTATTACTTTCTCAGCAAATTCTCGAACCATATTTCTTGTCATTTCCTGCTCTTTTGATAATTCAAAATTCATTTTTACCCTCCTTTATCCGTTGACAGTCGGACAAACCGACTAGTTGGTCTGTTAAATATAAATGAAAGCGCTTAAAAATTACAGCGTGTGAATGTACTCTACAAATTACCTCGAGTATAAAGCTTTTCCTTTATCTGTTAAGATGCCTTGTAAAATAATGTCCGTAAAAACATTCGCAATCTCTTCAATCGTTTTGGGTCCGTCTTTTTTGTACCATTTATATGTCCAATTCACCATTCCTAGTATGGACATTCCTGTAATTTCGACAGGTAGCTCGCTACGAAATTCCCCTGATTGCTGTCCATTATCAATAACTTCAAAAATGATTTTTTTAAAAGCTTCTCGTTTCTTTTTGATCTGCTGTTCAAAATGTGGTTTCAAATAAATACTTTCTTGGTAAAAAACTGAGATGTGTGGTTTGTATAAATCAAATACTTTCACAAAGGAGTGAATAATTGCTTTGAGTTGTAAGGTAGGTTTTTGGTAGGTTGTAATTGCGTCATTTGCCTTTTCTAGAACATACGAAATAAAGGTATCATGGATTTTATATAAGAGCTCATCCTTTGATTGGAAATGGTGATAAAACCCACCCTTTGATGTTCCACTGTATTCCACAATTTCTTTAACAGAAACTCCGTGAAATCCGTTTTTTTCAAATAATAACAAAGCTGTTTCTACTATTTTATCCTTAAGTTCACTCAAAAGACCTCCCATCCTTTCTTTTCTTTATTATAATATCATAACTTTTTGAAAATTCAAATTCACAAATAAAAAAACAGTAGGACCATTGAAAAATAAAATCCTACCGTTTTGAGTTTGGTTTCTTAGGCCATTATGTTATAGCCTGAATCCACATAAATTATTTCTCCTGTTACACCTCGAGATAAATGACTCATCATGGCAAGCGTCATATCTCCAACATCCTCTTGTGTAACATTTCTGCGAAGCGGTGCTGTTTCTTTTACTTCATTCAGAATGTCGTTAAAAGAAGGAATTCCTTTAGCCGCAAGTGTACGAATAGGACCTGCAGAAATTGCATTTACACGAATATTGTCCGGTCCCAAATCAGAAGCTAAATATTTAACTGTTGTTTCTAAAGCGGATTTGGCAATACCCATTACTTTATATTCTGGAATTACTCGCTGTGCACCAAGATAGCTCATTCCAATGATCGATCCACCCTCTGTCATATAAGGTTTTGCTTCTCTTGCTACTGCTATTAACGAATAAGCACTCGTATCTTGAGCAAATGCATATCCTTCTCTAGAAGTATTAATAAAATCACCTTTTAAATCAGCGGCGTGGGCAAATGCAATGGAGTGAACCACACCGTGGATTGTGCCAACCTTTTCTCCTATCTGCTTAAACGCATTTGATATGCTTTCATCATTGTTTACGTCACATTCAACAACTAATTCTGCTTCAAACTCATTTTTTTCAAGTAGCTTAAGTAGTTTCTTTTGTGAACGCTCTTGCCGATATGTAAATACGAGCTTCGCACCAACTTTATATAAAGATTGTGCTACTCCCCAACCGATACTTCTTTCATTAGCTATCCCCATAATAACAATCGTTTTATCCTTTAATTGAAGTAAATCTGTCAATTTTATATCCTCCTAGCAAAATATTATAACAACTATTAGTACCTGGTTCTAATTATACTTTATGTACAGACAAATTTCAATTATAGAAAATAAGAGTACATACGAAAAATCGTATGTACTCTTTTGAAAAAACTTTATTATTCCATATATGCCCACTTATACTCGTACTCGGCACCAAATGCGTTGATAATAACACCTTTTAAATTAGGTGAAACTAATTGTGCATTCCCTTTTTGATAAAGTGGTGCAATAACAGCATCATCTAATAGAACCTTCTCCGCCTCTAATGATGCTTCAAAACGCTTCACAGGGTCAAGTGCAAACTCTTGAACTGTGCTTTGTACTAATGCATCGTATTCTGGATTTGAATAACCCGTTTCGTTATTTCCTCCACCAGTTAACCATAAGTTTAACCAGCCATAAGGGTCTAAATAATCTGCACCCCAAGCAGAAATAACCATGTCATATTCAAGATTGGACGTTAGATCCAAACGNNTTCAAATGGTACTTGTTTTAATGTTACAGTTAATCCTGGAAGATTCGTCTGTAACTGGTTTGCGATATATTCATTCATCAACTTCGAAACTTCATCATCTTGTCCTAAAAGTTCAAGTTCAACGGTATCTGTTCCGAGCTCCGCTAACCCTTTTTCCCATAAGCTTTGCGCTTCTTCTAAATTAAATGTTACAAGATCACCATTGATATCTCGGAAATCTTCACCTGTTTCTGGATGCTTAGCAAAATCCTTTGGAACAGCACCAGTAGCAACAATCGTACCGTTATTGATGATAACATCAATCATTGCTTGCTTATCAATTGCCATACTAATCGCTTTTCGAATATTAACATTCTTTAATGCTTCATGCTTCGTTTGATTAAATTTAAGGAATGCCATACTTGATTCCATTGTTGTTACAAAGTCGTCTCTAGTACTATAGCGATCAACTAAGTCTGAATTTAAATTTGTGCGATGTAATTCGCCTCTTTCATATAAATCCACACTAGCTTGTGTATCTTTCAATACATCAAATGTAATGCGCTCTAATTGAACAGCATCCGCATCCCAATAATCAGGATTTTTCACTAACTCCCATGAGTTTGAGGTACTTTCCCAATTTTTAAGAATAAATGGACCATTTGCTAGTAAATGATCAGAACTTAAAGCATAATCATTACCTTGTGCCTCTACAAACTTTTCGTTTAGTGGTAAGAAGGTACCAAAAGTAGTCAAGGATTCGAAATAAGGCGTTGGATTTTCTAGTTCAACAACTAGTGTAAAATCATCCTCTGCACGAACTCCTAATTCAGAAACATCCATTTTACTCTCACTAATTGCTTTAGCGTTTTTAATTACACCACTCATCATGTAGGGACCATATTCGGAACCTGTATCAGGATTTACTGCACGTTGCCAAGCATATACAAAATCATGAGCTGTAACAGGGTCACCATTTGACCAAACTGCATCCTCACGTAAATGGAAAGTCCATGTTAAAGAATCATCACTAATGTCATGGTTCATTGCAATGCCTTCTTCAATTTCTCCATTCTTACCAAGACGATATAAACCGTCTGTTGTAGCACTTAGAAATTGGAATGCATATTCATCCGTAGCCATAGATGCATCCATAGTTGGGATGGTGTCACCATTTGGTAAATGTAATACTTGTTCTGTATTACCTGTATTTTCCCCGGTATCTTCTACAGTGCCTTCATCATTACCGCCGCAGGCTGCCAAAATCATACTAAGCACAACACCTACAACTAGCAATAAAAATTTCTTTGATGTTTTCATGTTGTTATACCTCCTATTCTATAGTTGTCCTAACAAAAGTTGAAAGACAATCTCCATTATATCGAAATCTTATTATGAATTCATGAAAGAACGTCCCATTTTTGTAAAGTCTTAAAATTGCTCCTTTTCACAAAAAAACAATAATTTAGTAAGCCATTATTCATAATATGTCCAAAATGGTTTAGAACATGAAAAATCACCTGCTTCTAGCACGAAACAGGTGATTAAACGTTCGTTATTAAGATTGCTCCGCTTCACCGAAAGGCTTTATAACAGATGGCTTTTTCCATACTGCAATAACCTCTCCTTCAATATCGGTATCAACTGTAAATGATCCATTGCTATATCGATCACTTTTGTTTAACTTTAATGGAAATATTTCATGTACTTCGCCATTCTTTGTTTGATATTGAATCAGTTCTTGATCATTAACAAATAATAATCCAGCTACTCGATGTGGCCTTGATTTTAACTCCCGTAACATGACCAATCCACGTTTCGCTCTTGATCCTTGTTCAAATTCATTTAACCTCATTCGCTTACAAGCACCACGTTGTGTAACTAAAACGATAGATGGAGAGGATAGGTCATCAAAGACCTCACCACTTACAACATATTCATCCTTCTTCAATTGAATGGCCTTCACTCCGGCAGCTCTTTGCCCTACTTGATTCACTTCTGACTCATGATACCACAAACCATATCCCTTATTAGAAGTAACAAAGATTTCACAGTTTCCATCTGTTAATTGAACATCTACTACTTCATCTTCTTTTTTCAAGTTAATTGCAACTAGCGCACGAGACCGTCTTTGAGCGAAGTATTGCTTAAGATCCGTCCTCTTGACCATGCCGTTTTTTGTGAAGAATAGTAAATAACGATCTTCTGTAAATTCTCGAACAGGAATTGCTTTAATTAGTTTTTCGTCTTTTTCTATAGCGATTATGTTCCCTACATGCTGACCTAAGTCTTTCCACCTAATATCAGGTAATTCATGAACAGGAACGAACAAATAGTTGCCCTTATTCGTAAAAAATAGCATCGTATCGGTCGTATTTACTTCATATAAACTAGTGAGATAATCCCCCTCTTTTAAAGGGAAATCTCCTTCGTTAGAAGCAGCATAGGACCTTGGACTAGTTCGTTTCACATACCCATCCTTCGTTACAGAAACTAAGACATCTTCACTAGCAATCATGACTTCTAAATTAATTTTTAGCTCTTCAATTTCTGCTTCAATTTTCGTTGAGCGTTCTGTCGTATAGTTCTTTTGTATCGTTTTAAGGTCTTTGTTAATAACTTGCATTAATTTCTTTTCGCTATTTAATATCGTCTCTAATTCTTGAATTCGCTTTTGCAATTCATCTGCTTCTTTTTGTAAAGACGTTACATCAGTATTTGTTAAACGATACAATTGCAACGTAACAATCGCTTCCGCTTGTGGCTCTGTAAATCCGTAGCGTTCCATTAAGCGGTTTTTTGCATCTTGTTTATCTTTTGAAGCACGTATCGTTGCCACCACTTCATCGAGAATAGATATAGCTTTAATCAATCCTTCTACGATATGCGAACGGTCTTTCGCTTTTCGTAAGTCATACTTTGATTGACGTGTAACAATTTCCTTTTGATGGGCAATATATGCATCTAAAATCGCCGTAAGACTCATAAGCTGTGGTCGTTGATTATGTATGGCCACCATATTAAAGTTATACGAGATTTGCAAATCGGTATTTTTATATAAAAAGTTTAAAATACCTTCACTATCTGCGTCCTTTTTTAACTCAATGACAATGCGTAAACCGGTTCGATCTGTCTCATCACGAACTTCCGCCATACCTTCCACTTTACGGTCTAATCGTAGTTCATCAAATTTCTTAACTAAATTCGCTTTGTTTACTTCATACGGTAATTCAGTAATGACAATTTGCTGTCTACCACTTCGTTGATTTTCCGTTTCAGCCTTTGCTCTTACAATGACTTTCCCCTTACCAGTTCGATAAGCCTTTTCGATTCCATCCATGCCTTGAATAATTCCGCCTGTAGGAAAATCAGGGCCTTTGATTACCTCCATTAGCTCATTAACATCAGCGGATGGTTTATCTATCTTCATAATAACCGCATCAATGACCTCGTTTAAATTATGCGGTGGAATATCTGTAGCATAACCTGCTGAAATACCTGTAGATCCGTTAACTAACAGATTTGGAAATTTTGCAGGTAATACGACAGGCTCCTGGTCGGTATCATCAAAGTTTGGTATAAAATCTACCGTATCTTTTTCAATGTCGCGAAGGAGCTCAGAAGCAATACTAGACAATCTTGCTTCTGTATACCGCATCGCAGCAGGTGGATCACCGTCAATACTACCGTTGTTCCCATGCATTTCAATAAGCTCATTACGAACTTTCCATGTTTGACTCATCCGAACAAGTGCTTCATAAACAGACGAATCACCGTGCGGGTGGTAATTACCGATTACCACCCCGACCGTTTTCGCAGACTTACGAAATGGTTTTTCATGATTGTTTTTTTCTTTATGCATTGCATATAAAATACGACGTTGAACAGGCTTTAAACCATCTCTAGCATCTGGTAGTGCCCGATCTTGAATGATGTATTTACTGTATCTCCCAAATCGATCCCCAATTACTTCTTCAAAGGGAAGNNTAGTTATGAATTTTATCGTTTTGTAGTATATTGTCATCTTCATCTAATGTAAATTGGACATTAGATTCAATCCATTTTCTTCTAGGCTCTACTTTATCCCCCATTAAGGTCGTAATTCTACGTTCCGCTCTCGCAATATCCTCAATTGTAACGCGAATTAACGTACGAGTTTCTGGGTTCATCGTTGTTTCCCAAAGTTGGTCTGCGTTCATTTCCCCAAGACCCTTATAGCGCTGGATCGTGTAACCATTTTTAAACTTCGCCGTTACTTTCTTTAATTCATCATCTTCCCAAGCATATTCAATTTGTTCGTTTTTCCCTTTCCCCTTTGAAACCTTATAAAGGGGTGGTAGTGCGATATATACTTTTCCTGCTTCTATTAACGGTCTCATATAGCGATAGAAGAACGTCAAGAGTAACACTTGGATATGAGCCCCATCCGTATCGGCATCGGTCATTATGATAATCTTATCGTAATTACAATCTTCTAAGGTAAAATCCGGACCAACATCCGCACCTATTGTATGAATAATCGTCGAAATTTCTTCATTTTTAAAGATATCGGAGATTTTCGCTTTCTCCGTGTTGATTACTTTACCACGCAAAGGTAAAACCGCTTGGAATTTACGGTCTCTACCTTGTTTAGCAGAGCCCCCAGCAGAATCACCCTCCACTAAATAGAGTTCATTTTTTGCAGGGTTTTTCGATTGAGCTGGTGTAAGTTTTCCGCTTAATAGCGTATCCTTTTTCTTTCGCTTCTTTCCATTACGCGCATCTTCTCTTGCTTTCCTAGCTGCCTCTCTTGCTTCACGAGCTTTAATTGCCTTCCGGATCAGCATCGTGGCAACATCTGGGTTTTCTTCAAGGAAGAATGTTAATTTTTCCGATACGACAGCATCTACTACAGATCGTGCTTCAGATGTACCGAGCTTCCCTTTTGTTTGACCTTCAAATTGAAGCAACTCTTCTGGTATTCTAACAGACACAATCGCAGTGAAGCCTTCGCGAATATCATTTCCATCTAAATTTTTCTCTTTTTCTTTTATCAAGTTATTTTTTCTAGCGTATTCATTAATGCTACGTGTAATAGCAGATTTTGCTCCAGATTCGTGGGTACCACCATCTCTCGTCCGAACATTATTTACAAAAGACAAAATATTCTCCGTGTACCCATCATTAAATTGGAAAGCAAAATCTACTTCGATGTCTTGACTGGCACCCTCAAGGGATACAATTGGATGTAATGTATCCTTTTCTTCATTCAAATATGCTACAAAAGCTTCAAGACCTTCAGGATATTCATACGTCTCTTGTAAGTCTTTGCTTTCATCTATTAATTCTATTTTTAATCCTTTTAATAAGAATGCGGCTTCTCGCAATCTTTCAGATAAAATTTCAAACTGAAAGGAAGTGGTTGAGAAGATAGTTGGGTCTGGTTTGAAGTGAATTTTCGTACCGGTTTTCCTAGTATTACCTCTCTGCTCGAGAGTAGTTACTGGATGCCCACCATTTTCAAAACGTTGATAATAAACCTTTTTATCTCGATGAATCGTAACTTCTAACCATTCCGATAAAGCATTCACGACGGATGCCCCTACACCGTGAAGACCACCACTAGTTTTGTAACCACCTTGTCCAAATTTACCCCCTGCATGGAGTATGGTTAAGATGATTTCCGGAGTAGGTTTCCCCATTTTGTGCATACCTGTTGGCATACCTCTACCATGGTCCACTACAGAAACACTTCCATCTTTATGTATGGTTACATTAATTTCATTTCCAAAACCAGCTAAAGCTTCATCAACTGCATTATCGACTATTTCAAAAACGAGGTGATGTAGGCCACGGTGATCTGTACTACCTATATACATACCAGGTCTTTTCCGGACTGCTTCAAGCCCCTCTAAGACCTGAATGGAATCGTCATTATAAGATGATTGTTGTTTACTCAAAATGAATGTTCCCCTTTCAACCAACATACACAAATATAAGATAACTATTACTAGAACAATTGTTCTTCTTTACTATTTTACGGCATATACTCTTACTATTGTAGCCTTTTTTGCCGCTTTCGCAAATACGTTTTCAAAATATTTCCGAACAAGCCTAGTATTTCTATCGGTATTTGTACTATTTTTTAAAGTCTCATTACGTAAAATAAACACGGATAATAGCGAGTTTGATACGGAAAATAAAAATCCCTGCTTCTACAGGGATTTTATAACTAAGTCTATTATATCATGAATTTTACTTGCCTATTAATACACTATGAGCAACTTTTATACAAGTATCCATAATTACTGTAACGTCATGCTCTTTTAAATAGTGATAAGCTTCTTCGTTCTGGACACCTTGTTGAGCCCAAAATACGTTAGCATCTGTTTGGACTGCCTCTTTTGCGATTTCCGGAAGAAATTCCGAACGGCGGAAAACATTGATAATATCGAATGACTCTGGGACATCTCTTAAAGAAGGATATGCCTTCTCCCCTAGAACTTCATCCACAGTTGGATTTACTGGGATAATTCGATAACCAGCATCCTGCATCGCTTTCGTAACTTGGTACGATGTACGGTCAGGATTGTTCGAAAGACCTACAACCGCAATCGTTTTTGCGTTTTCTAATACTTCTTTAATTTCTTCGTTTGTTGGATTCTGCATATGCGCACACTCCTTTTTTATTAACTGTATTATAAAGATGATTCAAATGTCTAGTTAAAATCAATCTGACTCTGCAACCACGCTTTTTGTACGCAATGATTCATCAATTTCTTTCCAAACCGCTTCATTGGCAAAATAATCACTCCAGCTCGCCATACCAGCTAAATTATACTTATGGACTAATTCCGTGCGTTTTTGTAGTGATTGAGCATCCTCAATCCAAATTTTATATGTGATTGGATTTTCTGGATCCTTCCATTCAACATATTGTTGGCCAGATGCATCATCGTATTTAGGTGTTACTTGATGTTCTGTAATCCATGCTTCAACATCATCCATGGACATGGATTCAGACTCTAC
>JACYYJ010030609.1_pt2 | contig 11494 bp, 12 predicted proteins | sample 8236861 | NCBI WGS metagenome assembly JACYYJ01 (sample SAMN14103086, study PRJNA606662) | landfill metagenome | isolation source: landfill solid waste | place: India:New Delhi, Okhla landfill site | collected 2017-11-05
TTCAATTTTTTAAAGGTTTCATCACAATTCGTAAAGTTTCATCATGTCCATCCTTATAGATATCCGCTTCTACTCCAAAAACCTCTTTAAACATCTTTTGATTCATAATCTTTTCGGGTGCTCCTTGACCATAGATACACCCCTTTTTTACAACAATCACTTCATCGGAGTAAGCTGCAGCATGGTTCAAATCATGTAAAACCATCACAATCGTTACCTTTTGATTCCTTTTTAATTGTGCTACTACTTCCAATACCTCCAATTGATGTGAAATATCTAAGTAAGTGGTTGGTTCATCTAAAAATAACAGTTTTGGCTGTTGTACCAAATTAAGAGCAATCCACGCACGCTGTCTTTCTCCTCCCGATAGTTGAGAAAGATTTCGCTTTCTTAGTAAATCTAACTTAGTTAAAGAAATAGCTTCTTCGATTAATATTTGATCCTGTTCATCTATCCTCTTAAACATGGATTTATGTGGTGTTCGACCATATGCTATTAATTGTTCAACAGTTAAATCCATAGAATCATTGACTTGTGCAAGCAGAGCGAGTTCTTGTGCTGCTTTTTTTGGTGAAAGTCGGTAAAGGTCTGCTTCCTTCCAATATACATTACCTTGACTTGGCTTTAGCTGACGAGAAAGTATATGTAGTAATGTACTTTTGCCAGATCCATTTGGGCCAATAATGCTATAAATTTGACCCTCTCTCAGCTCCAAATCCATTTGCTTTAATACTTGTTTATCAGAAAAAAAATGAGAAATGGAAGCAGTTCTTAATATAGTCATACCATTTTCCTCCTCAATAAATATAGAAAGAATGGCGCTCCTAATGCCCCCATAATCACTCCTACCGGTAATTCAATTGGAGCAAACATGATTCGTGCTATAGTGTCAGAGGCTGGTAGAATCGCTGCTCCTAAGAAAATCGAGGCTGGTAGGAGTACACGATAATCATTACCCACGATTAACCTTGCTGTGTGAGGAACTATTAAACCAACAAATCCTAATAAGCCAACGACACTGACAGCACTTGCAGCCAATAATGTTGCGACAGCCGTCATCGTGAACCTAATCCATTCAACTCTTGCCCCAAGACTCCTAGCTGTTCGATCCCCAAGCATTAACAAATTCATTCTTCTGATACCAATGATGGCCAAAAGAATACCTAAGATCGAGTAAGGAAGGATCACTTCCACTTCTGGCCAGCTTCTTGCACTTAAACCACCTACCATAAAATCAATGGTACCTTGTACTCTATCACTATAAAAAACCATCAAAGCAGATATACCGGATCCTAAAAATGCAGAAACAGCTACACCTGCTAGGATAATTCTTGTTGGGGCAATTCCTTTTTCCCATGCCAATGCATATACAATAAAAGCTACGATTGTTGCACCAATAAACGCAACAGGTGTTAGTAAATGAGGTAGGTGTGGATAGAGGATTAAGATAATCATTCCTGCTAAACCCGCACCACTGGATACACCAATAATAGATGGATCGGCTAGTGGATTCTTCATAATTCCTTGAAGTAATACACCAGCCACTGCTAAATTTGCTCCTGCCAATATAGCTACAATGGTTCGCGGAATTCTAATATTCCAAATAATATTCTGAAATTCACTTTCTAGATTTCCGCTAAAGGTTGACCAAATTTCTAAAAAAGGAATCTTCACAGAGCCAAATCGAATACTAAAAACTATAGAAATTACTAATAGGACTGCAAAAATAACAACCATAAAACCTTTCCAGCTTGCTCTATCTCTTAATCCATGTTTCTCATTCATTATGAAACACTTCTGGATAGACGATTTCTGCCATATGCTTCATAGTGTCTGCATAATCAAAACCAGGATTGGATAGATATTTCTCGGAAGGGATGATATGAACATTTCCCTCTTGAACAGCTTTTAGTGAGTTCCAAGCTGGATTCGCTTCTAAATCTTCTTTGATTTTTTCCTTTCCTGCATCTACACTTCCATGAATCGTTAATAGCACATAGTCCGGTTGCTTTTCAACAATAGTTTCTAGACTATATGGGGCAGACGTTTGAGAATCAGGATTTGCTTGCATATCTTTTCCTATATTCTCTACATGGAGTAAATCCCCGATTTCAATTGCAGTCGTATTAGCTCTTTGAACAGAAACACTTTTCGCGGTAACATTTAGAACAACTACGGAAGGGTGGTCATCTTGTGGTAACTTATTTTGGAGATTGGATATCTCCTCTTCCGCTTCTTTTATTTTCTGACTAGCTATGTCTTCTTTATCCAATATTTCACCGATCAGCAATGCCACTTCTTTCACATCATCAAAAGAACGCATTTGCAACAACGCAAATGGAATGTTGCTACTCTCCATGATCCCTTCCAAATTTGCATGGAAATTTGGTGACCCTATGACTAGATCTGGAGACAGGGCTACTAATTGCTCTGTATTAATTTGATTCACCGTCCCTAATTCAGGTAAATCCTGTGCTTCTTCAGGAATAGGAATTGCGCTAGTTGACATTCTTCCGACCGCTTCGCCACCTAAATCGTAGATCATTTTAAGCATTTCTGGTGATAGTACAACTATCTTCTCTGGACGTTTTTCAAGGATTACTTCTCTTTCCATGCTATCTGTAAAGGATAGTTGCTCTTGATCTATATCATCTTGATTCTTGGCGACAGCCTCTTTAGATGAAGATTCATTTTGTTGACAGGCCGCCATAAACACAATCCCGAAAATAGCAAGTACCATTATGAATGATTTGCTCGTTTTTAATAAATTCACCAAAATATTCCCCGCCTTTATCGTAATTATTACGATTTACTGAATAAAAAAACTTTCCATTTATGTAAGGTGCGTCTTTCTTCACTCCCCTTTATTAAATAACTATATACATCAGAATAAATCGTAATGATTACGTATTATATCATGTTTTCTGAGAGTTGCAACCTTTTTTCCCTCTAGCATCTTACAATAAAGTGAACTTCAATCAGAGGAGTTTACTGCCAGTTTACGCTGGGTAAAATATAGCAACCAGAGCACGTAGCAATATAAGGCTTAGGTTGCTTTATTTTTATTANNTTCTATAGACTTTTGTTTAGAATTTTAAATCCATTAATTCTCCAAATGCCAAATGTAACACCGAATAGAATAAAAAAGATACTCATCCATTCCCAAATAGTAGGAATGGTCATGTGATAGACAAAAGAATAAAGGAGCCCAAATAATGTCTCAAAAACAATCATCATCCCAGCCATAGATACGGTTAAGCGCATTGAAGTTTGGTTCCAAGCCCATGTCGCTATCCATGAAGCAATAATACCTAACACGATAATACCAATAAAATAATGCGTAAGATAATCTTTAGCCAAAAGGTTACTCATTATTTGCTGATTGGTTACCCAACTAATAAACAAAACGAATAACACCAATGTTAATGTTTGAATCCCAACCATCGTAGAAAAAAGATCAGCAGAAACTTGGGATTCTTTTTTAAGAAAATTGGCGTTAGATATTCCATACCAGGTCCAAAAGGTGAGCGCAATGAAACAGCATAGCAATCCGAGCAAAAGATTCCCCTTTGAAACAAGGATACTACTGTCATTTCCTTGTTCACTACTATACACCAGAAGGATTCCTATTAGTATGGAACATGCAGGAATTAACATGATTTTAAAAGGAAATTCTTTATTCAGTAAATTTCCAACAAAACTGATGACAATCGGCAATGTTCCAATAATTAATGTAGTAATGGTAGCTCCTGCATATTGGATTCCTAATACTAGAAAGAAGAAATAACCGACATTTCCAGTAAAAGCATAAAGCAACGCTCTAGACCATATTCTTATCGGAATAGGTAAGATATGTTTTTTGTAGATAATGAATAAAGTAAGAGAATATAAACCATACATCAAATAGCGCCCTAAAGTAATTTCCAACGAAGTGAAAGTGGAGAGCATACTCGGTATAAGAAAGGCTAAACCCCATGCTGCGCCTGCAACTATACCAAATATAACTCCTAAAAAAGATGATTGGTTATTATCGCTCAATTCTGTTCCCCCTCAAAAAATCGTGATGTGATTTGATTATAGGGGAAAGATGGTAATCAGTATTGTACATCCTTGCTGGCAGCTACATACTGTCCGGGCGTAATTCCAAAAATTTTCTTAAAACGTCTGGAGAAATGGCTTTGATCGACAAAACCTACAGCTACCGCTACTTCCGCAATTGTTATTCCGTTATCTAATAATTTCTTTGCCTTTTCCATTCGAATTTGACTAAGATAAACATGAGGTGATATACCGCATTGCTTCGAAAATGTTCGAGAGAATTGAAACTCACTTAAACCTGATATTCTTGCCAGTGTTGATAACGTAATATCTTCATCATAACATTCGTGTATGTAGTCTTTTACTCTTTGGATTCTTTGTTGTGGTAAAGTGCTTTCCTTCACATGATTCCATGATTTTTCCGCAAAACCTTGTAGCAGCATTGAAAAAAAACGGATAAATTTCTCTTTTTGCTCCAGTTCAGAGTCTGAATATTCTAGAGTGTAATGCAAATCTAGGAACAAATAGACTATTTCAGGATCGCTAATCAGCACTTTTTTGAAAAACAAATGATTTTTAGCTGTATGCTCGATCCCTAATATCTCTTCAATTAATTTTTTTTCTGGATAAATCATACGATAAGTATAGCCACAAGTGTTAGCTGGATAGCCTGTGTGAACTTCTTCAGGATTTATAATAACCAAATTATTTTTCCGCGCAAATTGTATTTCTCCCTTATAGTAAAATCCCTCCACACCATCTTCAATAACTCCGATAGCAAATTCACGATGGGCATGCTTAGAGAAAGCATGATTAACATAGCTAGCACGTAAACAAGCCATTAAATCCAAATGTTTACTTTTCCAAAAATTCACCTTATCTGTTTGTGTGTTCAAAATAAAATGCCCCCTTGCTTTCTCCTCCACTTCTTTTTTTAAAGCTAAATGCATTTCTTTTTCTCGTACTCTCCTAAAAATCCTCGAAGCTGTTTGTTTCCATATCTATCAGCCAATGATTTTTAAGTGTCAGTGCACGTTCAAGGGCAGCAATAGCTGAGAGAATAAGTAAGGTTATGTTCAGCGATTGTGGCAGTTGAATAGGTGAGGTAAAAGTACCCACATGCTCTCTGATAAAGTCCATATATGTAATAACCTCAATGATTTGCGGAATTCCAAGTACAAGTGACACAAGTAGAGTAAAAACAGCAATCCAACCAACCCATTTACTAATCATTGGAAATCTCCAGTGAAACCTTTTCCTCAAGCCCTCAGCACTTCTGCGATCTGGTTCAAGCATTTGTTCTGCTTCTCCACTTACATAATGCATACGCTTCAAGCCATACATGGTCATGTCGAGCTCAATGTATCCATCTGGCACTGGAAAAGATGCAGGTACATCAGATGTAGCGGTATGCCGATCATCGATATAAAGCTTTGCCTGCTCTTTTTCGTCAAAAAACTCTACACTGACAGAATACTTCCTCCTTACACCTTCTTGATCGTTCAAATGTATATGAAAGATTGTCCTCGTAAACAATTGCCAGAACCGAAAGGGCTTTATCCAATGTCCATCACCTTCTTTAATTTTCTTCACTCTCTTATTTCGCTGCCATTTTTTATATTGTTTTAGCATCATGATCACCTCTATTTTTGGTGGAAATAAATAGGTTACTCTATTAATATAGATTACACAATTTATAGATGGAAAGAAAGTTAAATTTACCTATTGCAATGGAATTTGAGCTAAAGACAAACTTTCTAAACGGTTTAAAAATAGAATTGAATGGGTCTGTGTAACATTGTGCAACTTGTATTTCATTATTTTAGGCTATCTTAAGCACCCGCTTACTATATCGATTTATTAAGGTTATCTTACTCTGCACTCGACTATTACCTCAATATAATTTTAATAAGGATCGAAATGATGCTAGAGCAACAAGCCTAATAATCACGATATAGTCATTCACAAATGAATTGAAAGTACAGAAATTGAAAAGAATGACAGCGATTTTTTGGATGCTTGGAGCTAGACACAATTGAGCATATCTTTATTCTTTTTCCCATAAAAAAAGCCCAACTGAAATAAAATCAGTGGGACAAATAATTGTATATGTTCATTTTCATGAGAACTAATAATCTTCATAACTAGCATTGTACGAAAACAAAAGGTACATCATGCCTCAACCTCAACCTTTTTAACGCATGTAAATAATATAATAAAACCGATGAGGGAGGTTGTAAATAATATTGCCCCCATTGGAATCGACGATGCCTCATTAATACCCGCAAGTGGTGAAAATATGGAACCAAGCAATAATGGAAGCATACCTAAAACTGCACTTGCACTTCCTGCACGATGAGCTTGATTAGCCATCCCTAATGTAAAGGTACTTGTCGTAATCATCCCCATCGTAATCATGTATATAAAAATTAAGATAACGAGCGATACTAATGGTCCTTCTATGATTGTCATCACAAGCAAAAGCGAGGTTGCAGTTAACGCAACCACAACTGCGGTCTGAAGCAACTTTTGTTCGTGAATAATTCCACTAAAACGCCCTATAAGAAAGCTACCTGTTATAATTGCCAGTCCATTGATACCAAATAACACACTAAATACTTGAGGAGATACTCCATAAATATCCTGATAGACAAAAGGTGTACCAGATACATAGGCAAAACTGCCGCCATGGACAAAACCAACTACTAAGGCATAGCCAATAAATGAACGATCCTTGAGCAAGCTGCCCATCGTTGTTAATGAAGCTCCTACCGAACTTGGAATCCGTCTACTTGCTGGTAATGTTTCTTTTAGTTTTGTTGCAACTACCATGACCATTAACAGCCCAATGAAGCCTAAAAAGAAAAAAATACTTTTCCAACTGGTCGCTTCAAAAGACAAGATGAAACCACCCATTATTGGTGCTATCATCGGAGCTACCGCATTAATAACCATTAGTAATGAAAAAAACTTCGTAAGTTCTCGTCCGTTGAACACATCTCGTACTACTGCACGTGAAAGAACAACCCCTGCAGAGGCGGTTAGTCCTTGTATAAATCGTGCTGCAATCAATACCACAATATTAGGAGCAAGGGCACATAGAATGGACGCTAAAGCAAACAGGAACGTAGCAACAATTAACGGTTTCCGTCTTCCTTCAGCATCACTAATAGGGCCAACTAGCAACTGTCCTATCGCCAGCCCTAGTAGGCATGCCGTTAAACTTGATTGCACAAGTGTAGCACTTGTATCTAAATCTTGAGCAATTCCAGGGAAACTAGGCAAATACATATCAATATTAAGTGGTCCTAAAAAGGCAAGCAATCCAAGGAGCAATGCTAATCCCAATCGAGCTGTTCCTGTCGGATTATGTTGTATTGCTACTTCTTTTTCAAGGTTCATTTATCATCACTCCTAAATATATCAAAACTCACTGATTTCATCCCATAGCTTCCTCATTTGCTTTTTCATTAATGATTCCCTCATTCTTGAAGCTATTAACCACTTTTTAAACTACTTTAATAAGTAGTAACATAAATTCCTTAGAATCTTTTAAAAAATATTCTATATTGGTCGATTCATTATTAAATCTAGACCTAACTTCCGTAACCCAAATAAATAGTCTTGTCTCCAGTTGCTCATCACAATCTCGGGAAGATGCTCTGATGGGATATAGGTTGAGCTAATCCTATTAATCTCTTTTACCAGCCGTTGATTCATTTCATCACTACAAAAAATAATTGTATGAGGGTTGATGATTGCTACGAAGGAGGCGACTAACCTGCTGATAGCATCGATTTGTTTATTTTCATAAATCAGTTTCTTACCGAAGCTGGCTTTTTTTTCAAAAGCTTGTCCAAAATTTCGATCACTATATTGAGGCACAAAGGAAATCTCCCCGGCAAAAAATGTGCTTCCACGAACGACATCACCATTTATCATAAATCCAGCACCTTGACCATTGTGACTAACATTTAAATAGACGAGTGATCGATTATCCTTCATCCTTCTGTGATAGTAAAACCCAAGTACAGCTGCATTCATATCATTTTCAATGACAACAGGCAATGAAAAATAATCCTCAAAGTGGCCCTTTAGATCAACATTTTGAAATGATTTATAGTCTGGTATATAAAATATTCGATCATTATTAACCGAACCCGGCACACCAATTGCTAAAGATTTAATTTTCGAAGAGTGCGTTGTGATTATTTCTTCAATAAAAGTTGTTAATGAAGAAAGCCCATCATCTGTTAAGACACTTGGTCCTTTCCCTTCTTCTTTAACTTCCCCCGCACAATTAAAAATAAGATAATTCACCTTGTCACGCTCTAAGATAATAGCCAAACCTAACATACAGTCGTGATTATACAGGTATCGTTTGGCCCTTCTTCCTCCACTCGATTCATCTAAACCAACTGATACCACTTCCTCATTTTTCTCCATTCGCGAGAGGAACTTACTTATTGTCGGGAAGCTAATATCTAATGTATCTCTAAGTTCGCCTTTAGTTGCACTTCCATTTTTGAACATCACTTGACGGATGCTCGATAGGATTTCTTTATCTAATGATTTTTCGGTCTCATTCATCATTATTACACCTCATTCAACTTATTAAAGCCTTTTAATAAGTGACATTCCTAATGTAGCATACCACATGATGAAATTCAATAAGTCTATGCTTATTATTAAACTCCATCTGTAGACTACAACCTACTGGCAAAAGCACTTAATTGGAGCTGGACGTATTAAACAATAGAAAGGTTTGAATCAGATGAGAAGATTTTTTAAAAGAAAAGAAAAACAAACGACCGAAACAAAATCCAGAAAAATGAAAGTACGGACTGTCGGTACACGTAAAAAACAGTAACTCTTTTATGGATATTACTTATTGGTAGCCTAGCCTTTGGGATCTATAAAAACTTTACAGCAATTGATCAACATACCGTTCATGAAAGAGAAATCATTGAAACCAAGATCATGGATACCAATGCGATTGAGAGCTTTACGAAAAACTTTGTGAAAGATTACTACACATGGCAAAATGAAAAAGATTCCATTGAACAACGGGTGGAAAAGATCAGTCACTATTTGACAGAGGAATTACAAGCATTAAATACCGATACTGTTAGAGTGGATATTCCTACTAGTTCCAGTGTGAGTGGTATTGATATCTGGTCAGTGTCACCAAAGAATGATAGTACCTATGCGGTTGTTTATTCGGTAGATCAAAAAATTACGGAAGATAAAAATAGCGAAAGGGTCCGATCCACCTATCGAATCATACTACATCAAGATAATATAGGTAACTTAGTTATTAAACAAAACCCTACCTTATGTAGCTACCGAATAAATCAGACTATGAGCCACAACAACCTGAAAGTAATGGTACAGTTGATTCCGATACTGTGCAAGAAGTGACAGAGTTTTTGGAGACGTTCTTTACATTTTATCCGACTGCAACAGAACAGGAACTTGATTATTATGTGAAAAATAATGCTTTACCACCGATTGGTAAGGATTATCTATTTTCAGGGCTAGTCAATCCAGTATTCCAGACAATAGAGAACCAAATAAAAGTATGGGTTACTGTTAAATATATTGACGAAGCAACAAAAGCCACACAGTATTCGCAATATATACTCACGTTAGAAAAAGATACAAATTGGATGATTGTCGAGTAAAAATGATTTAGTTTATTTACTGTAGCTTTTTAGAATAAAGGTTTGATCAAAAACAACCCGCAGACCCATAATTAAATTAAAAGAACCCGTTTTGAACCAAGCTGTTTCAGCGATCATTTTTCTTTTGTGATCATGATCAACTATTTTCGGCATTTAAATCACCTCTTGCTTTTATTTCACACACTGTGTTATTATTGTTTCATCACAGTGTGTGAAATAAATAAGGGGGATGTTTAGGTTCTAAAATCACTCATTGGAACATTAAAGCGGATGGACATTAATAAAGTCGTGAAATAGGACCTTCTTAAACAATTAAATCATTTGTAAGGTACATTAAACTTCCTTTTTAACCGAACAAGTTTAATAAATGGTTTTATGAACTGTTTGGGGGATATGAAAAGGAATCTTAGAAATGAAACGAAGATAGTCATGAGCAGTGCCTACTTTTTTCAGGGAAAGGAGATTGAAATAGATGGATCTTCATTACGAAATTAAAGGAAACGGAAAGCCGGTTATACTCCTTCATAGTGGAGCTATGGATTCACGTGACTGGGAATTCATCACACCACATCTTTCAAAGTCGTTCAAAGTAATCACTCTTGATGTCCGGGGTGCAGGGAAGTCACCTGTTCCGAATGAACCCATTGATTATGTTGAGGATCTTAGAAAACTTTTGGACCATCTTAAAATTAAGAAAGGTGCCCTCGTTGGACATTCCCTAGGCGGACAAATTGCAACTGATTTTACTCTGACCTATCCGAAAAGGGTTTCTCAACTGGTATTGGTCGCTCCAGGCCTGTCGGGGTTTAAATTTTCTTCCGAACATGCGGAATTAGAGAGCCGAGTTTCTAAAGCTGCACCAGATGTCGAGAAAATGACTAATATAACATTAAGTGAGCCTTCCTGGAGCGTTTCTATCGGAAAAGCATACGATTTATTGCGCGAAATGATGATACACAATATTCAAAAAACCTTTGATTGGAAAACATTCGAAACTGTTTCCTCCAATTCAGCGATGGAAAGATTGGGAGAAATTAAAACGAAGACACTTTTTATCATAGGCGAGAAGGACTCAGAAGATCTCTTTAAAATCGCACAATTATATAAGGAAATTCCCAATATTAACTTTGTGCGTATACCTGGTGCTAATCACATCATCACTTTGACCCACCCTGAGGAAGTTTCCGACCATATCAGTCTTTTTTTGAGCTTACCAGAATGGTAATCAGAAATGACATCTTATCACCATAGACAAATAATTCTAAACCACTTGCGCCAAAACTAGCAAAATCTAAGGTTTTCCATTCACCTGGTTCTGTATTTTCATTAAGTATATCTATGATTTTTATATTTTCTTCATTGAAGTTTTTAAAATTTTTATCATACTCAATAAAATAGAGTGCCATGTTACCCCTGTTCCAGTCAATGAATCCATGGGGCTGTCTCCACCTAAAGAATATTGATAACTTATGACACCTTCACGTCTTTATATCAGTTGGTGAGAAATTAAATGACAAAAGTAATGGCTATTCTCAAACAGCATGACTAGAGCCAGTGGTACCACTGTTTCTTTTTTATACATTTAAAGAGAACTCGATGGAATTTTAAATAAGGAGCATTCCTGTTAGAAGGATTTTCGGGGACTTGAAAAAATAAAAGCCCTCTTGTATGATGCTTGAGTGTCAACGGCTATTGACTCATACATCTACAGAGAGGACTTATCTTATGAATTCTAATACGAACCAAAAAATTAATCAAGTCACTGAAAATAC
>JACYYJ010099027.1_pt2 | contig 11463 bp, 12 predicted proteins | sample 8236861 | NCBI WGS metagenome assembly JACYYJ01 (sample SAMN14103086, study PRJNA606662) | landfill metagenome | isolation source: landfill solid waste | place: India:New Delhi, Okhla landfill site | collected 2017-11-05
TGTGCCTGCACATGATCCGCCGCGACTTCGGTACGGCGGTCGCCGCTCACGCGTCCCGCCTCACCGTCGCGCCGCTGCACCGCACCGGCGGGCAAGCGCAGTTCATCCTGCGAAACCCCCCGACCTACCGCACCGCGTCATTGGAAGATGTCCTCATCTGGATCGAAGAGAATGCTCATCTGCCGCTGACGCTTTCAGACATCGCGGATGCCGCGCACACCAGCGTGCGCACGCTCACCCGTCGCTTCCAGCAGGAGACCAGGCAGAGTCCGATGGAATGGGTGAACGGTGTGCGCATTCGCCACGCACAAGAACTCCTTGAGACGACTGATCACCCTATCGATCGCATCGCTCGTCAAGTCGGGTTCTCCAGCCCCAGCAACTTCCGCACCCAATTCAGTCGAACCACCGCCGTCGCCCCAAGCGAGTACCGCAGGACCTTCACTGAGCGGAGCATTCCAGTTTCCGACGCGTGAACGCCGGAGCTCCGCGACTTTGTTACACGTACTGCGTCGGTGGCGATCCGAACGCGCGCGTGAATGCCGCGGTGAATGCTGCAGGGGACGAATACCCGAGGCGTGTAGCCACTTCGGTGACCGTTGACGACGGGAGCATTCGGAGGCCGGCGAGCAATCGCGCTCGAGATCGCCACGCTGCCGGGCTGGTTCCCGTCTGAGCCAGGAACTGGCGGTCGAAAGTCCGCACGCTTCTGTTCACCACGCGCGCCCATTCCTCATTGGACACGGCGAGGTCCGGGTGTGCCAGATACCGGCGGCACAGTGATCGAAATGGCTCGTCGTGCGGCAGTGACACCGACAAAGGTGTGGGCGTCAGCTCGCGTAGCTCGTGGAGGATGAGATCGACGGCCGCGCCATCGCGGCCTGTTGCGTCATAGTCCACAGCGAAGCCGTTCGCGGTGCGGAGGAGCTCTCGCAGGAGAGGGCTGATCTCCGCGACGATGCATCGGGCCGGCCACCACGGCACCGCGTCCGGTTCGATGTACAGGCTCCACGTCGTCACCGCGTCCATCAACACCTCGTGCATGGTGCCCGGGGGAATCAGCACCGCCCGGTGCGCGGGGACGGTCCACGACCCCTCTTCGGTATCGACCTGCATCACACCTTGTGCACCGTACAGCAGTTGGGCGCGGCGATGAGCGTGCTGGGCGAGCACGTGACCCGGCGGGTAGTCGGTGCCGATGGGCAGCACGTCGACGGGAAGGTGGTCGACCTCGGACAAGTGGACGTTGTGCATCCGATCATCATAGTGGCCGAAACTCGAAAGAAAATGATGCAAGATCGATTGCCTGCCACGACCGAGTCGCGGTCGAATGAAGGGATGACGCTCCTGGTTCTGTTTCTCGTGGGTCTCGCCGTGGGCGTGACGACCGTGCTGTTCGGCTTCGGAGGCGGCTTCGTCACTGTCCCGATCATTCTGCTCGTCGATGCGTCGCGAGGCGGCGACGCGGTACGGATCGCAGTGGCGACGTCAGCTCTTGTCATGGTCGTCAACGCGGTCATCGCGACCGTTTCCACGAGGCGCAGCACCCTGAATCGACTCCGCGGTCGAAAGGCACTGTTCATCCTTCTCGCCGTCGGCGGCGCAGCGGGTGCCGGCGCGGCGTTGTTCGTCCCGGACGCGGTACCACGGTGGGGGTTCGTCGCCTATATCGGAGTCACCGTCGTCGATTCGCTGCTTCGCCCAGGTTTCCTCCCGCGGCGCGTGACTCCTCAGCCAGCCGGCGACGTCGCCGCGCGCGGTCTACCAGACGCATTGGGGGTCCCGATCGGGGCGATCGCCTCATTCCTCGGAGTCGGGGGGAGCGTGATGACCGTGCCGATGATGCGCCGGTCCGGGATGGAGATGAGCGCAGCCACGTCTCTGGCCAATCCGCTGACGATCGCCATCGCGGCTCCTGCCATCGTGGTGGCGTTCGCGTTCGGTGGGGGAGTGACTTCGGGTTCTGGTTTGGTCGGCACAGTCGATGTGACATCGGCACTCGCGCTAATGGTCGGAGCGATCCCGGTCATCGTCTTCCTGCGCAGGCGGCCCCCACGGATCCCGGAGGCTGTGCACAGCTGGGCTTACCTTGTGCTGCTCGCCGTTGCCGGGACCACAGTTGCGCTCATGGGGTGACATTGGCGCCTGGCCGGTGATGACGTCTCAGAACGCAGTCTCACAAGTCGAAGTCTCAGAACTGTCGTCGGTGCGCTGACCGGGAGCTCGTGCGGTGTGCCCCAAGCCTCCTGTGCACGTCCGCTCCGAATCGGCGCGTGCTCGGGCGGCGCGGTTCCGTGCGAACGCCATTGGCGATTCCTGCGTCGATGAGGAAGAGCATTCCCATCGCGACGGCGCCGACTCGGTTCCCGCTGCGGAGATACTCTCGGGCGAACACGAGGTGGAGCGCGCTCCGTGCTGCAACGGCGATCCACCGCCACTGTGCCGAGCGACCAGCGATGATGGTGACGCCGAGACCGAGGTCTGCTAGTCCGAGGCGGCGATGCCGCCGTTCGTTCACAACGGGAAGTCCCAGCCGCCGTGCGGCTGTATGCGGCGCAAGAGCCAAGAAGCTGCCGAGAACCATTGATACGGCCGCCACGGCGTCGGCTGCCGACGTGAATGAGTTCTTCGAAGTATGCATGCGGGGCCTCTCTTCTCTAGTTTGCCGGGCGACCAGGCCGAGAGATGACGGCGTGGAGTGCGATGGATTCGCCTCATTTTCGAGGCGGCGCGAACGGGAAAGCCCCCGAGCTAACGGATCATCCGATAGAAGGCGGGCAGTGCGCGCATTCCGTTGCTTCTGAGCGTCCCGCGCACGACACGGTGGAAGCTCGGTCGGAGCAACTGATTCGCAAGGAACTTGGGCGGACCGTACGGCAGACGCGCGTAGTTGATGAACGGAAACAGGGAGCTGTCGTCGTGCCGACGCAGGGCAGTGGAGTTGTCGATGCCGATTGTCGACGCGTACCAGTCGGTCAGTTCCAGCCATGCGCTGACCGGGTCGGCCTTCCCATCAACGGTGAAGTGATTGAACAGGAAGTAGCCGTCCGTGATCGCTTCAGTCTCGCCGAACTTGGCGGCGTTCGAGCCGACGAGGAGTTCTGTTGCGCCGAGGCGGCGGTAGGCGTCGCTCTCGCGCACCTTGTCGAGGTCCGACGGATCTGCGAGACGGAGGAGCATGGCGAGGTCGTGTCGAGGCATCCCTGACAGCGGAGGCACGAGGTGCGCTTGGAACACTCGCGCGGAGATCACCTCGGCACGTTCCTCGAGGGCTTCAGCCAAGGCTGTCACGTGAGACGACGCCTCTCGTCGTTTGGTGGTTCGGCGTACCAGCGGTGTTCTCAGAGGGGAACCCGAGTGGATCCCGAGGTGAACGAACCAGTAGTGCTCTGGCGGGGCCATCGCGAGCGGTGAACGAGTGTGCATGGGGATCCTCTCTGAGTGAGTGCACACTCAGGCTAGCATGAGTGTGCACTCACTCAAGCTAGGATCAATGCATGGACTCCGTCTCCCCGATGCGTGAACGAATCTTGGACGCGACGCTCGCCTGCATGCGTGAGCACGGGGTGCGTGGTGCGACGACGAAACTGATCGCGCGGCACGCGGGGGTCTCCGAGGGCAGCATCTACAACCACTTCACGAATCGCTCGGAACTGGTGGTCGCCGCTTTCCGTCAGGCGACACAGGGAGTTCGAGACCGTGCACTCGGCCTTCGGAACCTCGTGGGTGCGCACACCGTGGAGGACAACCTCGTCGGCCTCATGGAAGAGGCCATTGGCTTCCTGCGCGGGATCCTGCCAATAGCAGGGTCCGTGATCGGTGATCCGGATCTGCGCGAGTGGTTCGCCGAAACCCAAGAGCCGGGCCTCGATCGCGAGTTCGCGACGCCTCTGGCCGGGGTTGTTGAGATCGCCGGGTACCTGGAGAAGGAGAGTAGGGAAGGACGTCTCTCGCATCGGGACTCATGGATCCCGGCCGCTTCGATGCTCAGCGGAGCGTGTCTCCAGTACGCCTACGCGGAGCTCTTGTCATCCGAGGGTGTTGCCGGTCTGATGCCGCACATGGAGCATCAAGAGCGGGAGTATGCACGTGCTGTCGTGCGTACGTTCCTCATCGGCGCCGAGGTCGAGACGCCGTCGATGCAATGAGTCGGAGCAGGACGTTCTTCGAAAGCCGCATCTGCGACACCGGAGGGCGCACGGTACGGAGGTCGAAGCGGCGATGGCGCACACGGCGACTCCTCGTCTCCGTCGTGAACATGCAAGGATCACCACCGTGACGAAGAAGAACCGGCACGAGCGCCCGGACACGAGGCGATTCGTGCAGATCGCCCACCAGCCCAGCATCGGCGTCGAGGTGTCGACCGGACGCGCGTGGGTCGGCGTCGATCAACAGGTCGGACACGGCTCGGCTGACGCGTTGTTCGGGCTCACAGACGAGCAGTACGCCGAGGCGCTCAGAGGCTCGATGTCTGATTGGGGCTTCTTAGCGGAATGCTGGCGGGGCGAGCATGACGATCTGCGTCTGTTCGACCCTCGCGGCGGGTCGTGGAAGCCGGAAGGATGGCTGCCACGACGCGCGCGCATGATCGAGCCGCCGTTCAACGGTGAGATCTGGCGGCACATCGATGCGCTCGGCGAGCCGCAGGACAGCGAGCGCGTCGAGATCTCCCAGCGCCTCTCAGGCGGGACCACGGAGATCATGACCGCCGATGGTGCGGTGACGGGCCTGAGCATCCGCCTCGGTGGCGACCGCGCATACCCGCGTCCTGCCGCCGTGATCGCCGGAATCACTGCGGGCAGCGCTCGTGAGTCGGTGCGCGCCGTCCTCGGCGAACCGGTGGAGCCTGACTCTGACACGTTCAACATCGAAGGCTTCTCTGCACGTCTTTCGTTCACCACCGGCGGCCTCGAGTCGATCACGCTGGAGCGCCCCGCCCCGTCACCGTCGCCGGATGGAGCGATCGGCGTCTTCCTCGCCGCCATCGGCGAGCCCGAAGCGGGCGCCGCGTACACTGCGGCGGCCCGGTTGTCCGGCGACGCGAGCAGGCGATGGGCGGTATCGTCGCGCTTCCGACGCCGCCTGCTCGTATTCGACGGCGGTGTCGAGATGCAGGTCGAAGACGATCAGGTGCTCAGCGTACGGCTCAATCTGCGGGCAGCGAGTGACGAACCGAGATTTCGGTACGCGGACGATCTCATCCCCGGGGTGATGTGGCCCCCGTCCCGTGAAGGCGTCCGGGCGGCGCTCGGAACGCCGGCGTTCTCCCGCCGGAGCACAGACGTGCACTGGCTGGGTCGGTGCGATCTCCTGGTGGAGTACGGCCTCGGTGCGAGCGGCGAGATTCCCATCGAGATGACCGCGATCCGAACCGGCAGGAGCGTGTCCCACAGTATCCACCGCTGGCGGTCCGGTGAGTTCACGCTCTTCCAGGACATCATCGGGCGGCCGTCGGAGAATGCGCTGGTCCGGCACGCGGGCGATCTGCCCGGCGTGCGGATCGGCATGCGGAGCGGCGTCGTCTCGGAAGTGGAGATCGGCACCAGCGGATATCAGACCGAGCGCTTCGCCGCGTTCATCGACGGGATGTCCCGGCAGCCGACCATCGAGGATCTCCCGATGGGGGCGCCCACGTATCTCGGCAAGCACGATCGCGTGTGGGACTACGATCCCGTCTGGGTACACATGCGCGTGTCCACACGCAACAAGATCACGAGCATCTGTGTCAGAGAAGAACTGCCTCGCGGCTTGGATATGCGGCCCTGGAGGTGGGACCGCGATCGATGACCGGTGCCCGCTCGCCGGTCGTGCACGAGATCGGAGGGAGTGCTGTGGCCAGTATCGTGGATGTCAGCGATGAAATCGGCGCCGGCCGACCGCCACCAGCATCAGAGGGAAGACGACTATGACGCAGCAGAGCATTCTCGAGCCGGAAGGCCGTGCCGTTCCGTACATCGAGGAGGGCGAAGGACCCGTCTCACTGGTGCTGATCTCCGGGCGCCCGCTCAGCGGAGATGGGCTGGCGGTGGTGGCGCACTACCTTGCTGAGGAAGCCGGTTTCCACGTCGTGCGGATCGGTCCGCGCGGGGAGTCCGGCGCTCAGGATCGCGCAGCAAAGCTGAGCGAACGTGCGGAGGATGCCGTCGCAGTCATCGACCACATCGGACTCGAGCACACCTGGATCGGCGGGCACGCGTTCGGCGGCACGGCGGCCCGTGTCTTCGCGGCGGAACATGCCGATCGCGTGAACGGTCTGCTGCTGCTCGGCGTCGAAGGCGATGAAGTCCCGCTTGCGCCGGCGATCCCGATTCTCATCGTCCAGGCGACGGACGACGAGGTCACGCCATCCGCCAACGCTCACGCGCTGCAGGCCGCGGCTCCCGAACGAGCGAGCATCAAGACCGTCGCGGGAGCGGATCATCTGTTCCCGGCGACGCATCCGATCGAGACAGCCGTCATCGTCGAGGAATACCTCGACTGGGACTGATCAGCCCGATGAGTCCGGTCGGCGGCGTCCCGCCTTCGTCTGCGCACGGTGCCGCTTGCCCTCCAGCCGCCGACGTTGCGAGCCCCTCGTCGGACGGGTCGATCGGCGAATGGCGTCCGGCGCCAGGGCACCACGGAGTAGATCCGCGAGACGCTCTCGTGCTGCAAGGCGGTTCTGCCGCTGCGAACGGTGCTCCGATGCACTGATGGTCAACACCGTTCCCACGAGCCGTACGCGGAGTCGGTCGATGACCCGTGCTCGCTGCGCGTCGTCGAGGGCGGTCGTCGCGCCGATGTCGAGGCTGAGCTGCACTCTCGAATCCGTGGTGTTCACACCCTGACCGCCCGGCCCGGAAGCGCGTGAGAACTGCTCGACCAACTCGCTCGCAGGCACACGAAGACCTCGAGGAACGCCCGGCCCCGGCAGCACGCGCAGATCATCCATGCATTCAGTCTGTCGCACGCCACCGGTCCGAGCGTTCAGCCCAGCTCGGGCTCAGGCGTGCTGATCCGCGTGCTTGCCTTCGCCGATCTCCTCGACCGTCTTCGCGTTGAAAGCGGGCAGATCGTCCGGCGTTCGGCTCGAGACGAGCCCGTCGTCGACCACGACCTCCTCGTCGACCCAGGTGGCGCCGGCGTTACGCAGATCGGTGCGCAGACTCGGATAACTGGTGATCGTACGACCTCGCACCACGTCGGCCTCGATCAGTATCCACGCTCCATGGCAGATCACCGCGACGGGCTTGTGCGCTTCGAAGAACGTCTTCGCGAACGCAACGGCATCCTGATCCATCCTGAGGTGATCGGCGTTCACGACGCCGCCAGGCAGCACGAGCGCATCGAAGGCCGATGCGTCGGCGCTCCCGACGGGTTGATCGACGCTCTGCTCATGTCCGTTCTTGCCTGTCACCGTGTTGCTGGCGGGTGAGACCAACTGCGCCTGGCCGCCGGCATCGGTGACAGCACCCCACGGGCTGGCCAGTTCGCTGTCCTCGAATCCGTCGGTGAGCAGGAACGCCACCTTCTTGCCGTTGAGATCTGCCATCATCGTCTCCTCTCGTCGGAATGTCCTCCCACGATCTCGGGCGAGCGGCGAGGCATACAGGGGGTTGACGGATGACAGCAGAAAGGGTGGGATGCCGAAGCATCCCACCCTTTCTGGACATCTGTGGATCAGGCCGGCTGAGGGAGGATGGTGAAGCTCACGGCTCCCTGCTCGTCCACTCCCGCGTCGAGCACTTTGTCGGAAAGCGCGTCGGCGGCGGCATCCTCGAGGAAGACCCGACTGCCCGGGCCTTCGACGACGACATCGGCGGGTTCGGGGGAGGGCACGACGTGAACGGCGAAACGTGCCTCGCCGTTCGGTCCCTGCCCTTCCGCGGTCTGGATGCGCAACCCCGCGTCTGCGCTGGCATCCTCTCGGCCGACGATCGTGGTGACGACGGCATCTGCATTCTCGGTCAGGGTGAGCACAGCGCTCTCCTTCCGTGTTGCGGACATGCTCAGGTCAGAACATGTCCGGGCCACGATTCCGCACTCGGCCGTGGTATTCAACCTGGGCGACCGGATTCTGAGGGATCTCTCAAGTCGTGGGCACGATCGGCGGAGCGGAAGATCGTGTCAACCCCCTGTCGTGCAGCTGCGGGAGACGGCTGACTGGACGGCAAGACGCAGATCGCGAACGAGAAGCAGATCGCGAACAAGAAGCAGATCCCGAACAAGAGAAGGAGCAGCCATGGCTCAGATCATCGAAACCATCGAAGTCGACGTCCCCGTCCGGGTGGCGTACAACCAGTGGACGCAGTTCGAGAGCTTTCCGGAGTTTCTCGACGAGGTCGTCTCGCTGACTCAACTCGACGACAGGAACACGCGATGGAAGGTGAACGTCGGCGGCACGGAGCGCGAGTTCGACGCCGTGATCACTGAACAGCATCCCGATGAGCGCGTCGCATGGACGAGCACCGGCGGCGAGACCGAGCACTCCGGGGCAGTGACGTTCCACAAACTCACCGACACGTCCAGTCGTGTCACGGTTCAGCTCGACTGGGAACCAGAGGGGTTCGTCGAGAAGGCCGGCTCGTTGCTGGGCGCAGGATCACACGCCGTGAAGAAGGACCTGCAGAACTTCAAGGAGTTCATCGAAAGTCGCGGTGCTGAGACCGGCGCATGGCGCGGCGACGTCGAATAGGTCTCAGCGCAGCTGCTTGCGCAGGAAGACCTGCTCGGTGCCGTCATCCTGCGGAACGCGCTGCGTCTGCACATAGCCGCACGACTCGTACAACCGGATGTTCGCCTCGCTGAGGCTTCCGGTGAACAGCTCTGCTTGGGTGGCCGAGCTCGCCTTCTCAGCCGCCTGCAGCAGAGCCCGGCCGATGCCTTCCCCCTGCACGTCCGGGGCGATCGCGATGCGTCCGATCAGCAGCAGATCATCGTCGTGCACCGCGCGGATCGCTCCCACGAGCCGGCCGTCGCACCTGGCCACCCACCCGTCGTTGCCATCGAGTTCGGCACGCAGCTGATCGAGCGTCTGTGTCAACGGCGGCATGTCCACACCGCCGTAGATGAGCGCCTCAGACACGAAAGCCGCGCGTTGCACGGTCAGGATCTCGCCCGCATCCTCCGGGGTGACACGGCTGATGACGATCGCCGGCCCTTCTTCACTCAACCGCGGTTCGGTGCGCAGCTCGGGCCGGATCCCGGCTTTGTCTGCGTAGAACTCCCGGATCCGGTCCATGTCGGCGCTGACATCGCCGGTGAGCTCGAACGTGGGACCGAGGCCGCACGTCCGCGTGGTGCGGTCGACGAATCCGAGTGTCACGGGCATCGCGGCGTCGCGGGCGATTCGGTAGAAACCCGATTTCCAGTAGGCGTTTCCTCCGCGCGTGCCGTCAGGGGTGACCACCAGACAGAACGTCTCGCCCGCACGGATGCGCGCGACGACTTCCGATACGACGCGGCTCGGGTCCGAACGATCCACGGGGATGCCGCCGAGCTTGCGCATGATCGGACCGCGCCAGCCGGCGAACAGGCTCTTCTTCCCGAGCCAGCGCACGTCGACGCCAAGTCGCCAGGCGATCGCGAGCATCAGCACGAAATCCCAGTTCGAGGTGTGCGGCGCACCGACCAGCACGGTGGGGCGAAGCGGCGCGCGCTCGCCGACGAGCTTCCAACGGCTGAACGCCCAGAAGACGCGGGCTATGAGTCGACGCAGCATGGATCAACCGTAGGCGAGACGGCATACCCGCTCCGGCATGAGAACGGCCTCAGGATCGCCGGCTCGAGCGCGCCACGCCGACCGGCAGCACGAACCAGAGGCCGACCACGACCACGGCTCCGACCGCCAGGACGACGGTGGCGATCGTGCGGTCGAGCGTGAAGTCGACGATCAGCGTCGTGACACCGACGCTGAGAATGCCTACGACCACCAGGTCGGCCTTGACCATCAGCGAAGCCATGCGCACGAGTTCGGGCTTGCGGCGCTGACCGAAGAGGGAACGGTGCAGTCCGACCGGCGCGAGTGCGAGGATCGTCGCCAGCGCGGCCAGACCGACGAGCACCAGGTAGAGCCCCACCTGCAGCGGATCGAGCTCGGTGAACCGTGGTGCGAACGCCACCGCCAACAGGAACCCCGAGAGCACCTGCGTGCCGGTCTGCATGACGCGCAGTTCCTGCATGAGCTCTTCCCAGTTGCGGTCGGCGCGTTCGTTCGCCGTCTCGTCCCGCCCGTCCTCTCTCAGGACGTCGTCGGTGGGGACATCTCGATTCATGTCTTGAGTCTTTCGGTGCATGGGCGACTCTGTCCAGCCCCGATTCTGTCCAGCCCCGAAGTCTTCGAAGCCGCCAGGCGTCCGGACGCCGCGGCTGACCCGGCACGCGAATACGGGCGTAGCATGGGGCCATGACTTCTTCGCAGACCACGGATGCTGTGCAGGCTGACGTCGCTCAGGACATGCCGCCGCTGGCTGTGCCTGGCGGCCTCAACCTTCTGGGCGACGCGAACGCGGGCGGCTGCTGCGGTGGTTCCTGCGCGGTGCCGGGCCAGTAAGCAGTACTGACCCGGCACCGTAAGCCGGGTCAGTGACCTCCGGCGAACTCCGCGTCCACGTCGTCAGCAGGCTTGCGCACGAATGCGCTCAGCGCGACCGCACCCAGCGAGACGATCGCAGCGATCAGGAACGCCATACGCGCCCCGGGGGCTCCGGCCGCGGCCGTCTCGAGGCCCTCGTGCTCACCGGCGTGGAGGATAGACGAATACACGACCGTCAGCAGTGCGACTCCGGCGGCACCACCGACCTGCTGGATGGTGTTCAGTGCCGCGGAGCCGTGCGAGTACAGGTGACGGCGGAGCGACCCCAGCGACGACGAGAACAGCGGCGTGAACGACATCGCCAGTCCGACGGACATGACCGTCTGGGCGGCGACGAGCAGCCACCATGCCGTGTGCTCGCCAACGGTCGAGTAGAACATCAGCGAGGCCGACACCATGATCGTTCCCGGAACGAGCAGAATCCGGGTCCCGCGGGCATCGTAGATGCGGCCCATCACCGGACCCAGCAGGCCCATCAGCACGGAGCCGGGCAGCAGCACCAGGCCGGACTGCAGGGCATCCAGACCCGCGACATTCTGCAGATACTGCGGCAGCAGGACGAGTGTGCCGAACATCGACATCGCGAGAATGGCCATGACGATCACGGCGATCGTGTAGTTGCGGCTGCGGAACACACGCAGGTCGAGCAGGGCATCGTCGACGCGCTGCAGGACGATCTGGCGCCACACGAACAGAGCCAGCGCAATGCCGCCGATCACCATCGAGATCACTCCGATGGTCGCTCCGCCCGACTCGCCCTCGCCGCCGAACTGGCTCAGGCCGTACACGACGCCGCCGAAGCCGAAGGCGGACAGCACGACCGAGAGCACGTCGATCGGTGCATCCGTGGTCTCACCGAGGTTCGTCATCCACTTGGCGCCCATGGCCAG
>JACYYJ010133147.1_pt1 | contig 11463 bp, 25 predicted proteins | sample 8236861 | NCBI WGS metagenome assembly JACYYJ01 (sample SAMN14103086, study PRJNA606662) | landfill metagenome | isolation source: landfill solid waste | place: India:New Delhi, Okhla landfill site | collected 2017-11-05
GAAAGAGAAACCACAGGCTGCACCCCAGGTAGATCGCCGAGCTCTTCGTGACGACCTTGTAATTGGCCCGTTCGAAGTCCTTCGGCATGACCGGGTATAAACTGGCCATTTAACTGCGCCCTGGGTTAGAGGTGTTGAAGAAGACCTGCGTGCGGTAGAGGTCCTTGTCCGGGTCACGGTGCAGGTGCATGATGAAGTGGTTCAGTTCCTCGGGAGTACGTTGGCGCAGGTTATTGTAGAAACCTGCGTAGACGTCGCTGCCCGGTGCGAGAAGCAGGCCGTACTCCGGGCTGACCTGGTGCATCGGCTCGAAGATCGAGGGCTTTTGTTTACGCAGCTTACGGGGATTGTACGTCCAGGCTTCCATGCAGGTTGCCCGACTGGGATGAGTGGATTCGCCAGCGGCATTGAGCGAGATGTAGAGGATCAGACCGTCCTGACTCAGAGTCGGCAGACGCAGACTGGTCTCGACCCAGACCGACAGGCGGTCCGGCTCTTGCTTGATGCCCCGGTTACGCCAGTTGCCTTTACGGGCCTGCAACGTGTCAGAATCGGGATGAGAATTCATGGTGATGCTCCATTGATTATTAGTGTTGGTGTAGGGTGATGCGGGGATTACACAAGTGACAGGTGGCGAGGTGCTGGACTCATCTGGATCGCTGCGTGTTCAATCGGGATCATCTGCATGATCTCAAACCCCAAGCGTTCCAGCTGATAACAGAGAATACCATCGGGCAAGCGCGGGCAGGGATTCTCTTCCGACCAGAATACCCGACTGACAGGATGAGCAAAGTCCAGGTCGATCTTGCCATCGGGGTAACGGCAGATCAGGGTCAACCAGGATGCAGTGGGCGGGGTAGGCCAGCGGTAGTCGGCAGAGACCCTGCGGGCCGGCTTGAATGCCCCACCCTGAAGTCCGTGGATGAACGCCCGCTTCTGCCAGTAGCTCGGGGTGGTGCCGTGGTGTGCAGCTCGGTAGGCCTGTTTGATGTACACTTCCGGCAAGCCCCACAGGTAACAGTCCAGGCCCTGTTGATACCAGCGCTCGAACAGTGGGTTAGGGTAGTCCGCAGCATCGTGAGCAAAATCGAGGAACCGACGATTGAACGGCATGGCAGGACACTCCTTGTTTTGGGTTTACATCGGGAACTCATCGCCCAACTCGTTCAAACAGACCGAGGATGGAGTGAGGTAATCGCCTGTGGTAACAAACCCCAGAGCCGCCGGCAATCCCGACGACGGATTCAGGACCAGGGCATTGATGAAAAACACCTTCTCTGGCGCATCCTTCATGAGGTAGGCCTTATCGACCTTGTACTTATCCACCTTCTTGGCGATGGCGGCTTTAAGTTCCTTGGCTTTCTTCAGCTGGATTTTGATCTGAATGGTCTTGCTGGGTTTGAGCAGTGCAGTGTCGAGCAACTCCTGACTACTGATGCTTGAACGCTCGTCGTACATGCTAGACTCCGGAATTATGACTGGATGAGGAGGGTCGGGACCTGGACTTGGTTACCCAGATGTGACCCGATGATGGCAATGCAGAACCAGCGAGGGAGGCTACCCGGCAGCCCGTCGACTTGGTCGCGCCAGTTGGGGCCGAAGTACTCTGTGAGCCAACCTGTGGCTTCACGCCAGTGTTTCTCCAGCAACGGACCCAGCTGGTACCAATCGATATCCGGACGAAAATAACTGGGGCTACCCTCACACAAGATCCGGTGACTCAATCCGTAGGTGGGCTCGACTGCCTTGAACTTGTATTCCAATGCCACTGCCAGCATGTACCGCAGGGAAGCGCCTTTTAACTCAACCACGTCTACAGTGGATTCGACCATGTGAAATTCCTTTAGCGGCCTTTGAAGCCGCCGCGTTTGAGGTGAGGGATGCGTTGGTTGCGTGGCAGTCGAGGGCGATCATCAAGTCCTTTGAGGTGATCCTTCCGCAGTCCCCACTTAAACTTGGCCAAGATGTCATCCAGCGACTGTCCTAAATCGATGGAGATACCAAGTTCATCAGCAAGGGCTGAGAGATCCTCGTCCGTGTGCGGCAAACCCACCGCATCACGCATCACAAACTGCTGAAATTTAGCGGTGAGTACTTCGTCAGTTTCTCGCCGTCTTTGATGTACATGCACGTTGGAGTTCCTTCCAATTAACGAATCACGGGAAGTCTAGAGTGATGTTCTTACCGTCGTAGGTCATTTTGATGTCCTGGTCAATGTGACGCCACGGCTGGATGTTTGTGTGCAGTTTAGACAAGAGGCGGTAGAGGTACCGCCGCTGCGCCTTACCGTCCACGGTACACGACAAGTGATGCCTCCCGCAGTTCTCACTCGTCACTTCGACATCCAAGTGATTGTCGATGACTGTGATTCGAAAAGCTGTGTAACGCGGCTTATCGAGCAGGTAGTTTATCCTACTCCCGGTGAAGGTCATCCAGAGCTGATCCAACATGCGTTCCATAGAGGTAAAACGGATGGGATCGAAGAAGGAGGACAGGGTACGGATCTGATCCAACGTCAACGAGGTGAGAGACGACACATCCAGCGTGATCTCGAGTCCTTCATGACAGAGCAGGTCGAACAATGGCTCTATTTCATCGAAGTACGCTTTGGTTTCAGGAAGCATGTTCACTCCTAGTAAATTAAGTAACAGCCAAGAAGTACCCCAATCACCCCGCCCGCTACGACCCCCAAGCAAAAGCGCGTGGTAAAACGGTTTACTTCTCGCTTGATGTCCTTTTCAAGAGTAGGTCTTGAAACCGGCGGAGGAGTGGGGGTTTTCCGACCCTCTTGCATCTCGCGATACGCTGCCTCACTCATGACCCCACTTGGACCATTCTTGATGACATCGACAAGGCGTGGAAAGTGCTCAGAGGTCCATTCACATTGACAGCGTCTGACGTTGTCGCTATAATAGGCACCTCCGTAAGTACGGACACTGCGGTCGCCCGTGTCCAAGTCTGTAATGTAACCGCTACCTGGTATCCAGACCCCATCGACCCACGAGTAGCTCTGCTTTACCTGATACATGCCTCACCTCATTTAAAGCTTCATAACCAATCGTTCAAGGTTATGGAGTCGCTTCTTCAGGTCCGCGATTTCGGTCTTCAGTTCCTGCTTGGTGGTTACAGGCGGAAGAAGTGACGTGTCCCGGATATCCTTGCCCATCCAGGCGTAATAGGTAAAGTGTTGTCTGACTTCGACCATCTGGTCATCTGGGAACCAGTCCCCATCGTAGTAGCCCAGCAGTACCCAATCGAACGTGGCAGCATAGCCCGTCCCTTCTTCGTAGCCAGTGAATCCATCATTGTGGTACCGGGCGTTACGACTGATGTAATAGCGCTTCCCGAGAGCAGATTGGAAGACACATACCTGCTCGTCATACATCAGTGTTCCCGCTAGGGACTTGACCCGTTCCTCAGCCCATGCGATGGGTCGCCTTTCGACCACACCTCGGAATTCCAGCACCCTGTCGTCGAACGTCAGGGTTGGGTGACCTACACCGGGTTCTTTGAATTGCCGTTGGGTCTGGCCTGCGACATGTTTCTGGTAGAGATTGATCTCAGTGACATAGAGGAGCGTATCGCTGACTTTGAGGTACTGTTTCGAGCGCCTATCCCAGTATTCATCATCGCCCTTGATTCCGACCAACGGAATCTCCCCGTTTCGAAGCGCTGTCTGAATGAGGACCAATTGCCTCTGATTCTCAGCGTTTCTGAACCACTTGCGAATAAATTCCATGACTCCCCCCAAAACAAAAAACCTCCTAACCAAAGCGGCTAGGAGGTGTGCACTAAAGGTGCGTTATTAACCGACGAAGCCAAAGCCCTGTTTCTTGGCACCCGCCGTCACACCTTCATCGGTGTGGACGATGTCGGCCAGGGTCCAGTCCTTCTTCTGCTCGAGCAGGTCATCGCCGACCGCGTCCAGGTTGAGCAACTCCCGGATTGCATTGACCTGATGACGCTCGAACGGTTTGAATTCGATGGACTTGAACATCCGTCCACCGCGCAGCAACGCATCGTCGATACGGTTCAGGGACTTCAGGTTGGTGCAGAACAGGAACATGATGTCACGCTCGGCAATCCCCGAGATGACGTTCAGCAGCGCCGACATCTGCTTGTTACCGTCTTCCCGTTTGGCCAGCAGGTTGTCAGCGTCTTCGAACACCACCAGGCTGCCGTCGGGCAGGCTGCGGATGGCATTGATCAGCTGCGGGTGGTTCATCAGCTCGCCGTCGTCGATGATGGCAAGACTCTTGTAGCCGCGCCAGTTGACCATCTGTGCCATGAAGCTCGACTTGCCACCGCCTGGGATACCCCAGAACAGCAGGCAGCGACTGCGACTGTTAGCCCAAGCATCGTACAGGTGACGCGGAGCGGTGCCCACGTTCGGGTAGAGGCCTTCGACGTAAGTGAAGGGCTCGGCCAGGGTGATCTTGTTGCTGCCGATCCCGCCCTGAGCATCCAGTTCGAAACGGATCGCCGTGCGGTCCAACATGGGTTCGAAATGATCCATCAGCATGCCCATCAGCTGGTTCAGCGCATCGATTTTGCCCATGGCCGCGAAGGACACACTGTTTTCAGCTTGGCTTGCGATGATGTCCACGTAGATGTCGACTTCACCGGTCTCGAGGTTGACCATCAGGTGACTGCCGCGGATACCGGTGTAGAGCATCTTCCAATTCGCCTCGGTAATCTTCCACAGGGCCGCGTAACCGATTTCGGACACATCACCCAAACGCTCAGCATCTGGCAAGCGTGGGAAGCTGCTGCCTTCGGCGGCTTTGCTGACCGATGCCAGGGTGAAGTTACGCACGACACGCTTGATCTGCACTTCGTTGCGGGTGTAGATAGCCGACAGGGCATCGTACACACTGCGGTCAGCGAAGTAGCGCAGTTCATTGGCCACGCAGGCCGGGGTGAGTTCACGGATGGAGTTAGTGGTGTTGGACATGGTGTATTTCCTAAGGGGTGTGTTGAGTGAGGTATTGGGTTAGTTGAAGGGAATGATGAGTCGCTTATAGGTGCTGTAACGCCGCTCTACCAGTTGAAGGATGACCAGATTACCCCTGAATCGTAGTCTGCGGACCTCCTCTATATCGCTGACATGAAGCGTCGCCCTCAGCCGGTCGACCCGTAGCCTATTCGCAAACTGGTCCCGACGGGGGCTGCTAAAAGGCCTATCATTATCGTAACTCATGTTGTCCTCCGGTTACGATGTAATAGGCTTCTCTTCGCAGGCGCGGATTCCGATTCATACGTAGGCTCCCTTGCCGGGTAGCACGAAATGCCGGTTCGTACTCGTCCAGACTGAAAGCCACCGCGCAGTCGATCCGTTTTCTAATGCTTAAATAGCCCAGGGGCGACTCGACAGGGAAGCGCCAAGCGCTCCTTGCTCGACATGGCTTGACGAATCGAAATTTATAATCGTTGTCAGCGAAGCCAGCGCGCACTTCGATGATTTCAACCTCATCTTTAATTACGGTCATGACAACGGACTCCGGTTACGATGAAGTGTGTCTTTCTCATGAGCGCTGGGAAAGGGTTTCGCTCCGATCTGCGAATCCGACAGTCCGAGTTGATTTCGTCATCGCCCCTTCTTAACAGATTCCAATCGCGTTCAGCTCTTATTCGGCGCCATTGTTCATCCAGTTCAAGACAACAGGCTTGTTGAGGAAAACCTGGGTCTGTTAGAATCCTTCTCGATTCAGGATTAATGAACCGCTCGTCGTCTGCGGTGCGGGCGACACGCACTCGAGAAAACCGCATCTCTTCACCAGACTTTTTCATTCTAAACCTCCGTCAGACGAGGAGGTGGTGTTACGTAACCGACTGGGATGGGTCTTTCGGCCAACCGACATCAACATCCTTAAACGACGGACAAGGGCGAATTTTTGGTGATCGTACACGTTACTGCGGGTTTTGACAAATCCCTTACCGAACTCGCCAACCTCGTCGGCTTCTCGTAAGAAACGAATTGTTCTCAACTCCCGTTTAACCGACGCCGGTACAATAAGATCGCGATCGTAACGAGTTATTTCTCGGAATAAGCGATCTTCATCGGTGAGCTGAGCGCGTGCCCGAGCAATGAGTCGCTCTGTCTTCTGCTCATTCATGCATTCTCCTCCCGTGGCTGATGACATGGAGACGAGACGGTAACTCCCAGCTGTTCAGTGAAGGGTTGTGAGCCCGCATGCGGGTGATAACGGCGCCTTCAGGTCGGTCATATTCGTAATCGGTTCTCAGGTCGGTTATCGGTTCATTAACAGGCCGTTCTACGCCGGTTCGATTGGCATGATACAGAATGCCTTCGCACTGATTGGAGTCTTCAGTCGGGTTGAAGGTCCAGTCGCGAAAGGAAGGGAAATTGTCAGTAGTATCCAGGTCATTACCGCAGTACCGGTAGCGCCAGGACGCAATGAGGTATTCCTGGTCGTGAAAGTCCATTGCTCGGTTCCTGCTGGCAGATTGAAATTGAGTAATACTACCCTCATTATGTACTGTCAAAATAAAAACAAATGGATAAATCAGGGAGGGCACTGAGGCCCTCCCTATATGTCGATGGTGTTTATCTAAACTAGGGTTGACAGCTCACTCTTTAAAACTCAGACGAAACTTGTCATCAGACATTCGTTCAACCATGATGCCGTTGTGGATTCGACAGGTTTCGAAGACCTCCTCGAAGACCACAGACTCTCCCGTAACCTCGGGACCCACGACACCAAAGGCGTACATGCATGATGCGAACTGCTTGAATGCCCGGTACTCGCTGACTGTCGGGGATTCACCCCACACCACCGACAGAACCGCTATCGAGCACAAACCCCCAACCAGGGCAAGAATCAACCACGTGACAAGGCGATCAGTCTTCACAGGCGTATCCCTCCGATGAAACGGGCTTATCTTGCTCCAAGAGCGCACCCTTCAGTGCACTGAGCGGCAACTCGTTGATGGTGATGAAAAGACCCTGCTCGTAGCCGAATCCAAACGCTACCAGGGCTGGGTAGTTCTGCGGATAACCGTATACGACAATCATCCGGTCGAAAAGCTGCTCTAGAAAGCGAGTCGTCCGAGAGTCAGTGGTCTCTTGAGTGAGGTGTTGCTCGACTGCCTTCTTGAGGCCTTCGTCGGAACGGACGATGTAGAAGGTTCCAGCAACATGGGACATGCTGGGTGTAGCGGAAGTGGTGCTCATCTTGATGTGTTCCTTGGATGTTGTTCTCAGATGGTTTTGCAATTCTACAGCCCGGTCGGCCAGCATCGGTCCGATCCCTTTCAATGACAGAAGATCTGTTCTGGACAGCGCCAAGAACCCCTCGACAGTTGTCAGCCTGGCTTGCCAGACTACCCGTCGCAGTACCAGGTTATCAGCACGGTCTCCGAACAATACACAAAGCGTTCGGGTGAACTCCAGCACTGCAGAGATACAGTTGATGCGTTCAGGGTCCAGCAGTGGTGCGTTGCCGCCATTGGGATCGTCCATGACCGATCTCCTCTAAGGTTAGTGGTTACTGTAAATCACCCGTTCGACCCCAATGGTTTTCAACTGTTCGAACCACAGACGGTAAGCAGGTTTGAGGTGTTCGGTCCATGTGATCTTCGTATTCAATGTGTCGCCGACGTTGACCAGCTCTTTGTCGAAGTCGTAGCCCAGCAGTTCATCGAGCATAACCCAGGAGGCGGCGTCGTGATACGCACCTTCGAAGATCTCTCTGACTTCGTCGTCCATGTCGTCAGGGTAGCCGCGCTTGGCCCACGGAGCATATTCGTCAGGCTCACAGTACTCAGCGGGAGACTGGAAATCCTGCCGCGTACAGTAAATGCGCTGATTACTTTCGAGGTTGAACCCCGACGCCTTATCGAGTACATCCATCATGTCGAGTTTCCCGTACGAATGCGGGATCTCAGGGTTGTAACCGAGACCTTCTGGAAGGACGATGACCCACTTATCGCCTTCTCGCTTTTGACAAACGATGGTCGTGTAGATACCCATGAGGATTTCCTGTTCAGTAGCGTTTCATTTTACCGTCACGACGGCGTTGATAGTACGGTAGATTGGCCGGGGTGCGGGTGGGTTGCAGGAGCTTAGCTGACCACCCTGAGAACATCTTGGCCCTGATCGCCAGTTGTCGCAATTCCCAGTCACCCATGGTCTTTGTATCACTGGTTACATCTTGACTGGCATTGGTAAATCCCATTACCTCACTCCTTTCGACACGCGTTTACAAGAGACTCGAGGCCTGCGAGTATCCACACCCCCAGGATAAACAGTAAACCGACCGCCCAAGCTAAAGGCCAGAACGCGATAAGCCAATACATCTGCACATCTGAGAATGCAATCAGACCATGATTTCGGTTATTCCACTCCGAACGTCTATACTTCCAACAGCGCCACCGATCCACGAAGCCGTATACCACACCTACCGCCCAAATCACTATTCCAATCAGCCAGATCATTCTATCAGTCCTCGCGGTTGCCCGATCCAGTAAAAGTTTAGCTCCCATGCCTCTTTACCTGAAAACATAGGTAGATCGGCGAGTACAAGCGCTAGCACGTTAAGGTCAGGGTCGTGAATGGCATACCGGGCGGTACCCACAGGGTCAGACGACATCGTGAACTCGAGAACCGTCATCGATTGTTTGTCAGCAGCTTGACCCAGAGCGTGCTCCAATACGTAGGCGGGAGTGGGTTTTACGGTGGCGTAACAAGTGGTCGTGGATGCGACGATGAGTCCATCTGCGGCCACTGTAAGCTTAAACATCTTCAGGAAGTCATGTTTAAGTGGGATTATGGGTAGCAGCTCTTTCAGCTTCATGATAACATCCCTTTACAGTGAGAAGTCTCGTTCCATGGTATTGTCCTTCATGGGCACCTGTCTCAAGGTCTGAATGCCAACGTGCAGGTCTGGAGCCGTCCGCATGAGATTGCGCAGGGTGTCAAGTTCAGCTTCACAGGCAAACTCGACAAATACATCGGGCCCTTTCGGCCCGTCTTTCTCAGACTGAAGGGATTCCAGATCGACAGTGCCGATGAGTATTCCGTTAGCACTAGCAGCAACCACAAAACGGGTATAGTCTTCAGTAAACTCAAACCGACATGAGAACGTATTCATAAATTGCTCCACGGTATGGGAGATGGGGCTAACCCCATCTCTCATCAGTGTTATACAGCTACTGGGTACTTAATCGCGGGATGATGGTTATCGTAGCCGGCGATCTGGATATCCTCGAAGGTGAAATCATCGATCTCCTTGACCTCAGGATTCAATACCAGACGGGCAGTCTGTTCGATGATCGGACGTTCAATCTGCTCTTTAACCAGATCTACTTGGTCAGCGTACACATGAGCATCACCTGCGAAGTGAACGAACTCCTCAGCCACCATCCCAGTGATCTGCGCCACCATGTGCGTCAGGAGCGAGTACTGGGAGAAGTTGAACGGCGCGCCCACAGGCGTGTCCATCGAACGCTGATACAGCAGGCAGGTTAGTGCGCGCTTTGGTACATTCCTTCTATCCAGATAGTCTTCCAGAACTGTGTTGTCTGCTGCCGTCCAGTCATTGGCAGCACGGAAGACAGCCATGTCTTTAGGATCGTTCTTCTCAAACCACTTAACCCGTTCGTGCAGTCGAAGCTCACGGGTCAGGAACTGATAGAACGAGTGACACGGAGGAAGGGCGCAGAAATCCACCATACGGTTGTCGAAGGTATGGATAATGATGCGACGAGAATCCGGGTTGGTGCGCAGCAGGTCGATGGCATTCTGCAGTTGATCGATCTTGCGGGTGACTACTGCACTGGTACTTTGCTCAGTCAAGAGATTACCAGCAACGGTGAAGCCCTTTTTTGAATACGCACCGAGCTCACGTCGATCAACGATACGAGTATCTTCGATGTTCCGCCACATAGCCCCGTAGGCACCTGGACCGATGGAGCCCGATACGAGCACCTTAGGCTTACGTTGGAATGTGTCCTCGTAAAGATCTTCAAGACTTGTACCAGGGGCGCATGGAATACCAATGCCATCTGCCGGAGTCTCGGTGTACATGACGTATTCGAAACCTTGCCGACCATCGCGCGTGACAGCGATGTAATGCCAGTATTTCGCCGGAGCACCATAATGAGTCGAGATCTCTTTTACAATCTCTTCATCAGACAGTGTACGGTAGACAGCGGTCTCTGGGATGACCCAGCTATCCCAAATGGAGATTCCATGGTCCTTCAGGTAATTGATGTCGGTGCTACCGGAAATGAACCACAAGGTCTCGTGAATGAAACTCCTGTGGTACATCCGTTTGGTGGTCAGCAGCGGGATTTTCTTATCAGTCAGGTCAAAACGCATGACTTGACCAAACTTGGAGAAGGTTCCAGTGCCGGTCCGATCGCCCTTGTAATACCCGGCATCCACAATGGACTCCAGCAGGTCGAGGTACTGTTGTTCATCGGTTACTTGACGGTTCATCCTGGGTTATTCCTTCGTTTGCTGAGAGGTACTCTCGAGTTCTTCGGCGATCATGGTATCCACGAGGATTTGTGCGATCGACTTTATCCTGAGGCGGGTACGACGATGGTCGTTCTTACGCTTGCGTGACCAGTTATTGTTCAGCGGTGTTAGAAACTTACTGGCATGGTCCACCAGATCGATGATCACAGTTCCTTCAGAAGAAGTTGACTCATGCATGCTACCCTCCTGGGATGCCTAGGATCATGGTAAATGTATACCCATGGACCTCAACGTGATACCGCTGATAGTCCTGGGTGATCACATTAAGACCATAAGTCTGATTCAGGATAACTAACCGCCACACCCTGTTACAGGCTGGTGCTTCCGTGACGCACATCAATCTCCGACGTAGTGTGTGGCAGAACGCCATCATGGCGCTCTGGGCGTCGGGGGACATGGGCTCGTACACAGGACACTCGACAAGATGGACACAGGCTTGTTTGAGTAAGCCGTCCTCTTTCCAATTACGCAGCGGTTGATCATCTCCTATCGCCATGTCATGAATACCTTGCTTGGTATTCAGTTGCTCGTCTTGGGTGGACATAGACCGCTCCAAAATAAAAAGGTTTGGTTAGACATCTGATAGAGGTGGTTTGTTTCAAAAGACCTTCGATACGGCATAGAGAGGAGCCCGTCGGGCTCCTCTCTATGTTGACTCACAGTTGTTTCAGCTCTTCACGCACCAGCGCTCTGGATTGCTGGCGTTCCACCCGATGGCAGAAGTACTTGGGCCATTTCCCATAGCCTTTGCCGGAGTGGGGTCTGCGGCTCCAGAAATCACCGGGTTGTTTGCCGCCTTGATGTGTACGTGCCATCTGTGTTACCTCGATTCTCTTGAAGGGATAATCGAGGTCTGACCTGTAAGTATTGCACGAAGCCTCCTACGCCACCTCTTGACGGCGCACCGGAGTGCCTACTTCCTTGAACACATCACCAAAATGATCGGCGGTGTAGAAGGG
>JACYYJ010134665.1_pt1 | contig 11456 bp, 16 predicted proteins | sample 8236861 | NCBI WGS metagenome assembly JACYYJ01 (sample SAMN14103086, study PRJNA606662) | landfill metagenome | isolation source: landfill solid waste | place: India:New Delhi, Okhla landfill site | collected 2017-11-05
TTCCCCACCGAGGATTTTTTGAAAGTAATTTTACTTTACACCCTGCTCACCCGTAGGCTCTCATACCGCTAAGGTTTGTATCATCCTCCTCCAATGATAATAAACCGGTCTAATGTTGTTCCTAAGTACATTAAACATCTCCTAAAGTGGTATGAGAGTCTACGAGTGAGCAGGGAAACTAAGGAGGAAAACGAAACCATGACAATGATACTTGCTATAGTTTTAGTACTATCGTTTATAATGTCGTTTAACACGCACTTTAAATACTCATCAGCGATAATCTTTTCAGTAGCATTAATTTGCACAACTGTTTTATACATGACGAACAACATTAATTAGGAGGAGATTGTAAATGAAAGAACTTAAACATGATTTGCTTACAAATAAATACACTCGAGTGTTTCACGAAGACGAAAGCGAAATGGAGTATAATGCACCGCATCACTTTAAAGTCTTTTCAACTGACGAAATAGCTATGTATCACCCAGATAACACTGACAGTTACTTACCACTTCCGCATATACTGGTTAACTTTCAAAGTGGACCGATTAAAGAGTGTGGCGTAAATGGAGTCAATAATGAGGACTTAATTGCAATGGTTATATCTCGTTTAGAACATTTCAATCAATCTGAGTTTCGTTGTCGTGAGAACTCAATGGCTATTACCAAATTAGAGGAAGCTTTACTATGGCTTAGGAAGCGAACCATTGGTAGAGAGAATCGTGGAGTCGAAGGGAGACATATTAAATAGAAAAGGAGGTACGTTTTAATGCCTAGGAAAAAGACAGATACAAAACCAAAAGGCAGACCATCTACTGACCCAAAGGCTAGAGAACAACAGTTAGTAAACCTAGCTGTCAACCTCGCCGAACAACAATTGATGGACGGAACTGCCTCACCATCTGTTATCAATCACTTCTTGAAAATTGCATCGTCTCGAGAAACGATTGAACGAGAAATTCTAGAGAAGCAAGCCAAGTTAATTGAGGCTAAGGCTCAGAACATGAATCGAGACAGAGAGGTAGAGGAGTTAACTAAAGCAGCGATAGACGCTATGAAGAATTATAATAGTAGCTCCGACCACGCCAACCCGAGACAACAAGGGTTAAGTAGGGGTAGGACAGCTAAATAAGGCGATGGTGTAATTATGAGAAGTTATAGCGAACTTATCAAGCTTGAAGGTTACGATGATAGATTACGTTATCTAATGTTGTTAGATAATAATGTTAAATCTCCTCGTCACATATCAGGTGATTTCTATAGAAGTAGAATGTGGCTAGATACAAGAGAAAAAATTATTGAGCGAGACCTCGGGTTTGACCTGGGGGTGTTCGGGGTCTACATCGATGGACCTATGTTAATACATCACATAAATCCGATAGACGAATACGACATTATAAATTTAACTCCAAAACTTCTTGACCCAGAAAACTTGATAACTACGTCAGGACATACTCACAACCTTATTCACTATAGAGTAAAGGTCGAGGATAAATGGGAAGAACGTAAACCAGGAGATACTATTTTATGGTAGTGGAAAGGAGGTGTATGAATGGATATCAATAATTTTCTACCTAAATGTAAAGAGTTGGTAGCGGACTTCACAAGAAACAAATTAGACCCCGACTTCAAAAACGACTTCGAAGTATACGTGGTTTGGTATTCTAAAACTTTACAAAACGCTAAAGCATTGTTAAGTACTACTCTGCCAGATGGTATGTATTATGAAGTAACATACAATGGCGATAAGAATGAGATTTATTTCGATGCTTATAAAAAGTTCAAGAATATTGTTGTGGCAGGGGAGGCGTAAACGATGAAATTAGAGAATAGCGTTTTAGAAGATGTTCGAGAAGCGGTTGGACTGTCAAGGGAAGTAACCGATTTCGATACGGACCTCCTCATCCATATTAACTCAGCGCTCAGCGAATTGTTACAAAACGGAGTAGTAGTTCCGACAGTAATTAAAGATGTGAACACTACCTGGGCGGACTTGCAGATTGCGTCGGTATCACAAGATTACTTTATGATGGTTCCCTTGTTCGTAACGTTGAGCACTAAAATCATTTTTGACCCTCCTCCCCCTTCAACGGTAGAACATTATGCAAAAACCATAGATAAACTTTTATGGCGTTTGAAATTAGCTTACGAGGATTGGGGTGATACTAATGCATAAATTAGATGAGAAAGTTGAGGAAATATTACAACATTATGGTATTAAGGGTATGAAGTGGAATATTAGACGTTCTGAAGAAGAAATAAAGGAAGATATACAGAACGGTGTCAATGCCGCAGGGGAAGCACTTGAAGACGTCGGTGACGACATAGCAGGAAACGATAGTATCGGAGAAGAACTAGGGGATGTGATTGATGTCGCATTTGGCGGTAAGGGAGACATTGGTAAAGAAGCCTCCGAACTCAAAGATGCTATTAAGGATAAGCTCGAAGATATTGGTAATGAGATAAAAGAACGAGGCACTCGTATCCTTACTAACCTATTTGGTAAAGCTGAGAAAACCAAAAAGACTACAGTCTATGTAGATGAGTCCAAACGCGATTAAGGGAGGTGAATATTTTGCCGTACCTAGATGAAATACTAAAACACCATGGCGTTAAAGGAATGAAATGGGGCGTTCGACGTGACCGAAATCGTCCGGGTGGTGCTGATGGTAAAGCTGAAAGTGAAAAAACTAAAGATAAACGTGGTAGAGTTGCTAAAACTTTAGACTCTATGAAACGTGAACGTCAATGGAATAAAGTCCTTAACGATATGGATAAACTATCTACTACTGATATTAATCAAGTGGCTAGAAGAGTGAGACTTGAAAACGACCTTAAAAATCTATCTAAAAGTAAAGTAGGAACTCGAAAAGACCGCGACGATTATCTTCGAAGAGATAAAATGTCTGACGCTGAACTACAGAGAAAAGTCACTAGATTGAGAGCAAAAGATAGTCTCCGTAAATCGGTTAAGGATGCATCTAAAGAACAAAGAGAATTCGGTGAAAAAGTAGTTAATGTAGGTAAAACGTTAGCTATAAATAAATTTATTCTTAAAAAATCTATAGAACCGAAAGATTTGTTCAACACTATCCAGAATCCTAAAGAATCGGCTAAAAATGCTCAGAACGATTTACAGAAACAAATTCTGAATAAGATATCTGAACGTAAATCGAAATCATAAGAAACGTATCCTTTGAAGAGGGAGGTGTGGAGATTATTAAATATATACTATGTCAACCGGCAATAACTAGATTCGAATGGGAATTGGAAATCTTTCTAACGAGAATGAAAAAGTTAGGGATAACGAATATTATTTTATTATTTTCTAAGAATAATGATAAAGTCCCTACTTACCTTAAGGAAAAATACAATGTAGAAGTTCACGTGTATGATGATAATAGAAAGGACAAATCGTATATACCCTCAATAAGACCATATCTATGGGCTCGCTTTCTACAGGAAGATAGAACACGAGAGAACGAAACATACTTTTATCTCGATAGTGATGTTATATTCAGAGAAGTTCCCAATGTCGAACCTAACGATATTGTATGGTATGGTTCCGACTGCGAATCATATTTAGGAGTGGATTATATAGATTCTAAGGGTAAAGGGTTATTGGAAGGTATGTGTATGAGAATTGGAGTTGACCCTGAAATCATCAGAAGAGAGAGGCCTGTAGCGGGAGCTCAGTGGGTTATTAAAAATCCGAAATTTGAATACTGGCTAAAGGTATACGAAGACTCTATAAAACTCTATAAATATTTGAATACTATGCCGGATAACACTATACAAAAATGGACTTCTGAAATGTGGGCTCAGTTATGGAATACCTATCTTTTCGGAGTAAATCCTAAAGTAAACGATGAATTAGATTTCAGCTGGGCTACCGATAGCGTTGAGCGATATTACGATACCAAAATCTATCACAACGCCGGTGTTATAGACGATAATCAAAAACTCTTCTTCAAAGGTAAATACGTTCATAAATCTCCCTTTAATGATGATTTAAGCTTCGTCGATTCGACTAAAGCGAGTGTTAAGTATGTCGAAGCAATCAGAGAAGTCGAACTATAGGGGGTGGTGGGTTGGCTCTATCAAATACTGCGGTACCCATAGAATATGGTAAATTTAGACAACAAGTATTAAATGGTGAAATTCCTGTTAACGAAGAAGTGTCGTTGCAAATGAACCGAATAGATTTTTTGATAGACTCGCCAGATTATTATTACGACGACGAAGCAATTCAGGGTTTTATAAATTTCTGCGAGAATGAATTGACGTTAGCAGATGGTGGCGACTTAACACTACTACCTTCATTTAAATTATGGGCAGAGGATTTATTAGCATGGTTCTACTTCGTTGACGAAAAAGTTTGGAATCCTAGTAGAAAAAAATACGAATTAGTAACTAAAAAGAAACGCCTAGTTAACGTGCAGTATCTTATAGTGGCCCGTGGTGCGGCTAAATCGATGTACGCATCATGCATTCAGCAATATTTTCTAGTAGCTGATTCATCGACGACACACCAAGTGGTAACTGCGCCCACGATGAAACAAGCAGAAGAAACTATGAACCCCGCTAGAACCGCCATATCGAGAGCTAGGGGTCCGTTATACCAATTCCTAACCCAAGGAAACATACAATCCAACACTTGGTCTAAAGTTAAATTAGCTTCAACCAAGAAAGGTATAGAAAACTTCCTAACTAATTCCAAAGTCGAAGTAAGGGTTATGAATATAGATAAGCTACAAGGATTGGGACAAAAAGTCAGTACTGTAGACGAATGGTTATCAGGTAAGGTTAAAGAAGATGTCATAAGCGCACTTGAGCAAGGGGCATCTAAAGTAGACGATTACGTGATTATAGCCACTTCATCAGAAGGTACATCTCGTAATGGTGTAGGCGACACTATCAAACTTGAATTACAAGACATATTAAGGGGTGTGTATTTCAATCCACACGTCTCTATATGGTATTATAAGCTTGATGATATCAGTGAAGTTGGTCAACCGGAAATGTGGTTAAAAGCCAACCCTAATCTAGGCGCCACGGTTTCTTATGAAACATATCAGAAAGATGTTAACTTAATGGAAGCGGTTCCTTCTAAAAGAAATGATATTTTAGCCAAAAGGTTTGGAATACCAGTTGAAGGAGCTTCATATTTCTTCTCATATGAAGACACCCTTCCTCATAGGAAACAAAACTTTGATGGTATGATATGCGCCATGGGCGGCGACTTATCCCAAGGGGACGACTTTACAGCGTTCACCTTCCTATTCCCATTAGGTAACGGATATTTCGGCGTTAAGACCCGTTCATATGTTTCAGAGCTTAAAGTTAGAAAACTAGATAAAGCCATGAGAGATAAATACCAGGAATTCATAAACGAGGGCTCCCTTATAGTCATGGATGGAGCAGTATTAGACATGTTACAAGTATATAGGGACTTGGACGATTTTATACTACAACATCAGTATACAGTTGTATCATTCGGATACGACCCGTATAATGCTAAAGACTTCGTAGATACCTGGACCAAAGAACATGGTGACTATGGTATAACCAAAGTAATACAAGGTGCTAGAACTGAATCGGTTCCTTTAGGAGAATTAGGACATTTAGCATCTGAAAGATTACTCATATTTGATGAGGAATTAATGAAATTCGCTATGGGTAACGCTATAGCGGTAGAAGACGCAAACGGTAACCGTAAGTTATCTAAGAGACGTGATAGTGAGAAAATCGATAATGTTTCTGCTTTACTAGATGCTTGGGTTGCATATAAGCGTTTCCAGGAGGCGTTTGAATGACAGTAAAAGACCGAATAAAACATGCCTGGAATGCGTTCACTAGTAACGACCCATACAAGCTCACTTACGATAGAGGACCGAGTTCGTCTAGACCTACACATAAGTACGTTACATTCTTTAATCCTAAGTCTTATGTAGCGTCTATCTTTAATAGAATCGCAATAGACGTATCAATGACTAATTTCAAACACGTTAAGATTAATCCGGATAATGAAGACGTAACCGACATGAATTCAGGTCTAAACGAATGTTTAACAGTGGAGGCGAACATCGACCAAACACACATGCAATTTATCCATGATTTAGTCTACTCTATGTTTGATGAAGGTGTTGTTGCTGTAGTACCAGTCGAAACTACTCTTAATCCCGAAGTGAGTGGAAGTTACGATATTAACTCTTTACGAGTTGGTAGAATTGTGAGCTGGTTCCCGAAACATGTAACAGTAAGACTTTATAACGAGAATACAGGTCAAAATGAAGACATTACACTAGAAAAGAAGAATGTCGCTATAATGGAAAATCCTCTTTATGCCGTTATCAACGACGATAACTCTACATTAAAGAGATTAATAAGAAAGCTTAATCAGTTAGATGATGTTGATTCTTTGGCAGCGTCGCAAAGATTAGACATTCTAATTAGCGTACCATATGCTGTCAAGACTGAGCATCAGAAACGTATGGCCGAGAAGCGTATAGTAGATATTGAGTCGCAATTAGCAGCGGGTAAGAATGGTATAGCGTATATCGATGGTTCGGAAAAAGCCATGCAACTAAATAGACCTATGAATTCACAATTGCTAGAATCTATTGATAGATTAAAAACAGAGTTCTATAATCAATTGGGACTTACTGAAAACATCTTCAATGGTACCGCTAGTGAAAGTGAACTTAGAGTATATTATAGTAGAACCATAGACCCTATAGTCGAGTATATGGTGGCGGAACTAAAGAGAAAATTCTTAACCAAAACTGCTAGAACGCAAGGACAAACCATTATGGCTTATCGTGACATGTTTAAGACAGTTACAGTTGAGTCGTTAGCTAATTTAGGTGACTCATTCAGACGTAACTATATCGCATCTTCTAACGAAATCAGAAGACTTGCAGGTCTTAAACCATCCAACGACCCTCGAGCCGATGAATTGTTTAACCCGAACATCGCCGACAATAAACAAGTGGAAAAAGGGTTACCGTATCCGACCGATGCTGAAAAAAGACGTAAGGCGGAAGAAGCTAGATTATTAAAGAAGGTAAAAGAAGAGGAGAAACCCGGGTCGCTCACGTCCCCCGATAATCAGAGAACTAATAATCGATTAAATTATCAGGACTAATTATCGAAATGAGTGATAAAAATATCAGAGGAGGTAGTAATTCGTGGGGAAACGCAATTATGATTTCGCTGGATGGGTGACCAAGAACGATATTAGATGTTCTGACGGTGTAACCATCAAGCACGATGCTTTCCGAGATAACGATGGACAAAAAGTTCCGTTAGTATGGAATCATGATTATACTGGTCCAGAGAATGTCTTAGGATACGTGGTACTTCAACACCGAGACGAAGGCGTTTACGGTTATGGGTATTTTAATGATACCTTGGAAGGCGAACGAGCTAAAGAGCTAGTAAGACATGGCGATATCTCATCTATGTCGATTGGTGCTCGAAAACTAAAGCGTAATGGGTCCGATATTGTTCATGGACAAATTTACGAAGTTAGTCTCGTGTTGGCGGGTGCTAACCCAGGAGCCTATATAGACACTGTGGTTAACCACTCTGAAACTGGGGACGAAGAAAAAGGTGTGGTTTACACTGGTACTCTTATTCATTCGTCCGACGACATTATAGACGAAGGGGAGGAAGTTACAGTGGAGAAAGAAGAAATCACAAAAGAAGAAGAATTACAGCATAAAGAAAAGACAATTGAAGAAATTGTCGCAACTATGAACGAAGAACAGAAAGAAGCTGTATACGCTCTTATAGGTCTAGTGGCCAATGAGGGAGTCGAAGAAGACGAGACAACTGATATTCAACAGTCTGATGAAGACTTAACACAAACAAAAGATGAAAAGGGAGATGAAGAGTTAATGAAACATAACGTATTCGACGCAAAAGGTACAGGTAAAAACGAGGAAGTATTAATCCACGGCATCAATGAAGTCCTTAAACAATCAGCAGCTAATAAAGTATCTTCTTTTAAAGATATGTTAGCAGCTGCAGAAATTAAGGACCCTAACGGAGAAGTAATCACTCACGGTATCAACTCTATTGAAATGTTGTTCCCGGATGCTTACAAATCCACAAATGGTAACGTTCCTATTCTATACAAAGACCCTAATACTGCATATTTAGATATTCTTAATGGGGTAACTAAATCGCCATTCTCACGTGTTAAAACTTTAGTTGCTGATATTACTGAAGATGAAGCTCGTGCTAGAGGTTATATTAAGGGTAATATGAAGAAGGAAGAGTTCTTCAGCTTAATCAAGCGTGTAACAACGCCTACTACTGTATACAAGAAACAAAAGCTTGACCGCGATGATGTAATTGATATCACTGATTTCGATGTTGTGTCATTCATGAATGTTGAAATGAAAATGATGCTTAAGGAAGAAATCGCTCGTGCTATCCTTGTCGGTGACGGACGTGACTTCTCAGACGAAGATAAGATTAATGAAGCTAACATTCGTCCAATCATCACTGATAACGAATTCTTCACAATCCATAAATCTTTCGTTGACGCTAATGCATTCATCGAGGCTGTAATCATGGCTATGGCTGAATATCGTGGTTCTGGAAACCCAGACATGTTCATCGACCCAACTTTACTATCTCAAGTTAAATTACTTAAAGCTGATGATGGTCGTTTCCTATTTGGCGACATCCCTTCTAACGAAGCAATTGCCAATCGTCTTGGTCTTGGTAGAATCATTCCTACTACTTTCATGGCTGGTAAAGGCGCTGTAATTGTCAACCTTCGTGACTATCAACTTGGTTCTACTAAAGGTGGAGAGATTACTAACTTCGATGATTTCGATATCGACTTCAACCAATACAAATACTTGATTGAAACTCGTCTATCTGGTGCTTTAACAATGCCTAAATCTGCTATCCACTTACAAGAGGGTGCTGAAGCGGCTACTGGCGCTAGCAACGAGCAAGCTGGTTTAACTTATGGCAACAGAAGCTCTACAACAACTTCATCTACTACAACAACTTCATCTACTACTTTAGCGTAATAGATTATGACTAAGTTTGCAGGCCAGGTAGGATACGTTTCCGATGTAGAAACATCTCCCGGTGTGTGGACAGCTGTCGATAACCCTAGATACATGAGAGGTGACATCATTAGACAAACGTCAAAAGCTCAAAATGACAACAAAGTCAATAGTGATGTCATCTTCAATCATAGGGTGTCGTTAGTTGGAGATGCGTATGCCTTCGATAATTATTACCAAATTAAATGGATTGAAGTTGATGGTCATAAATGGAAAGTTGATTCTGTAGAGGTTCAGAGACCTAGAATAATAGTTTCACTAGGGGGGCCATGGAATGGGCGATAGGTTAAAATTACAAGAAGAACTAGAAACATTTTTACCAAATGTCTATTACCAACCGCCTTCTGGGTTTCAAATGAATTATCCTTGCATAGTTTATAACAAGACCGATAAGATGAGACATTTCGCAGATGACGTGATATATCTCAGTCAACAACAATACAGAATAATGGTTATTGATAAAGACCCAGATAGCGTGGTAGCTGATAATATTGAGAAACACTTTCAGGTATGTGTTATAGACCAATATTATACGGTGGATAATTTAAATCATTCAGTTTTATTATTATATTATTAGGAGGGCTATAAATGCCAAAATTACAATGGGACCAAGTTGGTCAACGTTTATACGAAACAGGTACTTCCAAAGGTGTTCTATTCGTTCAAGATAACAATGGACAATATGGTACGGGTGTTCCATGGAATGGTCTGGTATCGGTTAAGAAGACTCCAGATGGAGCGGAAGAATCACCTCAATACGCTGATAACATGAAGTATTTATCACTTACTTCTGCTGAGAACCTTGGTGGTTCTATTGATGCGTTCACTTATCCTGACGAATTCGAACAATGCGATGGCTCATCGGCGGTGCATCCAGGTGTGTATGTGGGGCAACAATCACGTGTGCCATTCGGTTTAGCATGGTCTACAATCGTAGGTAACGATACACAAGGTAACAGATTTAGTGAGAAAATTCACTTAATCTATAATGCTAAGGTAGCTCCTTCTGAGAGAGCTTACGAAACGGTTAATGAAGACCCGTCAGCTTTAACTTTCTCATGGGAGTATTCTACAACTCCTGTAGACTTATCAGACATCGGTTTAGAACCTTCTGCTGGTATTACTATTGTTAGACATGAAGTTAGTGAAGAAGCTTGGAAATTGTTAACTGATGCTATTTACGGAACTGAATCTGAGGATTCTTACCTTCCTTCTATTCAAGATGTAATAGCTATGTTAGAGCCAGCAACCACAACAACTTCGACAACAACACAAGCTTAATAGAGTCAAAATGGATACAAAAGCCCAGTAGCTATAATGGTTATTGGGCTTTTACTAATTTAAAAATTATTGGAGGATGATTTAGATGTTTAAACATACTGTAGAATACGTAGATTTTAATGGAAATTCTAGAAAAGAAGATTTATACTTTCATTTATCCACGCCAGAAGTAACGCGCATACAAGCTGAGATTGGAAAATCTTTAAAAGAACATATCGAAGAATTAGTAGCTAATCAAGATTTGAATAGTTTACTTAAGTTCCTCGAGATGATGTTATTGAATTCTTATGGACAAAGGTCTTTAGATGGTAAAACATTTGTTAAGACTAAAGAAGTAAGAGAGTCGTTTGAATACTCTCAAGCGTATGCTGAAATCTTTGAACAAGTGATAAACAATCCAGAACTTGCTAAGAGATTCGGCGAAGAGGTGTCTAACTCAGGCAAACAAAAGCGCAATCAGATAGACCCCAAAGTAGTTAATACTCCACAAGTGTAGATAATAGAAAAAAAGGGGGGGGTGGTGTTGACCTATGCTACTCCCCTTTTTATAACAAGAACAACATAGGCTATTTCTTTTTAGCTTTAATGGAGGCGACAAGATGTGATTACTATTGATTTAGGAGTAATCGAGCATTACGATGAAGAATCTAATAAATTCATAAGTGAAGTAGGAGGATTGACTAGATTCGAGTATACATTAAAAGTGGTATACGACTGGGAAGGTAGATGGAAAAAGCCGTTCTTAAAAGGTGAACTTACTGAACAAGAATTGGTTGATTTTTATATGAGGATGGCTCTAGACCCAATAGAGGAAAAATTTCTATCCATAGATGTTATGAAACAGTTAGCCGCTTATATAAAAGATACAAATACTGCAACTACATTCTCAAGTCCTAACGAGGGTCAAAATGGAAACAACTTCACTACTAAACCGAAAATTTATACAGCTGAGGAGATATACGCTTTAATGTTTTCTGCTGGCGTACCTATAGAATTCGAAAATCGTAATCTCAACAGACTAATGACCATACTAAAGATTATAGGAACATATAACCAACCTCCTAAAAAGATGAGTAAACAAGA
>JACYYJ010044126.1_pt1 | contig 11451 bp, 16 predicted proteins | sample 8236861 | NCBI WGS metagenome assembly JACYYJ01 (sample SAMN14103086, study PRJNA606662) | landfill metagenome | isolation source: landfill solid waste | place: India:New Delhi, Okhla landfill site | collected 2017-11-05
TTTTGTCATGAAAGCGCAGACAAGGAAAAATACCTTTGACACTAGTACAAATTGACTGTATAATACAGACAAGTTTTAATTATCAGAAAAATGAATATTTTTAAAACATTTATCTTGTACCAAGGTCATATTATTTGTAATGTACAAGGAAATGTAAAAAAAGGGAGGAGAAGTAATATGAATCGTGCGCAGTGGGGAACACGATTAGGCTTTTTATTAGCTGCAATGGGTTCTGCCATTGGATTAGGTAACATTTGGCGTTTTCCAGCAGTTGCCTATGAAAATGGAGGAGGAGCATTCTTTATTCCTTACTTATTTGCCTTGCTGACTGCTGGTATTCCACTACTCATTATGGAATATACAATCGGTCATAAGTATCGGGGATCTGCTCCTAAATCATTAGGTAGAGTAAGTAAAGGCTTTGAATGGATTGGTTGGTGGCAAGTACTCGTATCATTTGTTATCTCCACTTATTATGGTGTTATTATTGCTTGGGCTGCAATTTATGCATATTATTCTATTGGCCAACAATGGGGAGATGACACACAAGGGTTCTTACTATCTGATTTTCTTCAAGTAGCTGATGCCGGAGTATTCGGTGGATTTGTACCAATTATTTTGGTTGTTTTAATTGTTATTTGGTTCGTTGTTTTAGGAGTTCTTTTTGCAGGTGTTCGAAAAGGTATTGAACTAGCAAACAAGATCTTCATTCCTTTATTGGTGGTATTATTTCTTATTTTAGTTATTCGTGCGTTAACTCTTGATGGTGCTATGGATGGATTAAATACATTCTTCCAACCTAACTGGAGTGAAATAATGAATGGTGAAGTATGGGTTGCGGCATATGGTCAAATTTTCTTTAGTTTATCGATTGGCTTTGCGATCATGATTACCTATTCTTCTTATCTAGATAAAAAATCGGATATTACAAACAATGCATTCATTACAGGTTTTGCTAACTCTTCCTTTGAATTATTAGCAGGTATTGGGGTATTTGCTGCTCTTGGATTTATGGCTTCAGCAACAGAGCAACCTGTAACAGAAGTTGTGAGCGATGGAGTAATTTTAGCATTCTCGGTATTTCCTACTATTATTAATGAAATGGGTGGATTCTGGGGGGATGCATTTGGTATTTTGTTCTTTGCATCCTTAGTATTAGCAGGTTTATCATCTTTAATTTCTATTTCCGAAACCTATGTTGCAGGGCTGCAAGAAAAATTAAATATCTCAAGGTCAACTGCAGTATTTGCCGGTGGAGGTCTTGCTGCTCTTATTGGTTTAATCTATGCAACAAAAGGTGGCTTAAACTTCTTAGATTCTGTAGATTATTTCATTAACTCATATGGTGTTGCATTAGCAGGACTGTTTGAAGTGGTTGCAGTCGCATGGTATGCAAAATCGCTAAAAGATTTACAAAATCACGCAAACTCTGTTTCTGACATCAAACTAGGTTTGTGGTGGCGATTCAGCTTAGGGGTTATTACACCGATAGTACTTGGTTACATGATGCTTCAAAATCTTAAGAAAGATTTAGTAGGGACAGTTGATCCTGCAACAGGAGAGCGTACCTTCTATGGTGGATATCCTCTCGAATTCTTGTTCAATTATGGCTGGCTAGTAGCAATTGGAGCGATGGCGATAGGAGCGGTATTTGCAATGAAAAAATGGCCAAATAATGATTTATCCTATAACTATAAAGCTCCGCCAAGTTCAAAAGACAGCAAGGAGGTGTCCCAATAATGACAGCTGGAGCTATTGTAATGGCAGTAGTTGGTATTGTGATTATCTGGGGTGGTTTAGCAGTTAGTGTGATGCATGCGAGAAAGGTTGCTAAACAAAAAGCGGAATAAAAAGGATGAACCCGAAGAGAAGTTCCTCTTCGGGTTCTTTTCATTTTATTTCACTCTTTCCTGCCTTTCCCACTTCTTCAAATACGGATAAGGGTCAAAGGACCATTCTGTTTTACCGTTGTCCCGATACATTCCGTAATGTAAGTGGGGAGGGAATTTACCTGAAGTACCTGGTGGGCCATATCCAGAAGCGCCTACATAGCCAACGACATCTCCTGGTTTAACTACATTGCCTACTTCTACATTTTTCTCAAACCCATTTAAATGTGCGTAATAGTGATAGATGTTATGTGTGTCACGAATCCCAATACGCCACCCACCAAATCGGTTCCAGCCCTTCATCTCAATAACACCATAAGTTGTGGACCGAACAGGTACGCCATAATTTGCAAAAATATCGGTGCCTTCATGTATTCTTCTGCCTCCAAATCCTCTTGGAGAGCCCCACGTGTTTCGATAGCTATAGTTCGCATGTAAAGGGACGGGAAATACATTATCTTCTAAATTTAACGTATTAAATGTTTTATAAACTTTAGCCATGTTCATGATGGATTGGACGGTTAGTTCTCGTTGATAATAATTCCATAAGGCAATTTTAATATCTTGCTTGGACCAACCGTTATTTAAAATAAACTCTGCAAAGGCATAAAGAATATCCTCATCATTAGTGCGGTCCGCGTAGTTGTCTCCGTTCCCATCCTTACCAAATCCATTAAAGAGGTCAACATCTGCTATTGGCTGTGCATTCGCCTCATTTGGGTTTGCGATTCCGTTCCATTTTTCTAAGGGTATCGTAATCCCAATTATATCTGTCTTCGATGCTTCTTCATCATTTACGTTATGCTCATATTGATCAATTGCAGCAAAGTAATACCATGGAATTTGGGTGAGAGCTTCTGTTTTTTTATATAAGGCCATTCTTTCTTTGAAAAGATCTTCTTTAGAAGGTGTTTCTGTTGCTTCGATTGTTATCGAGCATATAAGTAACATTCCTAAAGTAAGAATGCTTACCAATGTTTTCATATGATTCCCCTCCGAGTAATCTGTTCGTACTCCTATCTTTTGATTTCCCCGGTAAAAACATAAATGGTAATACTTGTATAAAAATGTGTTAAACAAAAACAAGCAACGAAAGTGTTGCTTGTTTTAATCATCACATATTGTTTCCATTTCCATTATGTTGATAATTTTTTGGGTCCTGTCCTTGTGGGCTTTCGGAACGGAACCGTTTCTTTAAATTATCAATTGCTTTTTTATCATCCGCCTCTGTAACTTTATTATTTCCTAATGCCTGTAATTCTTCATAGGCAGTTGGTTGATCGGAAATATATACATCAAACCAGCTAGGGAGCATACTTAATGCTGTACGTTTTACTGTGTCAGCTGCCCATTCTTGTTCTGCATCCTCCGATTTTGTATAGGCAACGAAAGTCGCATCATCCGTAACTAAAGTTGCCGCCTCCTCAATGCCATTAAGTTTCAGCAATGTCCTCGTAATCATATTAGCAGTTGCTTCTCTGTCCATCATTGGTACGTTCTGTTGTTCCTGATCTTGATTTAGTTGTTTTTTGTCATAACGAACATATCCAAACTGAGTACTTTGCTGTTCTTCAGATGTTCGAGTGTTTCGAATCTCCATATCATTTCCTCGTAATGCTTGTTGATCTTCATCTCCTAAGCCTGCTTCATCCTTGGCGCAGGCCGAAATAAGTAATGTAGCTGCACATGCTCCAACCATTAAATATTTTTTCAATGTATTGCCTCCTTCTTCAAAGAGTACCAAATGTCTATTTAGTTACGTACTATTTCTAGGTTGTGTCAAAAATATATCTTCATGCTAAAAATTATGCTCGAACTTATTAGGAAAAATATGATAAACTTAAGTAAAAATATAAGTATATCGTGGTATGCTTATGATAGGTGATTAGGATGATTGAACTTTTAGGAAAAAAATATGAAATACTTGATGAGTATAAGGATGCTTTCCAGGAAGAAGTTGTACGAGAGCGTTTTAGTGATATACTAACGAAATATGATTTTATAGTTGGCGATTGGGGCTATGGTCAGTTGCGCATGCGCGGATTTTATGATGACCAAAATCCGAAGGCTAATTTTGATACGAAAATTTCAACCTTAAAGGATTATTTATATGAATACTGTAACTTTGGTTGTGCTTATTTTGTTATGAAAAGAATGGATTAACAAACACCCCATGTGATGAGACCATGGGGTGTTGTTTTTTTATTGATTGTCTTGAGGTGGTTTTATGTCCTTATCTGGTTCATCATGGGTTGGGTGAGCACCGGGAAACTGCCTTGGTAAATCCTCATGCAAACTCTTGTATTCGTAATTAAATGGAGTATAATGTCGTTGCCCTTCGATTGTGTTTTTACTCTCCAAAGGCTCATTTTTACCAATTGGTGATCCATACGGCCCTTCTGGAAGTTCTTGAGCAGACATATATTTCCGTTGAACCTCTACATCTGCAAAGTCATCAAATTCCAATTTGTCGTGATCAAATTCTTTATCATATCGATTTTTTCCCAAGAAAAAACCTCCTTTATGATTACTTTTCACAAAGGAGGATAAATTATGTTGTTTTCTCGAACTGTAAATATTAGAAACAAGGCTAAAATAACTAGATTATTTCTGAGAGAAAGGCATGTAGTTCTTCACCTTGAATTTCGGTTAATTGAAAAGCGTGTTCTAAGTAACCTTTTTCGTTTAAATCATCCTGCCCGATGATGGCAAAACGGTTGCCTTGAATATCGAGTACGATAGATTTACCATAGTATTTATCTGTTTTAATAATGGCCAAATCATATCTGCTTGCATTTCCCATAAAGCTCACAAAACGAATATCCGCATTTTCCTTTTCATCATATAGGAAAAATCGCTCTTCTGACATTTCATCTCCTCCTAAAAATATTGCCCCCGGCAGCTTCTGTTTATTTTCTCGTTTTACGAATAGACTTAGAAGCAATTTATTAAGGATAATCATAACAAATAATGAAGAAGATGAAAATGCTCATTGCTGCATTTATCAACGAATGAAAAGTGTGATAAGATGAAAATGGTAAGCATGAAAAATTGAGGTGACAGGAATGTATTTTGTAGATCGTAACAAAATTGAACGGCACTTACTATACATGGAAGGTATTTTGCAGCAGTTTGAACAAGAGGAATTTACTACATGGCAGGAAAAAATGGCGTTAGAACGCATTACACAAATGATCATAGAATCGATGATAGATGTGGGGAATTTAATGATAGATGGTTTTATCATGCGTGATCCAGGAAGCTATGAGGATATCATTGATATTTTAGTGGATGAAAAAGTTTTACCAGAAGAAGAAAGTAATCAATATAAGGAAGTTTTTCAATTACGAGTTGTATTAGTTCGGGATTACTTAAACATTTCTCATGACAATTTAATTCATGTACTAAAAAATAATTACACTTCATTAGAGAAATTTAGTGAAAGAGTAAGGGACTATTTAAATAATGAGCTAGGTGTCTACACAGCGTTTAAACCCGAATAAAGATTCAGAAAAGGATGTAATTGGAATGAAAAAGTATCAAGGCTATTTAATTGATTTAGATGGAACGATGTATCTAGGGAGTGAGCGGATACATTATGCCAAGGAATTTATTGAAGCATTAAAGGAACGTGGTATTCCTCATTTATTTGTGACAAATAATTCATCAAAAAGACCAGACCAAGTAGCAAAGAAGCTTAGAGAAATGGATATTCCAGCAGATGAAGAGCAAGTGTTTACAGCAAGCTTAGCTACTGCATCTTACATAAAAGAGCAAAAGGAAAAGGCCAAAGTATTTGCGATTGGTGAAGTTGGGATTATGGATGCATTGGCAGACATTGATGTAGAATTTGTGGAAGAAGATGCCGATTATGTGGTGATGGGAATTGATCGGGATATTACATATGAAAAGCTAGCAAAGGGATGTTTAAACATTAGAAGTGGTGCTACTTTCATATCTACAAATAGCGATATCGCAATCCCTACTGAGAAAGGCATGCTTCCTGGGAACGGCTCTCTTACTGCGGTACTTCAAGTATCAACAGGGAAAGAGCCCATTTTCATTGGTAAGCCAGAATCCATTATTATGGAGCTAGCACTTAAAAAACTAGGTCTTACGAAAGAAGAAACGTTAATGGTTGGCGATAATTATAATACGGATATAAAAGCTGGTATGAATGCTGGGATGGATACTCTACTAGTATATACAGGTTTGTCTACAAAGGAAGACCTTGCTAGAGTGGAGCAACAACCAACCTATACGGTACAAACATTAAATGATTGGATAGAAAACATGTAAAAAGGCAGAGGAAATGCTCGTTAAGCATTCCCTCTGCCTTTCCTTCATTATTCCTCTTGACTATGAGCCAATCTACTAGAAGCAGCTGCTGCTATTGCTCCAACAATATCATCTAAAAACGTGTGACATTCTCCGCTTGATTTATCATTTAACTTCTTCAATATTCCAGGCTTTTGTTTGTCAATATACCCATAGTTCGTAAATCCAATTGACCCGTAAACGTTAATAATGGATAGCGCGATAATTTCATCAACTCCATATAAGCTTTCATCAATTGCTATCGTTGTCTGAAGCGGTTCTTCTAATTTCTTTTGTTCGGCTAACATATCCAATTGAATTCCGGTAAGAATTGCGTTTTGTACCTCTCTTTTTTCCAGAACTCGTTCCACGTTGTATTTGCATTCTTCCATTTCAAGATTTTCATGATATGGGGACTGTAAATAATAAACTAATTCGGTTATATGCTGAATGGTAACTCCCCTTTGCTCTAACCATTCCCTTGCTTTTTGCTCTAAAGGCTTTATTTTTTTATTTTCCATTTTTTATCCCACCTTACTCATTTCGTATTGTTTGTCCGCATATAGTTATTAGAAGGAAACGTTCTATTATACGATAAATGAACTACTACTATGCCTTTATCGTTCATTAAATAAGGGAGTGAGCAGTTTGAAAGACATTTTAAGGCGCTTTTATCCTTATCAATTTCAATATGAGTCCACCATCTCAGGTTATACAGCCTTTCAAGAAGCAGATGGCTGGGTTCTCGTGCTTCCAGGTGACTACATAGATGAAAATGAAATAACAGAGCAATATGTTATCGCTGATTTTATTCAAAAGTCCGGTTTTCCCCATATGGCTGTGCCAGTCCAATCCGTATCGGAAAGTTATCGAGTTCCCATTAATAAAGAAGAACATGTTTACGTATGTCAACTTCAACCAGTACAGGCACCAAAAGATTATAATGAACTAATCCATTTTCTTGAACGTTTTCACAATACGTCTCGCAGTTTTCCTTATTCTCCGATATATGTAAATCGATACGGTCATTGGAAGAAAAATTGGGAACAGATTGTGGATCAATTCGATTTTGTTAAACAAAGCTATCTCGAAAAAGATGAATTAACAGACATGGAACGACTTTGGCTAGAAAGCTGTTTTTATTTCATCGGGATAGGTGAAAATGCGATTCAATACCTACAAGAAACCAACCATGAAAAACAATATAATCAGTATGATCAGCCTGTTTTTGCATTTGAGCGCATTCTTCCTTTTCCGAACACAGAAGCCATACTCCCAAATCGTATCGTTTATGACCACCCCTCTAGAGATTTAGCAGAGTTGACACGTCACATTATTTTAACTCAGGGAAGAGATGGGTTATCTACAATTGGAAATATGCTTACAGCCTACAATCAAAAGCGTCCATTAAGTTTATTTAGTTGGCGTTTATTTTATGCTAGATTGATATTTCCTATACACTTCGTTGATTACTCAACTGAAATTATTAGTCAGCTTAAAGATAATGATTATGAATATAGAAGATTAAAAGCCTTTTTCTCTTATCAGAATGAATATGAATATTGCCTGAAGCAGATTCATCAATACATAAATAGAAATGTAGACCACACTCTACCTAGCCTAGATTGGCTTGAAACAATCAAATAAGAATTCTATAGGTGCAAGGCGCTAATGTAATTGAAAAAAGTTACAGAGTGCTAAGCACCTATTTTAATATTCTTTTGCTTTTTCCTGTTGCCAAATAAAAAATGAAAAGCTATAATGTCTACTACATACATACAAATGTACATGTGGAGAGTTCTTTTTTTAGAGGGGGAGCATAAATGCCTAAATGGGAAGGCTTATTAAAGCATTATCAGAATCTATTACCAATCGGGGATCAGACACCTTTCCTAACATTGCAAGAGGGAAACACACCATTAGTCAAATTAGATAAATTATCTGAGCTTGTGGAAGCGGAAGTATATGCGAAGGTGGAAGGGGTAAATCCTACAGGTTCCTTTAAGGATCGTGGAATGGTTATGGCTATGGCCAAAGCCATGGAGGAGGGTTCTGAAGCGGTCATATGTGCATCAACCGGTAATACATCTGCATCGGCTGCAGCTTTTGCAGCAAAGGCAGGTTTAAAATGCATTATTGTCATTCCAAATGGAAAAATTGCTCAAGGTAAGCTAGCCCAAGCCGTTATGTATGGAGCTGAAATATATGCAATCGATGGCAACTTTGATGATGCATTAAAAATTGTTCGCGAACTAAGTGAGAACGCACCAATTACACTTGTTAATTCGGTTAATCCATATCGATTAGAAGGTCAAAAAACGGCAGCGTTCGAAATTTGCGATCAATTAGAAGATGCTCCGGAGTATTTATTTATACCGGTTGGTAATGCGGGTAATATTTCTGCTTATTGGAAAGGCTTTAAAGAATATGCGGAAATTCATTCATATCGTTTACCAAAGATGATGGGCTATGAAGCAAGCGGTGCGGCTGCCATTGCTCGTAATCAAGTTATCGAAAATCCAGAAACGATCGCAACGGCAATACGGATTGGTAATCCAGCTAGCTGGGAGCTGGCAGTGGAAGCATGCCAACAATCTGGTGGGGAAATAAATGAGGTTACAGATGAGGAAATTTTACAAGCATACAAATGGCTTGCTCGACATGAAGGAGTTTTTGCAGAACCAGCATCGTGTGCATCCATTGCAGGTGTTCTTAAGGCTTCTAAACAAGGTAAAATCGAAAAAGGTGCCATTATAACCTGTGTGCTTACTGGCAATGGGTTAAAAGATCCAATCGTTGCAGTTGAAAATAGTGATGTGACACCAACAGTGCTCCCAAATGATGCTGAAAAAATAGTAGATGAGATAAGAAAGAGTGTTGTGTAGCATGAGGGAAAAACAAGTACGGATAAAAGTGCCCTGTAGCACATCCAATATTGGACCAGGATTCGATTCTATCGGGATTGCTCTCAATTTATATTTGATAATTGAATGTTATCCCAATGAGGAATGGGTATTTATACAAAAAGATAAAGATTTTCAACACCTACCTAAAGGAAAAGACAACATGCTTTATGAAATGGCTATTAAAGTAGCCCATAGATTTGGATTTACTGCTCTACCACCATATAAAGTCGAGGTTTTAAGTGAAATACCGATTGCAAGAGGCTTAGGAAGCAGCGGTGCTATTACTGTTGCGGCTATAGAGTTAGTGAATCAAATCTTAGGTCTAGAGCTAACGTTAGATGAAAAAGTAAAAATTGCCGCTGACATGGAAGGGCATCCAGACAATGTAGCTCCATCTTTTCTTGGAGGCTGTGTAGTAGCATATTATAGAGAGAACGAACTTTATTATGTGAATAAGAAAAAGATGGATTCAATTGAATTTGTTGCAATGATTCCTAATTTTGAACTACGAACGAAGGTGGCAAGAGATGTCTTACCAAAAGAGCTACCATTTGTTAAAAGTATAGAAGGAAGCGCTATTGGGAATGTATGCACAGCTGCAATTTTCCAAGAAAACTATGCATTACTAGGGGAAGTGTTGGAAAAGGAGCTTTTTCACCAACCGTATCGGAAGCAATTTATCCCGCACTTTGATGAACTTACTGCCTTTATGAAAAAAGAAGGCGCCTATGGTACCTTTTTGAGCGGTGCTGGACCAACCATGATTAGCATTATGGAAAAAGGTTTAGCGGCAAACAAAATGAAACAATGGAAGGAAAGGTTCACTGAGGCAGAATTTCAAATCCTACAAGTGGAGGAAACAGGTGTCCAAATAAAAACGATTGAAACAATTGGCCCCAAAAAATAAAGTAGCTGATTTTTATCAGCTACTTTTGTTTTATGATTGTACTAGAATACTTGTTCTACTTCACGAACTCCTGGAACTTCTGCAACTAAAGCTCGTTCAATACCAGCTTTTAATGTAATGGTTGAGCTTGGGCAGCTTCCGCATGCACCCATAAGACGAAGACGAACAATACCTTCATCAACATCTACTAATTCAACATCCCCACCGTCACGCAGTAAGAATGGACGTAGTTTGCTTATAACTTCATTTACTTGTTCAAACATCGACCATCTTCTCCTTTCTTACTATATATTTATTATAAGATGTTTTTACAAAAAAATCTATTGTTACAACTAAATTAATTGAGAATGTTTATCATTTTATCTTTTTCGCAACATTTTGTAAAATGATAAGTAGTGGTGACAAAAAGGAGTGGGTATAATAAATGGCTGAAACGGTTGAAATTACAGTATATGGTGCTGAACAACTTTGTGCAAGTTGTGTAAACTTACCAAGCTCCAAAGAAACATACGAATGGTTACAGGCAGCAATTGGACGTAAATATGGTAAAGATCAAATTGAATATACGTATATCGATATATTTTCCCCACCAGAGAATGAAAAACACCAGGCTTTTGCACAAAGAGTGTTAAATGATGAGTTTTTTTATCCTGTCGTTCTTGTTAACGATGAAGTGGTAGGGGAAGGAAACCCAAAGCTTAAATCCATTTATCGGATATTAAATGAAAACGGATTTAAAGAATTAAAGAAGTGATTAGGTAATTCTAAATCGGTATAACAGGAACGGGAATTTCGTGCCTTATTATGCACATAAGGAACTGGAGATCCTAAATATACGAAACATCTCAGTAATGTCGTTTAATACATCAAGATGGACAAGCAGAGGAGTGAGCAGAATGAATCCTATTATAGAATTTTGTGTGAATAATTTAGCGAGTGGTTCTCAAAAGGCATTTGAAGTATTAGATAAGGATCCAGATCTTGATGTTGTAGAATACGGCTGCACTACGAATTGTGGAATTTGTGCAATGACGTTATTTGCTATTGTGAATGGAGAACGTGTTATGGCTGAAACACCTGAGGAATTAGTGGAAAAGGTTTATCGAGAACTGGAGGATGATCCTTTTTACGGACTGTGAAAATTTTCTTGTTTACCATAACCGTAAAATTTATAATTTACATATACTTTATAAAAAGTTAGGATGAAAAGCATGAATATACCATTCACCAAAATGCATGGATTAGGCAATAATTATATATATATTAATACTTTTGAGTTTCCGTTAGTTGAAGGGGAATTACCAGAAATAGCCCGCTCTGTATCAAATGTAAACACTGGGATTGGATCAGACGGAATGATATTAATTACGCCTTCAACAGTTGCAGATGTAGGTATGCGAATTTTTAATAAAGATGGTTCAGAAGGTAAAAA
>JACYYJ010106347.1_pt1 | contig 11449 bp, 12 predicted proteins | sample 8236861 | NCBI WGS metagenome assembly JACYYJ01 (sample SAMN14103086, study PRJNA606662) | landfill metagenome | isolation source: landfill solid waste | place: India:New Delhi, Okhla landfill site | collected 2017-11-05
GTTCTTCCTTCGCCATGGGCGACAAATCCGTATCAGGGATGTTGTCGATGAAGCGCTCGCCCTCCCAAAGGTTTTCTTCGTACTTGTCGGGATTGGCGTAGAGGTTGTTTTCGATGGTGTTCAGGCCATCGGCAACGGCATTGGTGTAATACGTGGTGCGGGCTTCGCTCTCGAACTTGTCAGCCGCACTCTGCAAGCGATCCTCGACCGCAAAGAGCTTCGTATCGTATTCGCCCTTCAGGTGCTCCGGGACCGTTTTGAAGAAGTCCTTCGCCGCATCGGAATATGACTTGGTGTACTTCTCACGAAATCCAAACGCGCCCGGTTCCGCAGTCTGCGACTGGTCGTTAAGAGCCTGCTCCTGCGAGGCGGAAAACTCAAGGAAACGGCGCTGGACGTTGAACGCTTCTTCCTTCTGCTGACGTTCGCGCACCACATCCCCGACAGCGGAGATGACCTGTCCAGAACGGGCCAAGGCATCGGCAGGGGCCGACAGGTTAGCGCGGACGATACCCGCGCCACTGCGACCTGATTGCGCCTGTCCAAGGACCGTGTAGTCAGGAAGACGCGCCATTAGCCGTACCTGTACTGCTGGCTGGAATAGTTGTTCTGGCTGCGCGGCGCATACTTATCCCAAATCGACGTAGCGCCGCCAAGGATGGTGCTTCCGGCGTTGATGAACGAGGCCATGCGCGCCGCCCTGCCCTCCGCGATTGCGGCCTGCGCGCCCGTCTCAAGGCTTCTAGCACGCGTCTCGCCGGTATATCCGACCATACCGCGCTGCATCGCGCCCTCGCCCTCGATATCGCCTGCAAGCTGCTGCACCGTGGGATCGAGCGTACCAAGCCCGCTACCCGCCGAAACGGCCTGCAAGCGGCTTTGAGCCTGTTCCGTACGGCGACGAATTTGCATCTGCTCACGCTGAGAGGCGGCGCGTTCCTCCTGCGCACGACTGCGCATCTGTGCAGCCTGGAAATCCGCGCCGCGCTTTGCCTGCACGCCGCCGGCAATGGTTCCGGCAGCAGACACAGCCGTACCGGCAGCGGCAAGGATTGCCGGAAGGGTTATGAGTTCAGCCATATATACACCGCATCATCAACGGGCCTGAAGCCTAGTCGCTGGAGCCACCGCCCGGCTCCGGGGTAATGTTCGGACTTCCACGCATAGACACGGCGATAACCGAGCCGAGCCGCGTCACTCATCACTTTCAGCGCCGTCTTGTGCAGCGCTATCTTGCAGAACTGCATGTCCCTGACAGCATCGAAGAACGCCATGGCGCGCCCGCCTGAGATGGCAAGCCCGCCGATAGCGACAATCTCGCCGTCCACCTCCCCGACATAGCCAAGAACGGTTTGCGGCGGCGGAACCCCATAGAAGGCAAGGAAATCGGCTTCCGTGGCCCGCCTGACGGAAATCACTTCTCGTTTGTGTCCATTCCCAGCACGCAGGCCAGAAGCGTCACAGGCCGGGGAGCCTGAGCCATGAGGCATAGTCGGGAGTCCGTGTTGAATTCGCCGTCGAACTCGAACATCTGGCTATCGTAGGCCGAGAATATCGTGTCCGCTTCCACCTCAGCCTCATCGTGCATGCGAGGCAGATCGTCCAATTCATCGAAGGTCGGGCCGTATTTGAGGCCCCTGTCATGCATGTTCGCTGCAATGACGCCGAGATATGACACCTTCTTGGGCTGCGTAAGAGCCGTGCCCATCTGCGCGCCATAGGCAAGCTTGGTGGACTTCCAAGGCGCGGAATAGCCAAGACCCACCATGACATCGACGCCATCAACGGCTTCATTCAGGATGATCTCGCCATCGGCCACAGTAAAGACGCCCAGGTCCTTGCCATCGCCCCACGCCACGACTTCCTTGCCCTCAAGGTGAGGAACGGAGACGGTGGAGCCTGTGACGTTCTCTGCGACGATAAAGCAGTCGGCCTGCTTGTTCACCGTGCCGCCGATAGCCTCGTCTTCCTTGGCGAGGCGTTCGACAAAGCGGCACGTCTGTCCGTCAATCTCACGGCGGACGATGTAATGAACCGTGTCTTCCTCGGCTCCGGGGAGAACCGCGACATTCTCGATAAACCCGTCCGTCTCGACAATGGCCCAGCACATGACTTCTTCGCTCGGCTCATAGGTGAGAACCGCAACACGGCCATCATTCATGATGAAGTGAATGCGCGTGTCGGGCTGTTCCTGCACCGCAGCCCAGCGAATGCCGGTGGGCGCAATATCGGGAGAAAGCAGCGTCAGGTCACGAGAGGTGTAATCGCTGCTTTCCACGTCATAGACCAGCTCGAACACCTTCTTGCCCGAGCGCTGGACGTAGATGCCGCGATTGTTCACCAGAACGGCAGGAACCTTTGCAGAGCCTTGCGTGGAGCAAACCCTTGCATTGGTGTTGGTAGGGGAAAGCGGCTCATCGAACGATGAGGACCGGATAGACACCTCTGACCCGGTTGTGCCGAGCAAAAGGCGCTGTGAGGGAAGCATCCAGTGAATGCTATCGACGGGACCGCGACCGATCGATCGATCAAGCGGGCCTGCGTCACCCTCAAAGGACGTATCGAAATTGGCGAATGCGTCGGACACCGACAGCCAGAACCGGCTTTTGCCAGCCCAGCCTAGACGGCCTTCATGCAGGGCGACAGCACCGGGCCAACCGCGATAGTCGGACCATGTACCCTCCCGCCAGTTGTCGGAAAACTGCGTCCACTTGAAGGGCTTCAGAACCTCCACATTGACGGACGTGTCGCTGTTGAACGCAACGACGCGAGCAATGCCGTAGTCGCCACCGCCCTCATACGTGATCGTGACGCGAGCCGCGCCGGAGGTATAATCGCCGGGATCGAAACCAAGGCGATACCAGACAGCAAGGTTGCTATCCTGGTCACGATAGGTCCTCGTGCCGTTGCCGTTCCAGATGCCGCTTGTGTTCCCTTGCGGGCTATCGACGGAGTCGTTGATGTTGAAGCCTTCTTCCGGGCCGTCGGAAGACTTCTGCAACTTGATCGTTCCGTTCCACGTGCCTTGAACCTGCACAGTGAAGCGACGGTCATTGAGCGGACGAGGGCCAGAAACCCGGATAGGATCAGTGAATGTGTTCTCGGCAGCGAGGCGCTGGTCGATAATCTGCCTCTCCTGAAACACCCAAAACAAAGACCCGACATGCTCGGGCTTGAAGAAGGGCCGGTCGGAAGTAAGCGTGGTGTTTCCTTCCGTGGCGCCGGGTTTCAGGCGACAGCCAGCAGACGTGGGGCCAACCGAAAGCGGCCCGTTATCACTGACATACTTCACCACGGACCACGAGCGGGGCGAACGGCGCTCGATACGCTGCTGCTGATAGCCTTCGCAGGCCAGAAACAGCACGTCCGCCGACTGGTCCCAGCGGAGCTTTTCAAGATCGGCCTCAGCCCATGGAGCCGGGACCGTAACGACGCCCGACGCTTCCACCGCGATTGACCGTACGATGCGGGCCACGTTGGCAGACGACTGGAACTGCACGAAGAAGTTGCCGTCAGGAACGAAGGAAAGGCTATGGGAGCCGGCCCCGAGTTCCGTTTCCCTGATATACTGATCGCCGCCCGAGGACGAACCGCAGCGGAAGATGACAGGGCCGCGCGCAACGACAATGCGCAGAGCATGCTCCACGCCAGTGTCCGTGACCGCCACCTGCTGGCGAACAGTTGCAGTGCCGCCCTTGTTCGGAGCCGTGAGGATAAGGCCGCTTGCGCCGAAAGACGCATTGGCCCCGCCCGTATGGGCCGTGGACCATCCCGTAGCCGACGAGAAGTCGCCGTTGTTGATGGTCGTGGAAACAGCGGGGCGGGAAAGCAGAGCGCCATCAATGCGAACCCGCATGGACAGGTCTGAAACCTCCAGCATCGCTGTGTCGTTGGTCGCGGCAACGAAAGGGATTTGCATGCAAGGCGCATCGCCTTCCGTTCGATCCAGCATTCCGAGGCCTGGACGCAGCATCATTGCGCCTTGCGTCTTCGCGGTCCAGTTCGTCATCACCTCAGCAGAGAGGCGAATGCGGGCCACGTCGATACGCGCGAGCGCCTTAGGGGATACGATGCCCCTGTTTAGGGCCAGCAGATCGGCTCGCAGCTTCGTCAATTACCGCCACTCCCGGCTATTCCGGCTACCGCGCCGGGAAAGCAACCACGTGCCCGTAGGCATGAACCGGGGCTGCGCGTCGTTCATAGCGTCCTTGGCCTGCGCATCGAGCTTCGCCCTGCGTTCCAGTGTCACCAGATCACGGAACAGGCTCTTGTCCTGCGTGATGGCGATGCATGTGCGGCGAGCAAGGCAGACCGCAACGAACTCTGAATAGGTCGCGGGCCAGATGCCAAGGTTCATGCCAAAGTCAGGATCATTGGAGATGTAGCGGACATAGAGCGGGTCAGTGTCGGCAACCCAATATTCCGCCTCATCCATGTAATCCCGAACCGGCGTCCTGAAATGCGGGTCCACCGAGACAGCAGCGGTCCTTATCCAGTCCTCGGGCTTGTTGAAGACATAGCGAAGGCCGAATTCGCTTTCGATGGAAGCGGACGAAACAGCCTCAACGGAGCGGATGGCGAAGTTCCATTGTCCCTGTTCGAGGCAATAGCGCAGAGTTTCGTCATAGACGCGATCCAGCACCCTACGCGGCTTCCTGTCCTCGGTAAGGGACGCAAGGGTTCGCTCCCCCAAATAGGTTGACAGGACGGTGTTGTAGAGTGCCAGACGGTCAGTCATGGCTTATGCCGCCATCACTTTGGAATGATCGCGCCGCCACGTATCGGCCCGCTCTTTGGTTTCGAAACCATCCTTGAGCATGGAGCCGTCAGACTTGCGGACAACGCCGAACTTGCGCGTGGGGCTGACCCACTTGATTTCGAATTCATTGTCACCGGTAGCCTGATTGGCGGTGATCTTCAGCGGTTCACGGAGAACCTGCATGGAGGCCGAAAGCGGGCCAACGGCGGTCACCAGCAATTCGGCGTAATACGATAGGTCTTCCGGCACGATCTTGACGACCGTGAAAGGACGCATCTGCCGGGCAACGTGGGTCCAGTACTCCGTCTTCAACAGGTCCTGGAACTCGGTCCCGACTGCGGGCTCATGCCAGAACACGGTCTGGTAATGCTCCGCAGGGTGAAGCGTGGTCGGCTTGCGCATAGGGTGTCCTTGCGATTGTGGAAAAGGAAACGGGCGGCACCCGTAGGAACCGCCCGTTCAGTGTCGTTACGGCGTGGAAAGCGCCGCGACCGTTGCCGCGCCCGACGCGATTGCCGAGACGCGGAACAGATAGGTGGCACCGGAGCCCGTGACGGTGATCGACACAAGGTCGCCCACCTTCATGCCGAGGTCTTCACCGTTGGTGAAATACCCCGTTGCATCCACGTCACCGATGACATCAGCGGAACGATAGGACCAGATGGCCCCCGAGCCGCTGACGCGGTCCACCAGAAGGGCGGGAGGGTTGGTTACAGCGTATGCCATGTGTGATCTCCTTATGCCGCCGCGAAGGCAGAGCCGTCGTGGTTGATCTTGACCACACCGGAGTTCTGAAGGAGCTTCGGACCCATGTAGATGGTCGCACGGCACCACGAGAGGTCATGGCGGCTGTCGTAATCCACGGCGGTGGAGATACCGCCAGTGTTCACGGCATGGCCGATGGCCGACTTGTGGTACATGAAGCACACTTCATTGGCGGTGCCCTTGCCCGGCAGGTTCGGGTGAACGATCCAGTTCACGCCAATCCAGCGGTACATCTTCGGACGGTCGGACCACGCAGCAGCGGCGCCCGGAATGGGCTTGGCGTCCACGTACTCCGCGTTGCTGAATTCCGGGATCTGAAGCAGGTAAGCCTCATAGGCCGGCGTAATCAGCGAGAAGATGTTGCTGTCCCACGGAACATCGCTGTTCTGAAGGATGGTCTTGGCACGAGCCGACAGCATCAGAGAAGCGGTTGCAGCAGCGCCGGTATTGACCGTGCCCGCGTTAAGCTCGCCGATGATGTCTTCATCGATCTTGCGGTTGACGACAGCCATGGTCGTCTTCTGCATGATCTGCCGCTGATTGCCCTGCGAAGCGAAGATGTTGAAGTTGGTCTTCTCTACAACATCGTGCCACTCGGCAAGCGTAGCGGTAAGCTGGTTGAGGTTGTCGGGACGGCCAGGAATGCGACCGTTGACGCCTCGGGTAACGGCGGAAGCTCCACCGCTGTCAGCGACGAGGAAAACCGCCTCGTTGCCCTTCGACTGGAATTCAGTCGTGGTCGTGTCACGAACCAGGGACTGGTTCTGCTCAAAGCCCGCGACGAACTCGTCACGGTACATAGTCTGGAAGGCTGTTTCAGCCATGATAGCACCTCTTGTGCGTTGAGGTGCCTCGACTCCGGGTATCCGCAGTCTCAGGCCGTGCGAGGGGTGTCCGCTCGAACAAGTCGGGCGGGGCCTCTAGCCATCTCTGCGGGGCATCGTGTCGGCGGGTGGATGGAAGAATGCGACGTTGCCGGGGCCTTGCGGGGTGTCCGGCTCAATCGCGGTTATTCAGGCAGCGCGGGCGTTGATCTTGTCCTTTGCCGCCAGAAGCTCTTTGTAGCGCGCTTGCGCTTTTTCGTCCTTGAAGTAGGCGTCACGATCCTCAGACATACGCTTGCGCAGCGCGTCGAGCTCGTCATCAATGGACTGCATGGAATTGGCATGCGTTCCCGGCATGATGGTCGAAGCCGGGTTGAGTTCGAGTGCCAGCGACGAAAGCCAGCGCACAACGGCGGGGTCATTGCCGAGCGGAGCCATTCCGACCGTGTTGCCGTCCTTGTCATAGACCGGAATGCGACCCGACAGGAGACGTTCCTTGACGCCCTCAGGCGCGGCGGCAAACACGCTGGAAATGGCGTTCACATTGCGGCGGTAGTCATTGCCCCATTCTTCGCGAAGCTCGTCCTCTGCCGTCTTGCGGAACTCTGCGTCGTAATCGTCCTGAGCCTCGGCCTGCTCACGCTGCTGCTGGAAATACCAGTTGGCGGCGGCGTTAAGCTGATCCGGCGTCATGTTGGCCTGATGAGCAATGCCCTTGAAGCTGTCGAACACAGGCTTGTCAGCCGCGCCCATGACAACACCGTCAGGCAACGAAATCTCATAGTCCTCCGGTTTTTCGGGCAGGCCGATTTCCTTGCGATACGCGGCAAGGTCTTCGTCGGTCGCATCCTTCGGAGGCACACGGCGGTATTCACCGGACGAAAGCTTGGTCTCAAGCTCACGCGCCTTCTTCCACACCGCAGTCGGGTCCGAGAGACGCTCAAGGGCCTTGAGGGCCTTCTTGTCATCACCGGCAAGGCGCTGACGCCAGTCCTCGGGCCATGTCGCGGGAGCGGCGGCAGGAGCATCATCACCGGGTTCAGCAATGATCGTGCCGGGATTTGCCGGGGCTTCCGGTGTCTTGCCGGGCTCGGCAGGCGCAGCAGCGGCAGGAGGTTCCGCCGCAGCCGGGGTCGTCGTAGTCGTTACTTCTGCGGGTTCGCCAGCGGCGAGTGCTTCAGTCATGTTTTGTCCTTTATGGGAGGGGCCTTTAGAAGCTGGACAACCGCCAGCCCCGCAAACCGCCTGCCTTCGTTGAACATCGTGCCATTCTCATCACCCGGCACGTAGGAGATATGCTGAATGCGGGCGGCATTCTTCAGAAACCAGTCAAGCGCCCGTCTCTGCTGACCCTCGTTCGCAACGCCTGCCTCAAGTGCCTTCATTGCCGAGATGTCCGCATTCTCGTAGTCGATATCGGGCGCACTGCCCTGCTTGTCCGTGTTCACGAGAGAGCGCCTGCGAATACCTTCACTCACAGAAGGCCAGCCCCGCGCAGCTTCATTGCAGCGTCACCGACATTGCTGGCGATCTCGGCGCCCTGTCCAAGCGTAGCAGCGGCTTCTTGCGCGGCCATCTGCTGCGCCTCCTGCTCAATTGCAGCCTGTACCGCCTCGGGGTCTTCAAGCCAGTCAGCGGGCAAGCCAGCGCCCGCAATGGCGTCCCTGTACGCAGGAACCCAGCGGACGTTCTTGACTACGTTCGGATCGAACTGAGCGGCAGCGGCGGTCGTCTCAACCAGAGATACGAACTGCTGCGACTTGATCTGCTCCTGACTGTCCTGAAGCGGGGAGTCGAACTTGAATTCGATCTCATTGCCGCGAAGTTCCTGCGGCATGTCCTCGACTGGACCAAGGCCACCCATGCGGATGATGATCTTCAGGGCCTCATCAAGCAGCGGCGCGGAGTATTCTTCCTCGGTCGGCTCGAACAGCGGGCCAAGGCGGCGAACATATTCCTCGATACGCCTGCGCACCTCATAGGCCGTCATGGCGCGGGGATCGGCGGGAAGCTTCAACTGATCGAGGAAGAAGCCACGGTCAATCAACAGACGCAGGTCACGAGCCACTTCGAGCCCGTAATTCAGGTTCATGTGATGCGGCTGCTGAATGGGCTTGAGAGGATCGCCCGTCCTCTCGTCATAGTCGTAATCCGTGAACGTCACGCCGCCTGCATAAAGTGCAAGATCAGACCGCAGCGCTTCGCCAATGGCAAGCATCGGAGGATCGACAGCCTTTTCACCGGCCTCGAGCAGAACCCGCGTCACGCCCTGCATCAGACGGGCGTCAGGCAGCATCATCGACGTGCAGGGCGAATAGGCGTATTGCGAACCGCTCAGCGTCTTCCAGCGAGGAATGACATAGCCAAGCTCGGGGCGCGGCGTTTCCTCCAGTACCTTGAAGCCGTCAACGTCGATATAGACGGACACGAACTGCGCGCCACGCGAGCGGCTGCGCGGCATGTCGTATTCATCTACCGGCAAGACGATGTGGCGAACATGGACCTCGCCATTCGGGTCTTTCTCGGCTTTCTCGGAAGTCTGCGCCGAAACCTTGTCGCGGAACATCTTCTTGAGAAGGCGAGCGATCGGCTTCCACTTGCGGTGGACCGTATCCACACGGCCCGACAGGTTCTCGCTCCACACCGTATCGCGCAGATGCCAGGAGCGGAACAGAAGCCCGTCCATCTCACGATTAGGCTCAATCGAGATGACGGCCTGTCCGAACGACACATAGTCGTGATCCGCCTCCTTCGTCGCCCTGACAAAGCCCGACAGCGGGTCATAGAGGATGTTCCACACGGTTTGCGTGCGGCTTTCCATCCATGAGCGGACGGAATGAATCTCGTTTATGTCCTCATCCTTCGACGCAATCTTGAACCATTGCTGGCTCTTGGGGCGAAGATAGGCAGGCAGAGTGTTGCCGAGCTCCTGCCGCGCCATCGACGGATAGGACGACATGAGATGATCGGAGAACTCATCGCCAAGCGAGCGGGTGACGGTAAAGGTTGCGCGCTCGGGATAGAAATTGTCGGCAATCTCCTGCCATAGCGAAAGCAGGTCGGTGCGCTTGGTGAACAGCGCATCGCCCGTTTCAATCAATTCCTTAGCGCGCTGGTCCATCAGGCACCCATCTTGCCGGCAGTCTGCATCATGCCTTCACTCAGAATGGTGCTGTCGCGACCGCCACGAGCCTGCATTTCGGCCTGACGACGACGCTGAGCCTCGCGAACAGATGCGTCTTCGGGATCAGGCATGGCTACAGGAGCCGGGGGTTTCGGTGGCTTTGGGAACAATCCGCCCATGTGTGCTATCTCCTGCGCTTGGCCTTGGAGTGGCCTAGAAGGACTTGAGGCATGGCGCGACCGCCGTTCACACCATCATCCCGCTTCGTCATCGCGGGGAACAGACTGGCGAGCGCCCATATCATTGCATCGGCCCTGTCCGGTGAACGGGAGCCGACATATCCAGCGGTCGTCATGGCGCAAAGTTGGTCTTCCAACTCAGGGAACAGACCAACCAGCGAAACCTTCTGCTGTTCGAACAATGCTGATATCGGCTCGGCACGTACGATCTTGCCACGGCTAGCCTTCACCGCCCTGTACGGAACCGTGAGGCCCTGTTTTGAGGCAGCGGAACGGATAATCTCCGCAACCATGGCGCCGCCGAAGTTTTCCTCACCAACCACACAGTCGGCGTTCCAGCGCTGATAGGCAGAGATGACGGCCTCGCCCCACGTTGCAGGCCCCATGCGGCCCGACAAATCCTCCAGAACGTAGCCCCTGCCCTCACGACTCAGGCCGGCAACGACTATGCCAACCTCATCGGAGCGCTTGTCTTCCTCGCCAGAGACGCCCGAGGGGTCAACGGCGATGACAATGCGCACCATCTCAGGCACATTGCCGTCAACGATGCGCTGCTGATCAAGAAGCTCCAGTGTCCACAGCGCCGAGTCCGCCATGTCCGCGAACTGACCAAGAAGGAAGCGACGACGCATCGCTTCCGACATGTTCTGCAATTCTTCGATGTAGGACGCGGGCAGGTTCGCCTCGTTGTCCTTCGGGTTCATCACCAGACTGGTGAAGTTCTCCGGGTTCGCCAGAGCCGTGCGCCGGTCAGGGTCGCGCTTCTCGATGAACAGGCGATACGTCCAGTGAGCCATCCCGGGCGGATTGCAGTCATAATACGCCTTGAGACGAAGCGGCGTGTTCTGAGCCAGACGCGTCATCGCCATGTTGCGAGAGGCGTACGGTATCTGCGAACACTCGTTCAGATAGATCGTCGCGTATTCCTGCCCGAGGATTTTCTCGGTGCGTTCCTTCTCATCCAGACCGCCGAACCAGATTTCCGAGCCATTCGGAAGCGTATAGTACCAATCCGTCTTATCGAGCTTGCATTGGTCGGCTACGCCGGGGAAGCAAAGGTCCATGACCTTCGGCAGCGTGTCGTAGATGATCGATGCCTTGATATGGTTGAACCGGTAACGGAGCATAGCGTGCCGGCTCTTGTGAGCCAATGCACGAATGAGGACACCACGGACAAACCCGAACGTCTTGCCCGAGCGTGAACCGCCATAGGCCATGATATGCGTAGCGTCGGAGCCCATCATCCGCACCTGGGCTTCCTGCTTGCCGTTGAGACGGAACATCAGAGAATGGACGCGTCGTCCGATGTGATGTTCACTTGGATCGGGCCGCCACCCTCCCCGCCGAGTTCCTTCTTGTCGGCAAGACCAAGGTCACGAGCGATGATGTTCGCATTCAGGAGGTCGGCAGCAGCACCAGCGAACTTCTGCGAGCGGATAACCTGCTCTATACGCGTTGTGACCTCCGAGAAATCATCTCTGGCCTTGTAGTCGTGCCATGTCTGAAGGCCGATATCGAGATAGAGGCACAGGCCGTCTATCGTCATCGCACGCATCTTCGGAAGGCTGGCGATAGTGACGGCGCCTTGATGAGCGAACGCCTTTGCCTCTTGCAGTGGGTTTTCCTCTACCCACTCGAAATACTGGCACGCGGCCCCCCACATGTCATCAGGTGAGGCGAAGATGGGCTTTCTGCCGTGAGAGCTTCTAGCCTTCCAGAATTGGTTACCCTGTGGAGC
>JACYYJ010063523.1_pt2 | contig 11446 bp, 10 predicted proteins | sample 8236861 | NCBI WGS metagenome assembly JACYYJ01 (sample SAMN14103086, study PRJNA606662) | landfill metagenome | isolation source: landfill solid waste | place: India:New Delhi, Okhla landfill site | collected 2017-11-05
ACCGAGACCGAGCTCAAGGAGAAGAAGCACCGCGTTGAGGACGCCCTGAGCGCGACCCGTGCCGCCGTTGAAGAGGGCATCGTCCCGGGTGGTGGTGTCACGCTGGTCCACGCGGTCCAGGCGCTCGACAACATCGAGGCTGAGGGTGACATTGCGACCGGTGTCAACATCCTCCGCCGCGCTCTCGAGGAGCCGATGCGCGGTATCGCCACCAACGCTGGCCGCGACGGCGCCGTGATCATCGAGCGTGTCCGCGCCATCCAGGCTGAGAAGGGCGACAAGAACATCGGCTACAACGTGCTGACGGACGAGTACGTCAACATGCTGGAAGCCGGTATCATCGACCCGGTCAAGGTCACTCGCTCGGCCGTCGCCAACGCGGCGTCGATCGCGGGCATGATCCTGACGACCGAGGCCCTGATCACCGACAAGCCGGAGAAGGAGGCTGCGATGCCGTCCTCCCCGGACATGGGTGGCATGTACTAGGAGAGATCCACGCCGGGGTGGCGACGCCGCTCCGGCGACTCCCTACAGAACCCAACGAAACGGCCCGGGTGGAGCTCCACCCGGGNNATTGTACTGCTGAAGCCTTACTCTGTCGTTTCGTCGTCCTCTTCGCCCGGCTTGGGATCACCGAACATGGCCGGCTGGATCTGCGGGTACATTCGCCTGCCGAACTGCTCAATCGTGATCGCCTGCGTCGGACAGGCCCGTGCTCCAGCGAACAACTGCTGGACGGAGGCTCCTTCGAAATCCTCCAGCACGGCAACCCCGGTTTCTTCGTCCAGGACGTAGATGCCCGGGGCGGCGGTGGTGCATTTCGCATTTGCGATGCATCGGCGCGGATCGATCGTCACCTTCAGGCCGTTCTTGCCATCCATAGATACGTTTCCTCTCTCGTCGTGACCGTTCTAGGTGTCGGCTTCGTCTTCAGGAGTCGCTGGTGCCGGGACTTCGACGTAGCGCGTGCCAGCATCGACCGGCGTGATGCCGCCATTGGTCAGTTCGTGAATCCAGTGGGTGAATGCGTCGACCCGTTCCGGCTCCATGACCATCTCGAACGTGACGTCGGTGCTGTAGACGACATCGTTGAGCGGGTAATCGCTGGCGCGGATCGCGTTTTCGATCCGACCGGCATCGTCATAGGAGGCGACCAGTGTGAGCACCGACAGAGGCTTCCGCTCAACGACGCCAATCTCGTCGATCGCTGCGGAGACCGCTCCGCCATAGGCGCGGATCAATCCTCCAGCGCCGAGAAGCGTGCCGCCAAAATAGCGGGTCACGATCGCCAGCGTATCAGTGATCTCCCGGCGCCGCAGGACCTCCAGCATCGGGATTCCTGCCGTGCCGGAAGGCTCGCCGTCGTCGCTTGACCTCTGGAGCCGGAGCCCCGGTCCGATCGCCCACGCCGTGCAATTGTGGTTCGCGTCCCAATATCGCTTGCGGACGGCCTCGATGTGTTGACGCGCCTCTTCTTCGGTCGTTACCCGGAAAAGGGAGCAGATGAAGCGCGATTTCTTGATCTCGGTCTCGTGCTGCCCGTTCCGGGCGATCATGCGATGACGTGCTGGTGTAACCATGTGCCTCCCGATGGTCCCTGCGCTCATGAACCCATTCTAGCCCGAGCGGTGATGCTTGGGGCTCGCTGATGCGGCATGACCCGTGTACTGGCATAATGCATCAGGGAAAACTCGGACACGGGCGAGGATCCACTGGCTGGCCTCGTCGCGGGACAGATCGAGAGCGTTTGTGAAGAATCTACACACGAAGAAGAATGGTACCCGGGGGACCAGCCCGTCGGTTCCCCAGGTTGATGTTGTGCTCATTGGTGGTGGCATCATGAGCGCCACACTTGGGGTATTGCTCCAGCAGCTCGGTGACGGGCGCTCCATCTCCCTCTTCGAACGGGCCGCTGACGTCGCGACCGAGAGCTCCGGGGATTGGAACAACGCGGGTACCGGCCACGCGGCCTGGTGCGAGCTGAACTACACGCCGGAGCGGGATGGGGAGATCGAGACGGCAAAGGCCGCGCTCATCAACGAGCAGTTCCACGAGACACGGCTCTTCTGGGCAAAGCTGGTGGAGCAAGGGCTGATGTCGGATCCAGGCCGTTTCGTGCGCTCGGTGCCCCATATGAGCTATGTCTCGGGACGCGACGACGTTGCCTTTCTACGGCGTCGCTACGACGCGCTGAAGGGCAATGCGCTCTTTGGAGGGATCGAGTACACCGAGGATCGGGATCGGATCGCCGAGTGGGCCCCGTTGATGATGGAGGGGCGTACCGGCAACGAGCCGATCGCGATGACCCGTTCGATCGACGGGACCGATGTCAATTTTGGCGAGGTCACGCGACAACTGGTCGCCGCGATGAAGCGGAACGGTGCGACGGTCGAGACGAACCAGGAAGTCGTCGATCTCGAGAAGTTGCTCGATAACCGCTGGCGCGTGACGACCCGGAACCGTCGTTCCGGCGAGGTTCGCCAGGTAGACGCGCAGTTCGTCTTCGTCGGTGCCGGTGGACATGCGATCCATCTGCTGCAGAAATCCGGTATCCGGGAGGCGAACGGATACGGTGGCTTCCCGGTGAGCGGCCAGTTCCTGCGCTGTACCAACAAGGATGTTATCGCCCGTCACAACGCGAAGGTGTACGGAAAGCCGCAAGTCAAGGCGCCGCCCATGTCGATGCCACACCTGGATACGCGGGTCGTCAACGGAGAGCGGGTGTTGCTCTTCGGGCCGTACGCCGGGTTCTCGCCAAAGTTCCTCAAGCGCGGCTCGGTCCTGGATCTCGCGAAGTCGATCAAGCCGGACAATATCCCGACCATGCTGACCGTCGCCAGGGACGAGATGGCATTGACGACCTATCTGGTGAAGCAGGTGCTGCAGAAGCATGCATCCAGGGTGGAAGTCCTTCGAAACTTCGTGCCGACCGCGAACGCGGAGGACTGGGAGCTGACCCATGCGGGGATGCGCGTCCAGACCATGAAGCGCACGGCGACGAAGCGCGGCGCCATCGAGTTCGGTACGGAGTTGATCACGGCGGACGATGGCACGATTGCCGGGCTCCTTGGGGCGTCTCCGGGCGCCTCGGTGGCCGTATCGATCATGCTGGAGCTGATCCAGCGCTGCTTCCCGGATCGCTACAAGGCGTGGCAGGAGCCCCTGAAGGAGCTTGTCCCGGTCCATGGTGTGAAGCTCGCCGGCAACCAGAAGCTGCTGGATGAGGTGACCGCTTACACGAAGGATCGGCTCCAGCTGGAGGCGTAGTCCTTGTAGACGGTCAAGATTGCCAAGAGGGGCGGACGAGCTATCGTCCGCCCCTTTTGCTTCCTACGAAGTCATGCGTTGGAATCGTTGTGTCGCGGCGATGAAGGCGACAACGAGGATCCCGCCAAACCAGGCGATGGCGAGCCATACGGAGTTTCCCGGGTCGGACCCGAGCAGGAGCGTCCGGAGGGCTTCGATCAGGTGGGTGAACGGTTGGTGCCGGGCAATCGCCTGGAGTGCTGACGGCATTGTGTCGGTGGGAACGAAGGCGCTACTGAGGTACGGTAGGAAGAGCATGATGAACGAAGCGCCGCTGGCCGCCTCAACGTTCCTGACCGCCAGGCNNGCCACACCGAGCCAATCCAGCGGGCTCGCATCGGTCCGGAATCCTGTGACGAAGGCCGCGACGAACACCAGAGTCGTCGACACAACGTTCGACGTCAAAGAGGCCACCACATGGCCGATGAGGACGGATGAGCTGACGATAGGAAGGGACCGGAAGCGGTCGATCACACCGGATTGCATGTCGCTGGCGACGGAGACACCCGTTCCCGCGGCGCCATACCCGGCGCAGAGCACGATGATCCCGGGCACGACGTATTGCACGTAATCCGTGCCCACGTCCATGGCTCCGCCAAACACATAGACGAAGAGCAACATCAGGAACACCGGCAGCAGGATGGTGATGAGCAACGTATCGATCTGGCGACTGAGGATGCGGAGGCTCCTGCTGGACATCGAAATCGAATCGCCAAGGCTCCATGTCGTCGTCATACTCATGCTGCCTCCTTCACATCCCGTTCCCGGGACGAGTCCGTAAGTGCGAGGAACACATCGTCGAGCGTCGGCTCCTTGATCGTCACTCGTTCCACCCTGATGCCGGCATCGTTGAGCCGGCCGAGCAGCGCGTAGACATGCCTGCCGCTCCCATCCGTCGCGACACGCACCGTGGCCGGACTTTCAACGGTCAGGAGGGATTCCTCGTGAAGCACAATTTGGGCATCCCGGGCGGAGGACTCATTCTCGAACGAGAGGGAGATGATCTCGCTCGATAGCTGACGTTTGAGATCTTGCGAGGATCCCTCGGTAATGATCCTCCCGCCGTCCATGACGCTTATGCGATCTGCCAGCTGGTCTGCCTCTTCCAGATACTGTGTCGTCAACAGGACGGTCACGCCTTCGGATCGAAGGTTCCTGACAATGTCCCATAGGGCGTTGCGGCTGCGTGGGTCGAGCCCGGTAGTGGGCTCGTCGAGGAACAGCACGCGCGGTTTGGCGATGAGGCTCATGGCGAGATCCAGCTTGCGTCGCATACCGCCAGAGTAGGTCTGCACGAGGCGGTCGGCAGCGTGGGAAAGCTCCAGCATGTCGAGGAGTTTGGCCGCGCGTTGATACGCCTCGTGCCGGTCGAGCTTCCACAAGCGACCCATCAGCAGCATGTTCTCGCGACCTGTGAGGGACTCATCCAGGGCGGCGTACTGGCCCGTCAGGCTGATCGCTGCCCTGACCTTGGTGCTCTCGCGCAGGAGATCGAACCCCGCCACCCGTGCCGTGCCTCCATCTGGCACTGCAAGTGTGCTGAGAATCCGCACCAGGGTGGTCTTGCCCGCGCCGTTCGGACCGAGGAGAGCGTGGATCGAACCCTCTGCTACCTCCAGATTGACGGCCCTAAGAACAATCTTGTCGTTGTATGACTTCCTGAGGTCCCGGGTCATGATGACAGGTTCCATACGAACTCCAATGTGTGTATGTCATACACCGATGTGTGCGTGGTACACATTTGCACATGGCATGTGAAAAGTCAACTCCGGGAGGATCACGTGGCGCGACACCAGCAATCGGAGGGAAAGGTTACAGGCGTTGCAGCCCTTTGGGGCGACGATCTGTCGCGGGCAGATGAACGCCCTTCGTTGAACGTTGCCGACATCGTCGCCGCTGCTATCCAGATCGCTGACGAAGGGGAGCTGGCTGACGTATCGATGGCGAAGGTTGCCCGCCGGCTAGGCTTTACGACCATGGCGCTCTACCGGCATGTCGCCAACAAGGGCGAGCTTCTGGAGATGATGTTCGATGCCGGGATCGGACCACCTGATGCGAGCATTCTCAAGGAGAAGGGGTGGCGCGCACGCATGCACGCCTATGCGCGTCATTTCTCTGGCGCTTTCCGGGCCCGGCCGTGGTTGATGGATATCCCCGTCACGCGTCCTCCGGTCGGCCCCAACAACATCGCGTGGCTCGAAACGGGCCTGACTGCCCTGGTCGAGACCGGCCTGGATATTCGAGATCGGCTACAAGTGCACCTGACCCTTTCGAGTTTCCTGCTTGGAAGTGAACGCATCTATATTGAGGTTTCGAGGGCGTTCGAAGCCGCTGTGGAGTCCGGTACATCGACAGCGCCGATTACGGCCTATGGTGAGACGCTCCGAGCGTTGTTGCCGCCCGGGCGCTTTCCGGCTGTCGAGGAGGCGATCAACGCGGGCGTTTTCGATGGGGATGACGAGGATGACACGAGGCAAGGCGTAGAGCGCATCCTGGACGGTGTGGAGATGCTCATCGCCAAACGGCAGAGAGAACGGTGAGGCCGGAATTTCGGGTCCCACGTTCGGCACGCATGGCATCAGGAAGGAGCAGGGGATGTCACAGTTCAAGATCTACGGTCACGAACGGTTCCTGAAGGGTCGAGTAGAGGACATCTCGATGGCCATTCACCGTGTCGCGGTTGACGTGCTGGGGTTGCCAGAGAGCAAGCGCTTTCATCGGTTCATCCCGATGCCCGAAGGTTATTTCTTCGCGCCGGAGGATCGAAGCGAGCGTTACCTGATTATCGAATGCATGCTGTTCGAGGGGCGATCTGTTGAGACCAAGAAGGCGTTCTATGAGGGACTGATCGCCAGTTTGGAGGGGTCTGTCGGTGTTATGGCCAACGACATCGAGATGACGTTCATCGAAACCCCGCGACACGATTGGCTCATCCGTGGCCGTCCGGGCGATGAGCTGGAGCTGACGTATCGCGTCGAGGTGTGAGAGTGGTGCGGGCGGCGGGAGTCGAACCCGCACGGGTTGCCCCAACGGAGTTTAAGTCCGCAGCGTCTGCCATTCCGCCACGCCCGCATTATGTGCCAGCAGGTGCCGTGCACACGGATTCTACCGCGTTTGCCGCGTCACCATCGCATATGCAAAAACGGCGGACCATTTGGTCCGCCGTTTCGTGGAGCGGAAGACGGGATTCGAACCCGCGACCTTCTCCTTGGCAAGGAGATGCTCTACCACTGAGCCACTTCCGCGTGAGCTCGTTCGCTCATCAGCAGACGGGAGTATAGGCCCTGGCGACGTCCCATGTCAAGGGAAAAGGGCGCCTGGAATCATCCGAATTCCAGGCGCGCTCATGCACTGACGCGTGCCCCAATCTTGCCGATGACCGGTGGGGCGATGAAGGTGGTGGTGATGACCACGAGCACGATAATCGAGAAGAGTTCGTCGGTCAGGACCCCGAGCGATTTCCCGGTCGCTGCGAAGATCAGGCCCACCTCACCGCGAGGCACCATCGAGATCCCGACCAGGAGCTTCTCGGTCGTATCGCCACGAGCGGCGACGCCGGCGACCAGCTTACCGGCGATGGCCACAATGGAGATCACGAGCGCGACCAGATAGAGATCCGGCTGGAGGAGGGAGCCGATATCGATCTGGATCCCGGTATACACGAAGAAGATGGGGACGAAAATCATGTTGAGGAAGCCGATCAGGTCCTCGACGTGGGAATGCCGGCTCCGGTCGATAATGGCATCGACTGCCTCCCGGTCGCGATCATCGCGGAAGTCGATGGCCTTGAGGAGACCAACGAACGCCGGGTCGTCGTAGTGGCGGAAATGAACCGCGTCGAGCACCAGGCCAGCCGCAAACGCCCCGATAATGGGCTCGAGGCCGAATACCTCGGCGAGATAGCCACCTCCTAACGCGAAGGCGAGCGTGAGGGCTAGCTTCATCCCCACGCCGGCACTGATGATGCTGAACAGCCGGGACACCGGACCCGCCGTCAACGTCCCGAGGATCAGCGCTCCACCAAGGAATCCGAAGGATTTAAGCGCGAGTTCGGCCACCATGCCGGCACTGACATCACCGCCGCTGGCGAGGGCAGACACGACCGCAAGCACGATCAAACCGAGCACATCGTCGATGACAGCCGCGCCAAGTACCGTCTGCGCCGCGCGCGTTCGGATGATGCCAAGTGAGCGAAAGACTGACGCCGTGATACCGACGCTGGTGGCGACGAGGGCCGCTCCGAGAAAGAGTCGGGCGTTGAAGCTCTCGTCGCCGAAGAAGATCGGGCCGAGGACCCACGTGCCGAAAACGAAGGGAACGACGACGCCGATGACGGCGACGAGCAGCGCGTTTGGCCCAACGCGCCTCATCTCGGTCAGGTTCGACTCCAGCCCGATCGAGAAGAGCAAGAGCAGTGCGCCAAAGCTGGAGAGGAACGCGATCGAGTCGTTCGTGGCGATCTCGTCCATGAGTCCCCAGCCAACGTACCCAAAGACCGCGAGGATGATCCCGGCCAGCAATTCGCCGATCACGGCTGGCTGGCCGAAGCGCTCGACGATATTCCCGATTTTGCCCGCCATTAGCACGATGGCGAACATCAGGAACACTTCGCCCCAATGTTGCACACCGCCCTCGCCTGACCCTTCAGCGGCGAGCACAGGCGTCGCCGCGACGAGCATCATGACGGTGGCAATGAACGTCGCGGTACATTTGCGTGAGGTCACGGACGAAATCCCCTGGGCGCAGATCGGTCAGACTGGATGTGACGTCGTCGCGGCGGGGGATGGAACGTCTGCTCGAGGACCGCGGACATATCTACGGCATGATAGCAACGACTCCCTCGGAACGCTCGGTCATCGATAGCATCCGGCAGAGCCAAGGGGTTGTCGGCATGGAGGATCAGGCAATGTCTGGAGTGAAACTTCCCGGAGATTTGGTCAGCGTCGAGTGGTTGAAGAATCATCTCGAGGATCCAGCCGTCCGCGTGGTGGATATTCGCGGCTACGTCCGGACCGAGGATCTTGGTGGTGGCCGCCAGGCCGCGAGCTATACCGGTGCCCCGGAAGAATACGCCACTGGTCACATACCGGGAGCGGTGTTCGTTGACTGGACGCAGGACATCGTCGATCCGGACGGCGACGTGAAAGCCCAGATCGCGCCACCGGCTCGATTCAAGGCCGCAATGGAGGAGCGAGGTATCGGTGACCAGACGGCTGTTGTCATCGCGGATCATGCCAACGGACACCTGTCGGCCCGGCTTTGGTGGGCGCTCCGCTATTACGGCCACGACAATGTGGCGATCCTCGAAGGAGGCTACAAGGCCTGGGAACAGGCCGGGTTCCCGTTGACCAGCGATATCCCGACGGTGGATGCAGAGGTCACGTTCACTCCTACCGTGCGGGCTGAGCTGCGATCCGAAGTCGATGAGGTCGTAGAGCACATGGAAAGCGGTACGCGTCAGATCGTGGATGCTCGGGATCCAGCGACGTTTTCCGGCGCAACGCAACGAGGTAGCAGGGGAGGCCACATTCCTGGCGCCATCAACCTGCCAGCCAAGGAACTGGTGGATGACGAGGGACGCTGGCGGTCAGCCGAGGACATCCGCAAGCTTGCGATGGAGGCCGGCCTCGACCCCGACAAGCCGGTCACGGCGTACTGCAACGGCGGCGTGACCGCCGCGCAGCTGCTCTTTGGCCTGCATCGCGCCGGGATGGCGGATTTGTCCAATTATGACGGCTCGTGGAACGAATGGGGCGAGCGTGAAGACCTTCCAGTAGAAGGGAACCGCGACCTCTTCCGATCGGAGGCATCCTGACTTATCGGAAGTCGGCGGAACACCTAGCCGGGATGACCTGTGCGACGAAGCCGGCTTTGAGTTCCACAGTGTACGATTCCGACGCGGTGAGGAGACGGAATGGGTCAGCAAGCAAGTTGACCCCTTCACCTGCATGGATAGCGAATCGCTTGTTTCCCCCCGCGCTCACGTGTCCCGGATTCGAAGGTGACGTTGCGCCGGTATAGCGACCATTCTGGTCTCGAACCAGGCCACTTACCTTGGTGTAGAGGGCAGGCGTCTCACTTCGGTTATAGATCCTGCCCTGGATGTTCAAATAGTGATCCCGGAAATACGTTTCTTCCGGGATCGCATCGAGTTCGAACCGTGCATACAGGTTCGTGTACTCACCCGGTGCGGCAGGTGTACACAGCGCGAAGGACGCGGTCGACAGACGTTCTTCAGTGTCGATCTCAGCGGGGATCACGCCGAAGATCATGGTTGACTCTCCCGGATGGAGCACGGGCGTGGAAGGTGACGCGTACGCTGGTTCGACAGGATCTCTTGAGTCGGGGAACGTCATGCTGACGACAGGGGCGTCGACCATGTCATCCCGGGTGTTCCAGATCTCCCCGATGACTCGCCGGACGTCGCTCGACGGGTAGATGCGGTAGTCGACGAGCTCGATCCCATCTCCCAGCACAAAGGGTCGGGGACGGCCGGAATGTTGGGGGGTGGCAGCGGGCGTAGCGTCGTTTTCCTGGGCGAGCGTTGTGGTCGGAAGGAGGAGAGAGCCGGCGATGCCGCCGAGGAACTGGCGTCTGTTCATGGACGAAGCCTCGAAGTCGTCTGTCGCAGCGTGTAAAACAAGAAACGACGGGCAGTAAATGCCCGTCGTTTGGACCTGGTGCCAAGGGGCAGACTCGAACTGCCGACCGCACGATTTTCAGTCGTGAGCTCTACCAACTGAGCTACCTTGGCCAATGTGTCTTGTTCCTGCCGACGTTTCCGGTGGGCGATAAGGGACTCGAACCCCTGACATCCACGGTGTAAACGTGGCGCTCTACCAGCTGAGCTAATCGCCCGCATCGAGCGGTGTGCGATCAACCGGTGCCCAGGAAAGGATTTGAACCTTCACGCCCTAAACGGGCACTAGCCCCTCAAGCTAGCGCGTCTGCCGATTCCGCCACCTGGGCTGGTGACTGCCTGTGCAGCGGTCCGAAGTATAGGCGGTTCCCCCCTCAGTCGTCAAACCCAAAACGAAACGTATCGAAACTATCCTCCGACCTGTACAATTAGGAGCATGGAACAGCTAAAGGATGCGGTGGAGGAATCGGTTTTCCTTCACCCGATCGACCAGTATGGGGCCCCATCGATTCCTCCTTCGCCTTCGGTCTCCCGACCGGCGCTGGTGCGTCGCATCAACGAGGCGATGTCGGGCCGCCTTGTGCTCGTGACGGCGCCCGCCGGGTGGGGCAAGACGAGCCTGCTGGCAGAGTGGGCGAACCAGACCGACTACCGCATTGCGTGGGTGAGCGGAGAAGGGACGCGAGGCGATACGCGCCGGTTCTTCCTGGCGTTCGTCAACGCGCTCGAGCAGGTGTGCGCCGGCGTTGGCGGCGACATTTATCCGATGCTTCGCAGCGCACGCCCCATGGCGACCGGTCAGGTCCTGACCATGATCGAAGAGGCGCTCTCCAGCTTGCCTCGTCCGACTGCCGTCGTGGTCGACGATTTCCACCTCATCGACGATCCGGATTTGATCGACGGCATATGGCACCTCGCGGTCTCCGGCCCGCCTCAGGTGCGGTTCGTGATCTCGGCCCGGGAAGCTCCTTCCTGGCCGATCGCCCGGCGACGCGTCTACGGGGATGTGACCGAGATCGGTGTCCAGGATCTGGCGTTCACCGATGAGGAGACGATCGAACTTCTCGGTGCTGACTGCGACGACGAACCGCTTGCCCGACTATTGCAACGCCGAGCTGAAGGCTGGGTGGCCGGGCTCAGGCTTGTGAAGCTGTGGTTGCGGACGATGGGCAACTTGCCGGCAGTGGAGGCGAGTTTCCAGGGAAGCCACAGGGATATCGCTGATTACCTGGCCGAAGAGGTGATGAAACATGTGCCTCCGGAGGTCGAGCGATTCCTGATGCATACCGCGGTGCTGGATCGCTTCTGCGGTCCCCTGGCGGCAGCGGTGACCGGAATAGACGACGCAGGCTCGGTCCTGGATCAGATCGAGCAGCAGGGGCTGTTCATCATCCCGCTCGACCATGAGCGGAGATGGTATCGCTACCACGGGATCTTCCGGCAGTTCCTTGTCTCCAGGCTGGAGCGGACGCATCCTGACGCGGAGCGGAACGTTTGGCG
>JACYYJ010069755.1_pt1 | contig 11438 bp, 11 predicted proteins | sample 8236861 | NCBI WGS metagenome assembly JACYYJ01 (sample SAMN14103086, study PRJNA606662) | landfill metagenome | isolation source: landfill solid waste | place: India:New Delhi, Okhla landfill site | collected 2017-11-05
CGGGAACCCGCTCATGATCCCGATGTCGACGTGGTCGTTGCGGATCGCCTCGACGACGCTGAGGTAGTCGGGCACGTCGGTGACCTCGACCTCGCGGCCGGTGGCCTCCTCGAACAGCTCGGCGAAGACCTCGATCGGGTTCTCGGCGGTGGGGTCGTCGCCGAGCGGGAGCGTGGCGATCGTGATGGGGGCATCGGCGTCGGGGGTGGAGGCGTCGGATGCCGCGGCCTGGCAACCGGTGAGAGCAAGGGCTGCGATACCGAACATGCCCAGGGCGGGCAGAGTGTAGCGGCGCATCGGAATGACCTTTCGAAGAGAGGAAGGGGTGTTCTCCGGATTTCGAGAACACCTGTATTCGAACTCTTCAAGGTGGCCGGGAATTACGAGACCGTCGTACCCGTATTGGAACGTCCGGTGAACAGGCAGTATCGGCGCCCATAGAATCGAGCGCATGAGGATCCTCGTCATCGGAGCCACCGGACACATCGGCAGCGTCATCACCGCGGATCTTGAGTCGCGCGGTCACGAGGTGCTGCGCGCCTCACGCGGCGGCGAGTGGACGGTCGACACCACCGACCCGACGTCGGTGCGTTCTCTGTTCGAGCGGGTCGGCGAGGTGGATGCCGTCGTCGTGGCATCCGGATCCGTGCCGTTCGCGCACCTGACCGAACTGACCCGCGACGACTATCTGACCGCGTTCACGTCGAAGGCGCTGTCGCAGATCGATGTCGTCCGCGTCGCCCTCGACCATGTGCGAGGCGGCGGGTCGATCACGGTGACATCCGGGGTGCTCGCCCGCGAACCGATCGCAACCGGTGCGGCCGGCGCTGTCGCCAACGGGGCCGTGGAGTCGTTCGTGGTCACCGCTGCCGCCGAGGCTCCGCGCGGCATCCGCATCAATGCCGTCTCACCGAACGTGCTCGAGAATTCTCCTGGTCACCATGCGCTGTTCGCGGGCCAGCGCCCGGTGACGGATGCCGAGATCGCGCGCACGTACGCACTCGCGGTCGAAGGGCTCGGGCGCGGGCAGGTGATGNNGATGAAGATCTGAAGCAGCACAGGTCAGCGGAACCGCGCGAGCGTCTCGCTGAGCCGGTCGAGCGTCTCGCGGGACACATCGACCCCGCCGGCGCGCAGCGCGAGCAGGCCCGCACCGACCGCACCGTCGGCGACCGGGCGCAGTTCGAGGCCGGCTGCCGCATCGCCGAGAGCCTGCACAAAGGCATCCCGGACCACGCCATCGCGCGCGAGTATGCTGCCCCCGACCACGAGCGGGCCCGGGCCTCGCAGGACAGCGGCGAGCGAGGCGGCAAGGTGCTCACCGGCCCGGCGCAGGATGCTCTCAGCGACCGGGTCGCCGGCCGCGAACGCCAGCGGCGCGAAGGCGGCGAGTTCGATCGGGCGCATCGCGTACAGCGCCTCGACCAGCCGTTCGAGCGCGCGCGGACGACCCTCTCCGTGTGCTCCGTCCGCGGCGATCCCGAGCTGGTCCAGCACCCCGCGGGTCAGCGCGGTCTCGGGCCCGACGTGGTCGAGGTCGCGAGCCGCAGCCCTGACCACCCGGTGCCCGATCCAGAAGCCGCTGCCACGGTCGCCCAGCAGCCAGCCCAGTCCGTCGGCCGACGCGTCGACTTCACCGCCGCAGACCCGTACGGCTGATGCACCGGTGCCGGCCACGACCGCGTAGCCGAACGGTTCCACCGTTCCACTGGAGTAGATCGCCAGCAGATCCGATTCGAAGACCAGCCTCCCCGTGAACCCCTCCGCCATCAGCAGATCCAGAAGCCATCCGCCCTTGCCTTCGATCGTGCTCTGACCGGCCATCGCCGTGCTGATCACGGATACATCGGCCAGCGTGCTGCCTGACGGCGCGAGCGCCTGGGCGACAGCATCCAGCACACCCTGAGCTGCGGCATCCACACCCGCAGAGAGGGGATTCCCACGACCGCCGGAGCCGTAACCGACGCACTCGCCCCGCGCGGTCGCGAGCACGGCCCTGGTCGACGTCCCGCCGGCATCCACACCCATCATCAGCGCGTCGTGACCCATTTGTTATTCGCCCTAACTTGACGTTCCGGGGCCGTAAGAATAGTTTTCAACGCAACGGATTCTTCACGGTCGAGTTTCTGGGGGCAATGGTGCCACGCAGTATGAAGACCGGCAATGGCGCGATCGCCAGCCGGATAGCCGAGCATCGCGATGCGATGCCCGAAGCACTGTCGCGCATCGCCGATCTGCTCATCGCGCAGCCCACGACGCCGGTGGAATCGACCATCACCGAGCTCGCCGAACAGGCCGGCAGCTCGCCGGCGAGCGTCACGCGATTCTGCCGCGCGCTCGGCTTCACCGGCTACCCGCAGTTCCGCGTCGCCCTCGCGACCGAACTGGGTCATCTCGCCGCCGACAGCGCCTGGCGCATGGACATCGGCGCGGAGTTCAAGCCGACGGATTCACCGGAGACGATTCTGCGCACGCTGCTGAATGTGCACGTGCGCGGTCTCGAGACCACCCGGGACGGCATCGACATGGATGCTGTCGCCGAGGTCGCCCGCGCGATCACCACCAGCAGTCACGTCGATGTCTACGGCCTCGGCGGCAGCGCGGGAATCGCCCTGGAGTTCCAGCGCAGGATGCACCGGATCGGGATCAGCGCGCACGCCTGGTCGGATGTGCACGATGGCCTCGCCAGCGCCGTTCTGCAGGATGACAGATCGGTCGCGATCGGGGTCTCCAGCACGGGTCAGACCAATGAGACCGTGCAGATGCTCACCCAGGCGGGAGCGGCCGGGGCCCTCACCGTCGCGATCACGCACGACGACGAGAGCTGGATCGCCGACGTCGCCGACGTGTCGATAACCACGGCGGCCCCCGTCGGCTATCTGCGCCCGGACGACATGTCGGTGAAGCACTCGCAGCTGTTCGTGATCGACCTGCTGTATCTGCTCATCGCGCAGCAGATGTTCGAGCCGGCCACGCGGCGTCTCGCCGCCACGGCGACGGCGGTGTCGTCGCATCGCAGACCCCGGACGCTGAGCCAGAGCGACCGTTCAGAGCAACAGCCAGAAACCCAGGAGGTGGCCAGTTGACCGCTACACCGTCCGATCTGTTCCGTGAGGCGAACGAGCGCCTCACCCGCTTGACCGCGGACGCCGAAGCCGGCGCGCTCGATCCGGCGATCGCGCTGCTGGTCGCGGCTCTGGATGCCGGTGGCGTGATCCATGCGTTCGGAACAGGGCACTCCGAGGCGTTCGCGATGGAGATCTCCGGACGCGCAGGCGGGCTCATCCCGACCAACAAGTTCGCCCTCCGCGACCTCGTGATGCACGGCGACCGGGGCGTCGATGTGCTCACGAGCTCGCTGGAGCGCGAACCGTGGCTGGTCGACGAGCTGATGTCGACCGTTCCGGTGGGGGATGACGACGTCTTCCTGATCGCCTCGAACTCGGGGGTCAACGGTTCGATCGTCGGCACGGCACTGTGGGCGAAGGAGCGCGGCCACCAGGTCATCGCCGTGACGAGCATGGAACACACGATGCGCGTCGAGCCGAAGCATCCGTCCGGCAAACGCCTCGCCGATGTCGCCGACGTCGTGATCGACAACCTCGCCCCCTACGGCGACACGACGCTCGAGGTCTCCGGCGGCATCGGCGCCGGAGCGATCTCGTCGATCACCGCCGCGTTCATCGCACAGTTGCTCACGCTCGGAGTGGCCCGCACCATGGCCGATCGCGGTGACACGCCGCCGATGTACATCTCCGCCAACATTCCCGGCGGCGATGAGCACAACGCAGTCCTCGAAGACCGCTATCGCGGCCGCATCCGCCGCGGAGCCTGAAGATCCGAGCCTGAAGACCCGAACACCGATCACCAACAAACGAAAGGGATGAAGATGGAACTCACAGAAACCTCCATCAGTCGCCGCAATCTGCTGAGGGGCGTGACAGCGACGGCGCTGCTACTGCCGTTCGGCATGTCGCTCGCGTCCTGTGCCGCACCGAGCGGGGGAGGCGGCAACGCCGGACCCGAGGGCGAGGTCACCTCGGACAATCCGTTCGGCGTCGCGGCCAACACGAAGGTCGATGCGGTCATCTTCGACGGCGGCTACGGCGTCGACTACGTCGAGAACGCGGCGAAGATCATGGAGGGGAACCCTGGCCTCGAGGGCGTGAGCATCACGGTCGCGGCGTCGACCAAGATCGCCCAGGAGCTTCAGCCTCGATTCGTCGGCGGCAACCCACCCGACTTGATCGACAACTCCGGTGCCAACTCGATCGGCTGGAATACGATCCTCGAGCAGCTCGAGGATCTCAGCGACGTGCTCGAGGCGGACAACCTCGAGGGCGAGAAGATCGCCGACACGCTGTTCGACGGCGTGAAGGCGCCCGGCACCTTCGGCGACAAGTTCGCGGCGATCAACTACGTGTTCACCACGTACGGCATCTGGTACTCGGGAAGCCTGTTCGAGGAGAACGGCTGGGAGCCGCCGAAGACCTGGCAGGACCTCGAGGCGCTCGGCGCGTCGGCGAAGGAGCAGGGCAAGTACCTGTTCCTGTGGGGCAAGGAAGCAGCGACCTACTACCAGACCTTCGTCGTCGACTCCGCGGTCATTCAGTCGGGTGACGATGTGCGCCTGCCGTTGGAGAATCTGGAGGAGGGATGCTGGTCGCACCCCACCCTGCAGAGCATCCTCACGATGCTGCACGGGCTGATCCAGTCCGGCTACGTCAAGCCCGGCGGTGGCGGCACGCAGTTCACCCAGGCGCAGGCCCAGTGGAGCCTCGACCAGGAGGCGCTGCTGTACCCGTCCGGATCATGGATCGAGAACGAGATGAAGGACACCACGGCGGAGAACTTCCAGATGAAGGGCGTGCGCGAGATGCCGCTCGACGACAACGCCACCACTCCCGCCGGTTATATGCGTGCGGAAGCCGGCGAACCGTTCATCGTGCCGTCCAACGCCAAGAACCCGGCCGGCGGAAAGGAACTGCTGCGGACGATGCTCTCGAAGGAGGCGGCATCCGCCTTCTCGGAGAGCAAGCTCGCACCGACCGTCGTCAAGGGCACCGTGCCCGATGACGGCTTCGGGTCGACCGCCCTGGTGTCGCAGGTCGAGATGATCGACGCCGCAGGATCGGGCATGTTCACGATCAAATCGTTCAACCTCTACGGCATGAACTCCGACCAGCTGCCCATTTGGAATTCGTTCCTCGACGGCAAGATGTCGGTCGCCGACATCACCTCGCAGCTGCAGGCGCTGACCGACAAGATCCGCAACGACAGCTCCATCGAGAAGATCGAGATCACGTGACCGCAGCACCGGGTCTCGACGCGGCACTGGACACCGCCGCGATCACGACTGCTCGAGCGGGGCGGCGCAAGCCGTCCCGCTTCGGGCGACGCAAGCTGACCTTCGACTACCTCTCCTTCCTGCTGGTGTTCCTCGGGCTTCCGCTGGCCATCTTCCTGATCTTCGTGATCTCGCCGTTCGTGCAGGCCGTGTACTACTCGATGACGAACTGGACCGGTTTCTCGGTGAACATGGACTTCATCGGGGTGCAGAACTTCGTGAGGCTGTTCCAGGACTCGACCTTCCTGCAGGCGATGGGCAACAACGCCGTGCTGGCGATCGTGGTTCCGCTGGTCACCATCGCCATCGCACTGATCTTCGCGAGCATGATCACCGTCGGCGGCTCGAGCCACGGCCAGGTCCGGGGCCTTGCGGGCTCGAGCTTCTACCGGGTGGTCTCGTTCTTCCCCTACGTCATCCCGGCGATCGTCATCGCGATCCTGTGGAACATGATCTACACGCCGAGCGGACTCCTCAACGGCATCCTGAGCATCTTCGGAATCGACACGAACGAGTTCGCGTGGCTCGGTGACGGTCGCACGGCGATGGGCGCGACGATCTTCGTGATCGTGTGGAGCATGGTCGGCTTCTACATGGTGCTCTTCGTCGCCGCGATCAAGGGCATACCGGCTGAGACGCTGGAGGCCGCACGCATCGACGGCGCGGGGCGCTTCCGCACGGTCACCTCGATCGTGCTGCCGCAGATCCGCGACAACGTGCAGACCGCGTACATCTACCTGGGCATCCTCGCCCTGGACGCCTTCGTCTACATGGCCGGCCTGAACGCCACCGGCGGCCCCGGCAACAGCACCCTGGTCATGAGCCAGTACCTGTTCCGCACCGCATTCGAGAAGGGCCAGTTCGGCCTCGCCAGCGCCATGGGCGTGGTGCTCGCCGTACTCACCCTGGTGTTCGCCGCCATCGTCGTCGGCATCTTCCGGCTGGTCGCCGGCAAGGACGAAGGAGCAGGCTCATGAGCGTCGACACGCGCGCGGCGATCACGATCGACAAGCGCAACGCCCCTCGCCGTCCGATCCGCAAGCCGAAATCGGGGGCCGGCGACAAGACGGTCGGCGGCGCGTCGCACGTCATCCTCGCGCTGTGGTCGCTGGTCGTCATCCTGCCGATGGTGTGGACGCTCATCGGCTCGTTCAAGACCACACCGGAGATCTTCCGCTCGCCGTTCGGCCTGCCCGCCGAGTGGAACTTCGACAATTACGTCAACGCCTGGGTGAACAACAACTTCGGTCGGATGTTCCTCAACACCATCATCGTGGTGGGGGTCTCGCTGATCCTCGTGATGATCCTCGGTGCGATGTGCGCATACGTGCTGGCGAGGTTCTCGCTGCCGGGCAGCCGGGTCATCTACTACCTCATGCTCGCGGGGCTGACCTTCCCGGTGTTCCTCGCGATCGTGCCGCTGTTCTTCATCCTGCAGGGGATGGGTCTGCTGAACACGCTTCCCGGTCTGATTCTGACGTATGTGGCGTTCGCGCTGCCGTTCACGGTGTTCTTCCTGTTCTCGTTCTTCAAGTCGCTGTCGTACGAGATCCAGGAGGCGGCTTATGTCGACGGCGCGGGCGAATGGCGCACGTTCTTCCAGGTGATGTTGCCGATGGCGAAGCCGGGCATGGCCGCGGTCGCGATCATGAACTTCCTCGGCCTGTGGAACCAGTTCCTGCTGCCGATCTCGCTGAACACGAACAAGGACAACTACGTGCTCTCGCAGGGCATGGCCTCGTTCGCGTCGGCCGCCGGATATCAAGTGGACTTCGGCGCGATGTTCGCCGCGGTGATGATCACGATCATCCCGGTGCTGCTGGTGTACGTGCTATTCCAGCGTCAGTTGCAGGGATCGGTCTCGCAGGGCACGTCGAAATGACTCAGCTCAGCGTGACGGTCTGGCGCCGCGCCAGCGACTGCGCGATGGCATCCATCACGAGCTGCGCGCGGTAGCCGTCTTCGATACTCGGCCGTGCCTCCCGGAGTTCGCCTCGGGAGGCACGGACGAAGTCGCTGAGCTGCGCGTCGGCGCCGTCGAGGAAAGACGTCACCGGTACCGGCCGTCGCTGGGTTCCGGATGCCGTGCCGATGACGACGTCCGGCTCGTTGGAGTCGACCCTGATCCAGCCCTCGTCGGCAAGCATCTCGATGGTGACGGAGCCCGGCACGCCGATGTCGGGCGAGACGCGGCTGATCGTCAGTGAGGCCGTCGCTCCCGATTCGGCTACGAGATGCACATCCGCGTCGTCGATGTTGGTCACCGCGCGCAGGAGTCCGGAGTCGGCATCCACGCGCGCGGAGATCGTCGTGCGGGCGAACGCGGTGACCTGCGTCACGTCGCCGATCATCCAGCGCACGAGATCGATCGCATGCGGCCCGAGATCGGAGACGACGCCGAGCGGTTCGCCGGTGCCGTCGAAATGCCAATCCCAACCCCGCGCCGGCGTCGCGGCCGACGACTGCAGGTAGTGGACGCGCAGATGCCGCACGTGTCCGACGCTCCCCGCGCCGATCGCATCGTGCAGTTCCTGGAACAGCGGGTGCCACCGAAGCGTGAAGCCCGTAAGCGCCGGCCTGTCGGCGAGCAGGTCGCGGATGCGGCGCGCACTCAGGCCGTCGAGGGCGAGCGGTTTCTCGCACAGGACGGCAACGCGAGTGCTCGACACCGCGTGCACCGCTGCCTCATGTTCGCTCGGAGGGGTCGCGATGATCACTCCGTCGAGGTCCTCGGCTGCCAGCATCCGCTCGACCCTGTCGTAAGAGCGCGGGATGCCGTGCGCCGCGGCGAACGCGGATGCCCGCAGGGTGTCGCGCCCGCACACCGCAACAACTTCGACGTCACTCAGCCGCCGTGCGCCCGGGACGTAATAGGTGGACGGCCACGCGCCGTGGCCGATGATGGCGAGACGGAATCGGGTTCCGCTGTCATCGACCGCCGGCGGAACCATCGGCTCAGCGCCCCTCGGCGGCCTCGGTGTGGTGGCGGATGACCTCGGCCACCACGAAGTTGAACCATTTCTCGGCGAACTCGGGGTCGAGGTGCGCTTCTTCGGCGAGCGCGCGCAGGCGTGCGACCTGCTGCTCCTCACGTGCGGGATCGGAGGGCGGCATCTCGTGCTCAGCCTTGAGGATGCCGACCTGCTGAGTGGCACGGAACCGTTCGGCGAGCATGTAGATCAGCGCAGCGTCGATGTTGTCGATGCTGCCGCGCAGGCGCAGCAGTTCAGCGCGGGCGTCCTCGGCGTCGGTCATGGCCCTCCCTCATCGCCGCCGGTCTCATCGTCGGCGGTTAAGACGATATCGCGCTGTCGCGCTCTAGAGTTGCGGCATGAGCAACGACTTGCCCGCAGCGTCCGACGATCCCCGCACGCCGACCGAGGCCCCGGTGTCCGTCGACGCCGCGACCGCCGGCACGGACGAGACCGCGCCGACGACCCGTGCGGATGCCGCGAAGAAAACGGCGAAGGCGGCGACGCCGAGGAAGCCCGCATCGGATGAGGACTCGCCGATCACTCCGAAGCCGGTGGTCGAACCGGAACCGTCGTCCCGCTCGTTCTGGACCCGCATCGACAAGCCGTTCGTGTTCGGGTTCCTCGTCACGCTCGGCGCGCTCGCGGCGATCCTGCTCGGACTCGCTCTGTCGAATCTGTCGACGGTGATCATCTACATCGCGCTGGCCCTGTTCGCGGCCCTCGGTCTGGACCCTGCCGTACGCTTCCTCGAGCGCCGGGGACTGGGGCGCGGATGGAGCGTGCTGATCGTGCTGATCGGCCTCATCGCCGTGCTCGCGCTCATCCTCTGGCTCATCATCCCGGTCGTCGTCGAACAGGTCACGCTGTTCGTCAAGAGCGTGCCCGACCTCATCAGCGACTTCATGGCGAGCGACATCTATCACACGCTCGAGGCGCAATTCGGTGATCAGTTCGAGAGCCTCGTCAGCGACGTGCAGGGGTTCCTCACCGACCCGGGGAACATCGCGGTGATCGGAGGCGGTGCGCTTCAGGTCGGCGCATCGATCGCGAACGCCATCTCGGGCGTCGTCATCGTGCTGGTCCTGGTCATCTACTTCGTCGCCACTCTGCCCGGCATCAAGCAGGCCATGCTGCGACTGGTGCCGGCTCGCGATCGCGCGAACACCGAGGTCATCACCGATCAGATCACCGACTCGGTCGGCGGATACGTGATGGGAATGGTGACGCTCGCGTTCTTCAACGCCGTGGTCGTGCTGCTGCTGTACACGGTGATGGGGCTGCCGTTCCCGTTGCTGCTGGCCGTGGTCGCGTTCCTCATCACACTGATCCCGCTGGTCGGTTCGCTCATCTTCTGGGTGATCGGCACGGGCATCGCGCTGTTCGTCGATCCGATCCTCGCGCTGGTGTTCGCCGTGATCTACCTGGTGTACATGCAGCTGGAGTCGTACTTCCTCACGCCGCGCGTCATGAACCGGGCGATCTCGATCCCCGGGTCGCTGGTCGTGATCGGCGCCCTCGTCGGAGGCACACTGCTGGGGTTGCTGGGAGCGCTCGTGGCGGTGCCGGTGACGGCATCCATCCTGATCATCATCAAGAAGGTCTGGATCCCTCGGCAGGACTCCCGGGTCTAGTCGTCGCCCTCGAACAGTCCACCGTCGAGCAGCCAGTTGTAGCGCAGCCGGAGGGCACGTTCGGTGCTGGCTGCCAGCGTTCCCACCAGCAGCGCGATGTTCAGCCACGCGGGCAGGTGGATGGGAGACGTGAAGACGCCGATGTTCTCGGCGACCCAGGGTATGTGTGTGATCTGCTCGATGATCTGCGGAACGCCGAGCACGAGCCCCACGACGAGAACGATCACTGAGGTGGCGCCGATGGCACGGCTGGCGGCCGGGTGCTCGCGGTCGAGCTGTGCACGCCGTCCCTCGGCGGAAGCGCGATCGGGAGAGAGCTGCCGTTCGCGCCCGTCATCGGCGATGAAGTGGCAGCGCTTCAGTCCGTACCCGCTCGCGATGACCTCGACGATGCCGCCAGGGACGGGGAACGCGGCCGGCAGCTTCGAGACCGCTTGGTTGATCCCATCGCGGTACAGCCGCGCTCGGACCTCACCGTCGTCCGAATCGCCGCCGTGCCGGACGTCGATCGACCACGTGCGGGTTCGTCCGTCTTCATCGCGGAGCGTCAGGTGGTACACCGAACGGAAGAAGAGCTGCCACCATCGGAAGCGCCGCAGCGGATGACCATCCCCCGGCTTCACCTTGCGTACCGCGCGCTGGCGTTTGCTGGAAGACACGCCGCCAGCCTAACCGGACGAGATGCTGCGACGCAGATGGTCCCCTCGGCGTACGCCGAGGGGACCATCACTCGTGAAGCTCAGATCAGCCCCTTCTCGGTCAACCACTGGGTGGCGATGTCCTCGGGAGACATCTGCTCTTCGGTGCTCTGCACACCGAGGGCGACGAGGTCGTCGACCGAGAGCTCCGCGCTGATGCCGTTGATCACGTCGGCGATCTCATCGGCGACGTCGCTGGAAGCGATCGGTACGACGTTGGAGGCGAGGATGAGGTTCTCAGGGTCCTCGAGAGCGACGATGTCTTCGGTCTGGAACTTCGGATCGGCCGAATAGATGTCGGCGACCTGGATCTGATCGGCGATCAGCGCGTCGAACGTCGTGTCGCCCGTCGCGGAGAACGCCAGGTCGATCCCGTAGACCTCTTTGGCTCCCGCGGGGCCATACGGTCGCTGCTCCAGCTCAGGAGCACCGCCGAGCGTCACCTCGCCGTCCACGTTCGCGAGATCCGCGATCGAGGTGAGGTTGTTCGCCTCGGCGAACGCCCTGGTGACCGTGTACGTGTCCTGGTCGCTGGCCTCGGCGTAGTCGAGAGCCGTGAGGCCGTCGGGAAGCACATCCTGCAGCGCGGCGTAGACGTCTTCGGGGCTGGTCACCGCCGCCGAGTCGTCGAAGTACTGGAGCAGGTTGCCGGTGTACTCCGGGAACAGATCGATCGCCCCCGATTCGACATCGGGCATGTAGGCGTCGCGCTGCCCGATGCTGAACTGCCGGTCGACGTCGTAGCCCGCGTTCTCCAGCGCCTGCGCGTAGATCTCGGCGATGATCT
>JACYYJ010095533.1_pt2 | contig 11435 bp, 13 predicted proteins | sample 8236861 | NCBI WGS metagenome assembly JACYYJ01 (sample SAMN14103086, study PRJNA606662) | landfill metagenome | isolation source: landfill solid waste | place: India:New Delhi, Okhla landfill site | collected 2017-11-05
GCGCCGTGCGACGCGAACATGCGTACGCAACCCGCGGACACGATGCCACGCCGTCACCCCGGCGTACGGGAAGTGCCAACACCCGTACGCAGAGCGCGGACACGGCGTCGCAAGGTGCGGACACGCGTGCGCCGGCTGGGCCGGGCGTCCCGCTACAGTGCGGGGCCATGAGACGTGTGCGGCGACCGCCCTCTCCCCTGCCGCAACGCGACGGCCTCGACGCCGCCCGCATCCGCCTTCCCGCGCGCGGGCCTTGGCCGACGGTGCGCGACTACCTCGTGGTCAAGCTCGACCGCCTGTCGCCCGAGCGGATCGACGAGATGCTGCGCGAACACCGGTTCGTCACACTCGACGGGCCGATCACGCCGGACACGGAGTTCCTGCCGAACACGCACGTCTGGTTCCACCGTGAGCTCCCCGACGAGCCCCCGGTGCCGTTCGAGCTGGAGGTCGTGTACGCCGACGACGACCTGGTGGTGGCCGACAAACCGCACTTCCTCGCCACCACACCCCGCGGCAGCCACGTGCGGGAGACAGCGCTGGTCCGGCTCCGGCGCGATCTCGGCTTCCGCGACCTCGCGCCGGTGCACCGCCTCGACCGGGTCACCGCCGGGCTCCTGCTGTTCGTGACGCGCCGGCAGCTGCGCGCGCCGTACCAGCAGCTGTTCCAGAACCGTCTGGTCCGCAAGGAGTACGAGGCGGTGGCGCCCTACGACCCGGAGTTGGAGCTGCCGCGCACGGTACGCAGCCGCATCGTCAAGAAGCGCGGGGTGTGGACGGCCAAGGAGGTACCGGGTCCGCCGAACGCCGAAACGCGAGTGGAGCTCCTCGACCGTGCCAACGACGACAAGGACCTCGGCCGGTACCGGCTGTTACCCGTGACGGGCCGCACCCACCAGCTGCGGGTGCACATGAACAGCCTCGGCATCCCGATCCTGGGTGACACGCTGTACCCCGAGGTGCGCGAGACCGCCCCGGACGACTTCTCCCGGCCTCTGCAGCTGCTCGCCAGGGCGCTGGAGTTCGACGACCCCCTCACCGGACAGAGACGCCGGTTCGAGAGCCGCCGGGAACTGCTCGCAAGGCACGACCACGACGCCTGGCTCGCCTCGGGCTGAGCGACACCCGGGTTGCCCAGAACGTCCGCCCACGGGTCACCACGACCCGCGGGCGGACCTCGTCAGGGGCGTTCGATGTGGTGGCCGACCACGGCCGGAGCAGGCTGTGCGGTACCCGAGCCGTCGCGGCGCGGGTCCGGTTCGGGCAGTTCCGCGGCCTCGCCCCTCGCCGAGCAGCCGACGGGCCGGGACCCGACCCACGCCAGCACGAGTTCCGTCTCTCCCTTGAGGAACCGGTGCGCGCGCACCCCCGCGGTGGCCCGGCCCTTCGCCGGGTACTCGGCGAACGGGGTGACCTTCACGGTCTCGCCGGTCGCGGTCACGACCATGGGCTCGCCGTACTGGTTGTCGTCGGTGCGGACCGCCCCGAAGAACACCACCTGGGCGTCCTTGCTCAGCGTGATGCCCGCGACGCCCCCGCCTCGCAGGCCCTGCGGGCGGACGAGTGAGGCCTCGTACCGCAACAGCGACGCCTGCGACGTCACGAACGTCAGCGTCTCGGTGCCGTCCGTGAGCCACGTCGCGCCGACGACCTCGTCGTCGTCCTTGAGCGTGATGACGTCGAACTCGTCGGAGCGCACGGGCCAGTCGGGGGCACAGACCTTCACGATGCCCGCTCGCGTGCCCAGGGCCAGCCCGGGGCTGCCCTCGGCCTGCTCGCCGAGCGGCGCGAGGCCCACGACGCGTTCGTCCTTCTCCAGCGGGACCAGTTCCCGCACGGTCATCCCACCGCGCAACGACACCGTGCCGGACGACTGCGGCAGCACCGGCAGCGGCAGGACGTCGGTCTTGAACGCGCGCCCGCGGTTGGTCACCAGCAGCACCTGGCCGCGAGCGGTGGTGTGCACCATCGCCGCGATCGCGTCGTGGCGGGCCCGACCGCTGCGCCTGCGGCCCTCGACGGCCTCCTCCGACTCGGCCGCCGTCCTGGCCACCAGCCCGGTGGACGACAGGATCACCTGGCACGGGTCGTCGGCCACCTCCAGCGGGCCCGCGGGCTTCGACGCCTCCAGGACCTCCTTGAGGTCACCGTCGATGAGGGACGTGCGGCGCGGAGCGGAGAACTCCTTGGCCACCGCGGCCAGTTCCTTCGAGACGACCCGCTTCAGCACCTTCTCGTCGTCGAGGATGGCCGAGAGCTCGGCGATCTCCTCCCGAAGCCGCTCCTGCTCGGCCTCCAGTTCGATCTTGTCGTACTTGGTGAGCCTGCGCAGCGGTGTGTCGAGGATGTAGGCGGCCTGGATCTCCGAGAGCGTGAACCGCTTCATCAGGCCTTCCTTGGCGGCCTGCGCGTTCTCGCTGCCCCGGATCAGCTTGATCACCTTGTCGATGTCGAGCAGGGCGATCAGCAGGCCCTCGACGAGGTGCAGGCGCTCCTCGCGCTTGCGGCGCCGGTAGCGCGTGCGTCGGGTGACGACCTCGTACCGGTGGCGGAGGAAGACCTCCAGCAGTTCCTTCAGCCCCAGCGTGCGCGGTTGCCCGTCGACCAGCACCAGGTTGTTGATGCCGAACGACTGCTCCAGCGGGGTGAGGCGGTACAGGTCGGCGAGCAGCACCTGCGGGTTGACGCCGACCTTGCACTCGATGACGAGCTTGGTGCCGTTCTCGCGGTCGGTGAGGTCCTTCACGTCGGCGATGCCGGTGAGGCGCTTGGTCTTGTTGACCTCGTCGGTGATGCGCTCGATCACCTTCTCCGGCCCGACGCCGTAGGGCAGTTCGGTGACCGTGATGCCCTGCCTGCGGCTGCCCTCGATCGGCCCGGTGGTGACCTTCGCGCGCATCCGCACGACACCGCGGCCGGTCTCGTACGCCTTGCGCACCTGGTCCAGCCCGAGCAGCTGGCCGCCCGTGGGCAGGTCGGGACCGGGGACGAACTCCATCAGCTTGTCGAGCGAGGCGTTCGGGTGGTTGATCAGCCACCGGGCCGCGGCGACGACCTCGCCGAGGTTGTGCGGGATCATGTTGGTGGCCATGCCGACCGCGATGCCCGACGTGCCGTTGACCAGCAGGTTCGGGAAGGCCGCGGGCAGCACCGACGGCTCGGCGAGCGACCCGTCGTAGTTCGGCCGGAAGTCGACGGTCTCCTCACCGAGCTCGCCCACGAGCAGCATCGCCTCGGGCGACATGCGGGCCTCGGTGTACCGCGAGGCGGCTGGGCCGTCGTCCGGGCTTCCGAAGTTGCCGTGCCCGTCCACCAGCGGCACGTTCATGGAGAAGTCCTGCGCCAGCCGCACCATGGCGTCGTAGATCGCCGTGTCGCCGTGCGGGTGGTAGCGGCCCATCACGTCGCCCACCACGCGCGACGACTTCACGTACGCGTGGTTCGGCCGGTAGCCGTTCTCGTGCATCGAGAAGAGGATGCGGCGGTGCACCGGCTTGAGGCCGTCGCGCGCGTCGGGCAGTGCCCTGGAGTGGATCACCGAGTACGCGTACTCCAGGTAGGAGTCCTCGATCTCGGTCTTCACCGGGTTGTCGAAGACCCGCGCGCCCGCCTGATCGAAAGCGGAGGGGTCGACGCGGGTGGTCGGGTTCTTGCGCCGTGCCATGACTTAGTCGTCGCTTCCTGTCCTCGTCAGATGTCGATCGCGGCCTGGTTGACCCGCTCGGCCGAGGTGATGAGCCACTTGCGGCGGGGTTCGACCTTCTCGCCCATGAGCAGTTCGAGCGCGGCCTCGGCGGCGTCGGCGTCGTCCAGCGTGATGCGCCGCACCGACCGCGTGGCCGGGTTCATCGTGGTCTCCCACAGCTCCTCGGCGTCCATCTCGCCGAGGCCCTTGAACCGGGGCACCGGCTTGACGACGTGCTTGCCCGCCTGTTCCAGCTCGGAGACCTTCGCCTCCATCTCGCGCTCGGTGTAGGTGTAGAAGGTCTCCGGCTTGCGGCCCTTGGTGACGATCTTGTGCAGGGGCGGCATCGCCGCGTACAGCCGGCCCTCGGCGATCACCGGGCGCATGTACCGCGCGAAGAGCGTGATCAGCAGCGTCCGGATGTGGGAGCCGTCGACGTCGGCGTCGGCCATGAGGATCACGCGGCCGTAGCGCATGGCGGAGACGTCGAACGTGCGTCCCGTGCCCGCGCCCAGCACCTGCACGATCGAGGCNNAGCGCCTGGTACTCCGAGACCCGCGCCATCCGCGCGGAGCCGAGCGCGCTGTCGCCCTCCACCAGGAACAGCTCGCTGCGCGCGACGCCGGTGCTGCGGCAGTCCACGAGCTTGGGCGGCATGGCCGCGCCTTCGAGCGCGGTCTTGCGGCGGGCGGCGTCCTTCTGCTGCTTCTGGGTCAGCCGCACGCGCGAGGCGTCGACGATCTTCTGCAGGACGGTTTTGGCCTCGGTGCGGGTCTTGCGGTCGTCGGCCCACGCCTTGAGGTGCTTCTCGACGAGCCCCTGCACCACCTTGGTGATGCCCGCCGTGGACAGCTCGTCCTTGGTCTGCGACGTGAACTGCGGTTCGGGGATGCGCACGTGCACGACCGCGGTGAGCCCCTCGCACACGTCGTCGAGGATGGGCGGCTCCTCCTTGGCCTTGAGCAGGCCGCGGGTCCGCGAGATCGCGTCGTGCACCGCGCGCACGAGTCCGCGCTCGAATCCCTTCCGGTGCGTTCCACCGTGGACGTTGCGGATGGTGTTGGTGAAGCACTCGACGGTGCGTTCGTAGCCCGTTCCCCACCGGAGCGCGACCTCGACCTCGGCCCGCCGTTCCACATTGGACTGCATGACGCCGTTGGCGTCGGCGGCGTTCTCCTTGTAGGTGCCTTCGCCGACGATGAACTGCGTGCCGCACACGGCGCGGTCGCCGGCGGGAGCGAGGAACTCGACCATGTCGGCCAGGCCGTTGGGGTAGTGGAAGGTCTCCTCGTTGATCGCCGAGTCGGTGGCGGTACGGAGCACGTACGTGACACCGGGCACGAGGAACGCGGTGTGGCGCAACTTCGTGCGCACGAGCTCCAGATCGAGCGCCGCGCCCTTCTCGAAGTAGCGGGCGTCGTACCAGTAGCGGATGATCGTGCCCGTCGACTCGCCGCGCTTCATCTTCCGCACGAGCCGCAGGCCCGACTGCCGCGTGAACTTCGCCTTCGGCCCCGGGCCGTCGAAGACGCCGGGCACCCCGCGGGAGAAGGACATTTCGTGGACCTTGCCGCCGCGCTTCACCGTGACGTCGAACCGCAGCGACAGCGCGTTGACGGCCGAGGCGCCCACACCGTGCAGACCGCCGGACGCCTTGTATCCCGAACCGCCGAACTTGCCGCCCGCGTGCAGCCGGGTGAGCACCAGCTCGACGCCGCTCAGCCCGGACTTGCCGTGGACGTCGGTCGGGATGCCGCGCCCGTCGTCGGCGACCTCGACACTGCCGTCGGCGTGCAGCGTGACCACGACCTTCGAGGCGTGCCCCGCGACGCCCTCGTCGGTGGAGTTGTCGACGATCTCGGTGAAGAGATGGTTGACCCCGCGACTGTCGGTGGACCCGATGTACATGCCGGGCCGCTTGCGCACCGCTTCGAGACCTTCGAGGTGCGTGAGGTCGTCGGCCCCGTAGAGGTTCTCAGCAGAGGCAGTCACGTGGTCGCTCTCCCAGGTCGTGATACGCGGAAATCGTGACGGGCGCGTCGAACGGTTTCGGTCAACTGTTCGAGTGCCGCATCAGCGTAGTGCAGCGTAACGACAGCGGTGACGCGCGTGTGGTGCAACGCCGGTGTGTTCGGTGTCATTCCTGCCCGGACTCGCGGACGAACTCCGCACGCACTCCGAGCAGCCGCACCGGACGGTCCACCGTGAAGCGTCCGAACACGTCGTCGGCCGCGCGCGCCAGCACCGTGACGTCGCTCGTCGGCGCGGGCAGGGTGACGCTGCGTGTCTGGGTGATGAACGGTGCGAAGCGGACTTTCACGGCGACGCGCGCGGCGGGTCGCCCGTCCTCGGCGACGTCGTCGGCCACGCGTTCCACCAGGCGCCCGAGCTGCGCCCGCAACTCCTCGGGATCGTCGATGTTGCGCTGGAACGTCGTCTCGCGGCTGCGCGACTTCGGCACGTACGGCGTCGCCGTGACGTCCCGGTCGCCCAACCCGTGCGCGAGCGCCCGGAAGTACGGGCCGAGCGTGGGGCCGAGCTCCGCGGCCAGCCGGTCGGGATCGGCCGCGGCCAGTTCCGCAACGGTGGTGATGCCGAGGTCGGCGAGTCTGCGGCGCGTCTTCGAGCCCACTCCCCACAGGGCGTCGGTGGGCCGGTGCGCCATCACCTCCCACCAGTTCTGCCTGGTCAGGCGGTACACGCCGCCCGGCTTGGCGAACCCGGTGGCGAGCTTGGCGGTGTGCTTGTTGTCGCCGATCCCCACGGCGCACGACAGTCCCGTGCGGTCGGCCACGGCCCGCCGGACGGCCCCCGCGAGGGCTTCGGGGTCCTCGGCCACCGGGCCGGACACCCCGAGGAACGCCTCGTCCCACCCCGCCACCTCGACCACCACGGGAAACTCCCGCAGCACCGCCATGACCCGCTCCGACACCTCCTCGTACGCGGGAGGGTCGGACGCGACGAAGACGGCGTCGGGGCAGCGGCGCGCGGCGGTGCGCAGCGGCATCCCCGAATGCACCCCGAACTCCCTGGCCTCGTAGGACGCGGTCGCCACGACCCCGCGCCGAGTCGGATCGCCGGCCCCGCCGACGACCACCGGCTTGCCCCGCAGTTCGGGATGGCGGGCTATCTCGACCGCCGCGATGAACTGGTCGAGATCCACGTGCAGCACCCAGTCCGGAGTGGACACGCACAGCAGTATGCGCTCCACGCCGCCGATCGGCCACGTCGTGCCGAACGAGGAGGAGTAGAACGGGCGCACATCGGTTACCCGGCCGGGGGACGAACGAAAGGCCGACGACGACGAGCAGACGTGAAGGAAGGAGCCCCATGGCACAGCTGGTCCGGGAGCTGATGACCCCCCAGCCGGTCGCCCTGCCCGGCGACACCCCCGTGCGCGACGCCGCCCGCAGAATGCGCGACGACGACATCGGCAACGTCCTGGTGTCCGACGGCGAGAACGTCCGCGGCATCGTGACCGACCGCGACCTGGTCGTTCGCGGACTCGCCGACCACGACGACGCGGCGACGATGCGACTGCGGGAACTCTGCAGTGAACAACTGATCACGGCACGTCCCGACGACGACGCGAGCGACGTCGTCGCCAGGATGCGCGAGCACGCGGTGCGACGGGTTCCGGTCGTGGACCGGGGCACGCCCGTCGGCATGTTCTCGATCGGTGACGCGGCGATGGAGCGCGACCCCGACTCCGCCCTCGGCGAGATCTCCTCGGCACGGGGCAACCGCTGACAGGAGAGGTCCACGACACCTGAATTCGAGTGCGGCCGGCGTGCCGCCGGTCGTACCGTCGTCGCGTGTCGACTCGCGAACTGATCGTGCTGGGTACCGGGAGCCAGGTGCCGTCCCGGGCCCGCAACCACAACGGGTACCTGCTGCGCTGGGACTCCCTGGGCCTGCTGTTCGATCCGGGCGAGGGAACACAGCGTCAGCTGACGTTCGCCGGGGTGCCCGCGAGTGCGGTGACGCGGATCTGCCTGACGCACTTCCACGGTGACCACTGCCTCGGACTCCCGGGCGTCGTGCAGCGGCTGTCGCTGGACGGCGTCGCGCGAGTGCACGCGCACTACCCGGCGTCCGGCCAGGAGCACTTCGAGCGGTTGCGGCACGCGAGTGTGTTCCACGAGACCACGGAGCTCGTGGAGGAGCCCGTGACCGGCGACGGCGTCGTGGCGCGCGGCGAGTTCGGCGAGCTGTCCGCCCTCCGGCTCGACCATCCCGTCGAGGCGTTCGGGTACCGGCTCGTCGAACCCGACCGGCGCACCATGGTGCCGCGCCTGCTGCGATGCCACGGGATCCACGGCCCGGACGTCGGTGCGCTGCTGCGGTCGGGGTCGATCACCGTGGGCGGACGCACCGTGGCCGTCGAGGACGTGAGCGTCCTCCGCACCGGACAGCGGTTCGCGTTCGTGATGGACACGCGGTTGTGCGACAACGTGTTCGCACTCGCCCAGGACGCCGACCTACTCGTGATCGAAGCCACGTTCCTCGACGAGGAGGCGGAGCTGGCGCACCGGTACGGACATCTGACAGCGCGTCAGGCGGCGCGCGTCGCGCGGGAAAGCGGCGTCCGCACACTCGTGCTGACGCACTTCTCGCAACGCTATTCGACGATGACCCGATTTCACGACCAAGCGGCACAGGAGTTCGACGGCGACATCGTGGTCGCACATGACCTGGATCGCATTCCTGTACCACGGAGACCGCGTCCGGAATAGCCCGCCCGAAGCGGCGCGTTGTCTCCACCGGTTTGCCGACGAGAGCAACCATCTACGAAAGGAGGCGGCGCACCGATGGCGAATGAGGAATGGTGGCACAGTGCCGCCTGCCGCGACGAAGATCCCGAACTGTTCTTCCCCGTATCGAACATGGGGCCGGGCGCCCAGCAGACCGCCCGGGCGAAAGCGGTGTGCGCACGGTGCCCCGTTCGCGCCGAGTGCCTGAGCTACGCGCTGGACAACGGCCTGGACCACGGCATTTTCGGCGGGCTCACCGAACACGAACGGCGCGATCTCGTCCGGCGGGAGCGCCGGGACGACCGAGTCCGGAACAGCCCGCCCGAAGCGGCGTGACGCTGTGAGTCACGTCATCCCACACGTGGAACAACGGTACGGCGCCCCGTGTTGAACCGGATGTCGGTACGCATTGGCAGTCCCCGGGCCCCAACACATATGCCTTCGCGGAATACCGTTCGGCTGGAGCCGCGTCGCGCCTTTTCGCCGAGAGGCGACGCATGCGTACCGACGTTTTCTCCTCCAGACACGCCCCCGCCTTCGGGCTGGGGCGTGTCTGCTTTTTTGTGGTCCTTCCCCGCGGGCGGCCGGGCTCGACCCGCCACCGCGTGGTGTGACCACGGTACGGCCCTAGTACATTACGGTCGGGACACAGCCGGATAACGGACAAACTCGACCGGAGCACGGGAGGGCACGTGCCGACAGAACAGTCCCGCAGTCACCCTGACGACAGCCCCCACAGCGACGGCACCCCGCGACTCGGCGACTCGGTGCCGGACGAGACGACGTCGGCCTTCCAGGCCGCGACGGGCCGCGATCTGGAGACCGACAGCGGAAAGCCGCGGTACCTGGAGTACCAGCGCGAACTCATCCGCCCGCACTGCGGGCGCACCGTCCTGGAGGTGGGTGCGGGGCTGGGCGAGTTCGCGTCCGGCTTCACCGGCTTCGACCGCTACGTCGTCACCGACGTCGACTCCGGCGCGGTGCGGAAGCTGAAAGAACGCTTCCACGACCGCTCCGAGGTCGAGGTCCAGCAGTTCGACATCGACGGCGGCACCACACTGGCCCAGCCGGTGGAGACGCTGGTGGCGATCAACGTGCTCGAACACATCGAGGACGACATCGGGGCCCTGCGCCAGCTCGCGGAGTCGCTGACCCCGCGCGGCAACATCGTGCTGTTCGTGCCCGGTTATCAGCAGCTGTACGGCGAGTTCGACCGCAAGGTCGGCCACTTCCGCCGGTACACGCCCACGACCGTCGCCGCCACCGCGCGGGAAGCCGGTCTCGTCGTGGAGACCTCCAAGCCGGTGAACTTCCTCGGCGCCTTCGCGTGGTGGGCCGCCGTGCGCAAGGGCGGCACCACGGCGCCCAACCCGCGGCTGGTCTCGATCTACGACCGCTTCGTGGTGCCGGTCACCAGGGCCATCGAGAAGACGCTCCCCGTCCCGTTCGGCCAGTCGGTGCTCTGCGTCGCCCGCAAACCCTGACGCCCCGAACACCGTGTCCGCGAGTCACGCACGCGTGTCCGCAGTTCTCGCACGCGTGTCCGCAGCGCACACACGCGTCTCCGCAGTTCTCGTACGCACGTCGGCGGGCTCGGTCGTCGGACGCCGTACGGGAACTGCGAACATCCGTACGCAGGGCGCGGACACGGTGTCAGGGGCTTACATCGCCCTGGTCTTGGCGTAACGCACCAGGGCGGGGGCCTCCCGCGCCAGCACGCCCAGCACGACGGCGCCGGCCAGGCCCGCCGCCACCCGCAGCACGAGGGAACCCACCCGAGGGCCCGCCTGCCGCCGCTTCCTCACCACGTCGACCACCATCACGTCCTCCCGGCCTGTTCCAACAGCGCTTCGATCGCTTCCTGCGGCGAGCCGTACGCGTGGCGCACGCGGTAGTCGTGCAGCCGCTCGTACACCGCCTCCTCGACGCGCAGCCACCGGTGCCGGCCGAAGTACGTCCGGCGCACCTCCTGCCAGCACGCGAGCGGTAACCGGTACTTCACCTCGCTGTCCCAGGGCAGCCGCGTCACGGCGAGCCCACCACCGCTGTCGTGGAACACCGTGCCGCTGAAGTGCAACCGCAGCGGCACGTCGCCGTCCGACAGCGCGGAGAGGTAGCTCACCGACGCCAGCTCCACGTCCTGCCCGCACGGCACGGGCACGTCCACGTCGGTGTGTCCGGTGAAGCCGGCCACGTGCAGCACGGGCCGCGCCCACACCAGTTCGCCCACGCTGGCCGCCCACTGCTCCGGCATGCCGAAGACGCCGCGGAGCCGGGTGCGTTCCTCGGCGGTGTAGTCGCGCAGGGCCGCCGCGATGCGGACGGACACCGCGAGCGTCAGCGACCGCACGGGCCGGTCGCAACTCACCCGAAGGCGGAGCCGCAGCGCGGGCACCGCCTCCACCGGTGCGACGTCCACCCCGGTGACCGCCCACGACAGCACGGGTGTCGACAGCGTCGTGTCCGTCATGGCGGCGACAGGTTCGGCATGCCGGGCAGGATGGGATCGCGCGCGCCGGCGCGGATGCCGGTGGACCGCGCGGCGGTCGAGCGCCCGTTCGGCAGGTGGCCGGGCTGTTTGGCGTAGTTGCCCTTGCTGTTGCCCTGCTTCACGCCACGCGTGTGTGAGGGCAGGTCGACCCTCACGTCGGGCTTGCCGAGCCTCAGGCTGGAGCGGCGTCGCCCCGTAACTCGGCGAAGAAACGATCGATCTCGTGCCATACCTCGTCACCTCCTGTCATTCCGGTCCAGCTGTGACGTACCCGCGCGGTGAGCCGATAGCACTCGTCGATGCCGACGAGCCAGTGTTCCCGCGCGTCGCGGTGCACGAGCAGTGCCGTCACCTCGGGGTGGAGGCGCTCCACCGCGGGCTGCTGCCGCGCGAGGCGCTCCCACGCCTCGGGTTCCACCGCGGTGCCCACCACGCCGAGCGGGCTCGGGTAGTACGCGGTCACCTCGCCGAGCGGCGCGTCACCCTCGTGGCGGACGAAGAACGC
>JACYYJ010045161.1_pt1 | contig 11432 bp, 10 predicted proteins | sample 8236861 | NCBI WGS metagenome assembly JACYYJ01 (sample SAMN14103086, study PRJNA606662) | landfill metagenome | isolation source: landfill solid waste | place: India:New Delhi, Okhla landfill site | collected 2017-11-05
TTTTCACCTAATTACTATTTCCTGCTCGGTTGTAGAGCTTTACAAGCTATCGGGAGCTCTACGCTTTTTCCTAGAGGCATGAGAATGGTGCGAACAAGCATAACGGACAAGCAAGCCCAAGCTTTAGCTACTTTATCGGTTTTTGCCAATATATCCTCTGCTTTTGGTCCATCTATTGGTGGGGTCGTAATTGGTGTATGGGATTGGCCATCTATTTTTATCATTAATTTTCCTTTTATCATCATATCATTTCTTTTGGCTATTTTTATTTTGCCAAATACAGGACAAGGAAAATTTGATTTCAAACGAATGGACATAATCGGTATTTTTTTATTTATCGTATCTGTGATTGGATTAATTTTGTTCCTGTTGTCTTTAGAACAACATATAAATTGGATTGCTTTTGGTATTTTTCTGTTATTTGGAATCCTATTTTATTTTTATGAGATTCGCTATCACGCGCCATTTATTGATATTACAGCCTTAAAGAAAAATGGGAATGTTACGCTTGTATATTTGCAATTTATGACGATTAATCTTGTCTATTATTGTTATTTTTTTGGTCTGCCAACTTTTTTGCAGCAAGCAAGGGGATATAGTGCGGAGCATACCGGCTTCATTATGCTAGCTCTTGCTGGTTTTAGTGTTATCGTAGCACCGATTGTTGGCAGAATGATTGATTGGTACGGCTCAAAAATACCTATGCTAACTGGAGCAAGCTTCCTTTTAGTGGGAACAGGTCTATTATTATCCTACAATGAAGCCTCCCCTCTTTGGTGGTTGCTTATCATTATGTCCATACTTGGAATAAGTAATGGCTTCAATAATATTTCAGCCCAAACGGCTCTTTATGAACATGTCCCTAGGGAGGATACTGGGACGGCATCCGGCTTATTTCAAACAAGTCGCTATACAGGGGCAATATTATCAGGGAGTTTATTAGGTATTTTGTTTAATCAATATGTGGATACAGAACATCTTCATACTGTAATAGTGGTTTGCTTCATCTTCTGCTTGCTAAATGTAGGACTATCCCTCCGGTTGCCAGGTAGGCAAAAGGTAACGCAAAGTAATCATTAAAAAACTCCGATTCGAATGTTGCTAATCCCATTCGAATCGGAGTCTTTTCATTAAATTTTAAACCTTGACGGCATTGGTCTTGCCTAACGGCTTACTGCGCGTGGATAAAATAGCAGTAATAAGAGACAGGGTAATGAGTATACCTCCTACCAACGCATTTTGCTCCACAGAAAATGTCTCAATTACATATCCACCTATTAAAGATCCAACGGCAACTCCCAAATGTAAAGAGGAGTTATTTAAGCTTTGTTGAACATCGGCGGTATCCGGTGCATTATCAATTAAATAGCTTTGCATTTCTGGGGATATCGCCCAGCTTAAACATCCCCAAATAACAATTCCAACGAAAAATAGCGGTAATATACCGGTCATATATGGTAATACAAAAAACACGATGCTAAAGATAAAAATTGAGGTTAAAATGGTTCGTTTCGTTCCAAATAGATCCGCTAATGTCCCGCCAATTCCACCCCCACTTACAGCTGCGATACCAAATAAGAAATAAATAATACTTATCCATGTACCCTCTAGTCCAGTAGTTGTTTGGATAAAGGGCTTAAAGTAAGCGTATAGAACTGTATGTCCTGTCATGTATAAAAAGGTAGTTGCTTGTGCAAAAAAAATCTTCTGTCCTTTTAATGATGCCATCATTTTACTTAAAGGTGCATAGGCTTTTGGTTCTACTTTTTCCATAAGGAAGTAAACACCAATGATGGACAATACGGTTAAACAAGAGATTAGAATAAATGGTGCTCGCCACCCAAAAGCATTTCCGAGCATAAGACCAATCGGAACACCTAACACCAAAGAACCGCTAACTCCCATGGAAATAGTGCCGATAGCTCGTCCACGGTATTTCGGCTCTACCATACTTGGAGCCATTACGAGACATAAAATAACGAGAAGTGCCCCACTTAAGCCTGAAATGATTCTGCCAGCTAGTGCCATCGCATAATTCGTGCTCAATACCGTTACAATATTACCGATTAAAAAAATAAACAAGTTCATAAGTGTTAGCTTTTTTCGTTCCACTTTAGCAGTTGTAACTAAGAGAATAGGACCGCCAATTGCAAAAATTAACGAAAAAATAGTGATGAGAAATCCGGCTTGTCCTAAGGTTATATGTAAATCATCGGCTATTAAATCAAGAATGCCACTAATAATTAATTCAACCATTCCAATTACAAACGATACGATCATTAAAAAATAGACACGTTTATTCATGTATTTCCTCCTATGTAGAGCCGATGCTTTTAATATGTGCAATATATTTATTTTATAGAAGTTCACCTACTCTGTATAGAAAAAATAATTTCACTATAACGTTTCGGTGTAGGATGTATGGAACATTTAACTGTACAGTAAAACGTAATTAACTTAATATTATGTTGTATACGATATCCCTTAAATCTTACAAAATAATATCGCCCATTTTCGGAAAGAACTAAGGGAAATTTATACGATTAGGAAATAAAACGGTGAACAGCTGTTTAAAAAATACAAATTAAAAGAAACCATCTTTAGGAGAGTGACACTTTTTGGACGAAATACCTCTGAATACCATTATTTTACTTGTTTCCTTAATATTATTATCCGCATTCTTTTCATCTGCAGAAACAGCATTTTCAAGTGTAAATAAAATTCGCTTGCAGAACTTTGTGGAGGAAGGTAGAAAAGGCAGCAAAAGAGCACTTTATATTGCTGAGAACTTTGATAAAACCTTAACGACAATTCTAATAGGGAATAATATTGTAAATACCGCAACAGCCAGTATCTCTGCGGCACTTGCTACCCAATTGTTTGGTGGGAATTTGGCTTTAGTAATCAGTACGGTTTTGGTTACCATTTTAATCCTTATCTTTGGAGAAATTCTTCCAAAATCGTTAGCAAAGGAAAATGCAGAATCTTATTCATTAGCTATTTCCGGAATTTTATTTTACTTAATAAAATTGTTTACACCATTTAATTACTTTTTTATTAAGCTAAAAGCTTTAGTGAATAAATATTTTGCTAAGGGCGATGATTTACCATCTGTAACAGAAGATGAAATTAAAGTGATGATTAATATAAGTGAACAAGAAGGTGTTATTGATAAAGATGAGTGGAGATTGATTCACCGATCCATGAATTTCGATGATACCATTACTGGAGAAGTATTGACGCCGAGAATTGACATGGTGGCTATAGATGTGAATGATACGTTAGATAGCGTGAAAAAAGTGTTCTTTGATGAACGTTTTTCGAGAATACCGGTTTATGAGGATAGTATTGATAACATAATTGGTATATTATCGGAAAAGGAATTTTTCGTGCACTTGATTAAATATAATAATGCGAACATTCGAGAGCTGTTAAGAGAGCCGATGTTTGTAGTCGAATCAATGAAGATTTCGGATCTCTTACCACAGTTACAAAAAGAAAAGGTTCATATGGCGATTGTTTTAGATGAATATGGTGGAACTGCTGGATTGATAACTTTAGAAGACGTGCTTGAGGAGCTTGTAGGTGAAATTTGGGATGAGCAGGATGAAAAGATAACATCCATGAAACAAATAAATGATCATGTATATAAATTTGATGCTCAATATCCTTTAGACGATTTTGCTTATATGATGGGTGTGAAAGAACCAGAAAGCTCTTACCATACACTCGGTGGTTGGGTAATTGAGAACTTTGGTATCATACCGTCAAAGGATGACTTCTTCCTCTATAAGAATTTAAAGATTAGTGTGGAAGAAGTAATAAACCGACGTGTAACAAAAGTAAAGGCAGAGATTGTAGAATCGACTGACGATAAAGAGCAAGAACAATCCTAATATGAGAAAAGCATTCCTAAAGGGGATGCTTTTTCTATCTAATAATGGAGGATAGGAGAAAGAGCTATTATTAAAGCACACAAATTTAGAAAATACGTTTGGAGCTATGTTACAAATTATAGACAATTTTAAAAATGAATTTACGAAACATAGAGAAAGCGTTAAAATTGTATAATCGTTTCATTATTGATAGATTTATATTTATAGACTACATATAGTATTATTACGAACAACGGAGGGATACTAGATGGCTTTTGTTATAACTGCTCCCTGTAAAGATGAAAAAGCAGGGGAATGTGTAGATGTATGTCCAGTAGATTGTATAGAACCAGGAAAAGATCAGTTTTATATAGATCCTGATATTTGTATTGACTGTGGAGCTTGTGAAGCGGTATGTCCAGTAGAGGCAATCTATCATGAGGAAGATTTATTGGAAGAAGACAAACCATACTTAGAAATGGCACGTGCCTTCTTTGCAAAATAAGAAAGCTTTCATGAAGTAGAACGATATTGTCTGAGACAATATCGTTCTTTATTTGTATATCTCATATAAATAGTGTCGAAAATAGCTTATATATGGCCCTTTACATGATGTGTGATTGACATATAAAGGGATTTAGCTTATAATTATTTCGAATCCGAGATATGAATAAAAGGATGGATAATATGGATAACCAGGTAAAGGATAGTGAATTGTCCTTAAAGCTATTTGTAGTGCTAACGCGTGCATTACAGGCTGTTGAAAAACAATCCGTTAAAGATATTAAGAGTCATGGTGTAAATTTAACGGAGTTTTCCGTGCTTGAATTGTTATTCCACAAAGGTGAGCAACCAATACAGAAAATTGGAGAAAAGGTATTGTTAGCAAGCAGTAGTATTACGTATGTTGTGGATAAACTTGAAGAGAAAAGCTTTATTAGACGTCGAGCTTGTCCTAGTGATCGCCGGGTCACGTATGCAGGGCTTACGGAGAAAGGTCAACAGTTTATGGAAGATATTTTCCCAAAGCATCAAGAGGCGATGAGAATGATTATGGGTGGTCTTTCAATAGATGAAAAGCAGACGATGATTGAATTGTTAAAGAAGCTTGGATACCATGCGCAAGCACTTTAACTTTTTTTGCACTAAACACTCGAATTAGAAATAAATGAATTCGAAACAAAGGGATTGACTTTTGGAGTCTTTTTCATTTATAATTTATTTCGAATTCATAATAAATGAATTTAATATATAATTGCTTACAATAGAGCAAAATTTTTATCATAATTGGAGGAATCATCATGCTAAGAATTGGTATTGTTTTAGGTAGTGTACGTCAAGGACGTAATGCAGAAGCAGTTGCTAACTGGACTTATGATTTTGCAACAAAACGTAACGACGATGTGGAATATGAAATTGTAGACCTAGCAAACTACAATCTTCCATTTTTAGGTGCTGCTTTACCAGAAGCGCAACAGGAAGAAGCACAAGCAGCAATTAAAGCTTGGTCTGAAAAAATGGCTTCATTCGATGGCTACATCTTTGTTGCTCCTGAATATAACCACGCTGTAGGTGGAGCTCTTAAGAATGCTCTAGACTACTTAAACCCTGAGGTAAACAACAAAGCTGCAGGTTTTGTAGGATACGGAAGTCTTGGCGGAGTTCGTGCACACGAAAACCTTCGTCTAATCCTAGGCGAACTACAAGTTGCGGATGTTCGTACAGCTGTAACATTCTCACTTATGACAGATTTCGAAAACATGAGCGTATTCAAACCAGCAGATTACCATGCTGACAACGCAAACCAAATGCTAGATCAAGTTATTGCTTGGAGCACTGCTTTAAAAACAGTTCGATAAGTAATAACAACGGGCTTCCATTAAGGAAGCCCCAAAAAATTTAACCATATATCTCGAATTCGTAATAAATGACAAAAAAAGGAGCGACAGCAATGGGTTTTTTAGGAAAATTATTCGGTAAATCAACAAAGCAAAAGGAAACAGTCGTAGAAGAGAACCTTAAGATTGGAATCGTTATTGGAAGTGTTCGTGAAGGAAGAAATGGGGAAGCGGTAGCAAAATGGGTTTATGATTTTGCGACAAAACGAAATGATAGGGTCGAGTATGAAATCGTTGATCTAAAAGAATATCCTCTAGCATTGTTAGGTGCAAATGTAGCAGATAATGAAAAGCATAAAGCCGAAATGGCTGCTAAAGCTTGGTCAGATAAAATAGCTTCATTTGATGGTTACATTTTTATTACTCCTGAATATAACCATGCTATTGGCGGGGCATTAAAAAATGCACTCGACTATTTAAATCCAGAAGTAAACAACAAAGTAGCTGGATTAGTTGGCTATGGAAGTTTAGGTGGTGCTCGTGCTCACGAAAACATGCGATTAATCTTGGGAGAACTTCAAGTAGCCGATGTACGCACAGCAGTAACCTTCTCATTAATGACCGACTTTGAAAATATGAGTACTTTTACACCAGCAGACTATCATGCAGACAATGCAAACCAAATGCTTGACCAAGTATTAGCTTGGGCGAGAGCGTTTAAGCAAATTCGATAATGAATTAAGGCTTCCTAAAATAAAACTGGAGGCCCTTCATATTTTTTAACCCCTTTTTATAATACTTCAAGTACGATAGATACTATAAAGGAATGGAATCAACATTTACCTTAAAAGGTGATTGGAAAAGAGGATGATAAACGTGGAAAAGCGATTTTTTGAAAAGCCAACGGTATATGTAGGTGGTCTGAGTATTAATGTTACAAACCTTGATAAATCCCTGCAGTTTTATCAAGAGGTTGTAGGTTTTAAAGTACTAGAAAAGACGAATGGTAAAGCAGTATTAACAGCTGACGGCAAAAAAGCGTTATTGACGATTGAGCAACCAAGTAATGTAGAACTGAAAGAGGGTAGAACTACTGGTTTATATCATTTTGCCATTTTATTACCATCACGTGCTGATTTATCTGCTTTCCTGAAGCATATAATTCAAGCAGGTGTGCAATTGGGTGCCTCGGATCACCTTGTGAGTGAAGCGCTATATTTCTCTGATCCAGATGGAAATGGTATTGAAGTATATCGTGACCGTCCAGCATCAGAATGGACATGGAACAATAATCAAGTTCATATGGTAACCGATCCACTTGATGGAAACGGGCTTCTTGCGGAAAGTCAAAAAGAATGGAATGGCTTACCAGAAGAAACGGTTATGGGTCATATTCATTTGCATGTATCCGACTTAAAAACAACAGAGGATTTTTACATGGGTGGTTTAGGATTTGATATTGTTACTACTTACCCTGGTGCACTATTTACCTCTACAAATGGATACCACCACCATATTGGTTTAAACGTTTGGAATGGTGTTGGAGCAAAAGCGCCAAGTAAAAACAGTGTTGGTCTGAATTGGTATACATTGGTTTATCCGGATGAGGCGAAAAGAATGGAAGTTGTCAACCAACTACAATCAAAGGGCTATGAGGTAATAAAAAAACAAGACAAATATGTGGTTGAAGACCCATCCAAAAATGCGATTCATATGGTAATCAAATAGAATCCATTACATTCGTATGGACACAGCTTTAGTTACACGATAAAAGACATTCTTTATCAACATGAATTATTTGGTCATACTCGTTTTATGCTCCAAACGGATATTGGGGCAATGCCATTTACAAAAATCGCAAAAACAATTGAGCTCCTTGCTGTTAAGGTTGCGCCAATATTACGCAAAGAGACAAGGAAATAGGAAGGAAAACTGTTTAATTCGGTAGTGGACAAGATGAAAATTGAAGTGTTAGGGTGTGGTAATATGCAATCTCAACTAATTTATGAACTGCGGCAACCGACTCATTTAGTGCCGAACAAAAAATATCCAGCTATTTTCTTAATGCATGGAATGGGTAGCAATGAACAGGATCTCCTTCCGTTGGTAAAGGACTTTAAAGAAAATAGTATAATCTTTAGTATTAGAGGACCAATAGCTCAACCACCAGGCTATGCCTTCTTTACGATTGAAGGGTTTGGGAAGCCACATCGAACAGTTTTCGATGGAATCATTAATGAGCTCACAGATTTTATAGACGAAGCCTGTGAGGCATACCCTGTTGATCAAGATAATATGTTTTTGCTCGGTTTTAGCCAAGGAGCAATCCTTTCCATGACGCTTGGATTATCGCTAGGAAGTCGCGTTAAAGGAGTTGCTGCACTCAGTGGATATATACCGGATTTCGTAAAAAGAGAATATACCATTCAAGATGTACAAAATGTATCCTTCTTTATTTCACACGGGGAGACAGATCATGTCTTGCCTTTTGAATGGGGAAAAGAGAATGCGAGCTTTTTACAGGAACAGGGTGCATCTGTCACATTTCAACATTATCCCGTAGGACATACTGTTTATTTACAAAATTTCCATGACTTAGTAAACTGGATGAAAAATCATATTATGTAAATTGAGGGGAAAACAATGAACGGCATTACATTTCGTAACATTTATAAACAAGGGAAAGTCGTTGCTGAGAATGAACGGTACCGTCATGTACATTTTTCCGATTTTCTATTACTCTATGACGGGAACTTCATAGAATTTAAAACAATTCCTTCCGCAGAGGAGTTCCAAAAGGTAGCAGCATACTTGCGTGACTATCACCTTCGTAATGGGCAGAACCATGTGAAGTTTTATTTGCCAGAAAATGTAGCGCCGTCTAGTGAGTTGGTAGAATACTTTCAGAAAGCGGAATATGATTCGGGCTTTCTTGAGTTGTATGGGATAAGACCACATGAGTTTCCTCGTATCGAGCATAACGAGGATATCCGTGTTCAAAGAGTTACAAAAGCGAACTTTAATCAATATCTTGCACTCCAGTATGATCAAGACCTTGCTTATGGGGAAGCATTTGCAAATCGAAAAGTAGATATTCATAAAGAGAACTACTCAAAAGACAAAGTCATACAGATTCTAGCATTCTATAAGGGAGAACCGGCTGGAGCAGTCGATGCGATTGTAAACGATGATACAGTTGAAATAGACGGGTTGTTTACAATAGAATTATACCGAAATAAGGGGATTGCTAGTAGATTGCAACAATTTGTCATGGAGCAATTTAAGGATAAAACGGTTATCCTAGTTGCGGATGGTGAAGATACCCCACGCGACATGTATCAGAAACAAAATTATTCTTATTTAGGATTTCAATATGAAGTGTTAAAAATCTATCCTAATTAAAGAAGCTTAGGAAGTCGTCATTCTGTTATAGATTGACGATTTTTTTGTTCGGGAAATTTGATCTCCCCGAACAATATTGTTGTCATGAGAAGCTGTGGCCAAGCTTCATCGCGTAACCCCTAAGATAATTAATGTGGTTTGGTAACATGACATTTGTCATGAAAAATTTGTGACGTTTATGACTTATAAAATGACCTGTTTTTTTCTATTCTAAAATTAGAAGGGTTTATCGAGGAGGACATTATGAGTAGAAAAAAACAAGCGGAATTGAGAAAAAATGTAAAGCCGTATGAAAAGTCTGATCTAAAAGCCAGCATTATGCAACTTGTAAATACAATACCACCATTCTTTTTAATTTGGTATTTAGCATACGAAAGCCTATCTATAAGTATTTGGTTATCCTTAGCATTATCGGTAATAGCTGCCCTGTTTTTAGTAAGAGTTTTTATCATCTTCCATGACTGTACACATCAATCCTTTTTTAAAAATAACAAAGCAAATCGAATTTTAGGAACATTTACTGGAATACTTACACACTTTGCGTTTGCAAAATGGAAAAGAAGTCATGCGATTCACCATGCTACAAGTGGAAACTTAGATAAGCGTGGCACAGGTGATGTATGGGTAATGACCGTGGAAGAATATAAAGAAGCGAGCTTTTGGGGACGTTTAGGATACCGACTATATCGTAATCCGATAATTATGTTTGGTTTTGGACCACTTTATTTATTTCTAATTTCAAATCGCTTTAATCGTAAAGGTGCAAAACGAAAAGAAAGATGGAATACGTATTTTATTAATGTATCCATTGTAGCAATATACGCATTATTAATTTGGGCGATCGGCTGGCAGGCGTTTCTTATTGTGCAATTGCCAATACTATTTGTTGCAGGCGCCCTAGGAATTTGGTTGTTTTATGTACAGCACCAATTTGAAGATTCCTATTTTGAAAATGAAGACGAATGGGACTATGTGAAAGCAGCTGTAGATGGTAGTTCCTATTATCAGTTTCCAAAGCTTTTCCAATGGCTCACTGGGAATATTGGTTATCACCATGTGCATCACTTAAGTCCGATGGTACCAAATTATAATTTGGAAAGGGCACACGAATCAACACCACCATTACAAAAAGCAACAACCATTACGCTGTTAACTAGTTTAGAGTCCATCCGATTCCGGCTTTACGATGAGGAACATAAAACATTTGTAACGTTTAAAGAGGCGAAAAAGATACTAGCGGATTCGAAAAAGGAAAAAATGACATTAAGCCATAAGCATCCCCAATTACAGGAGAAGTAATTGTAGAAAAGACGGAAACAAATTAAAGAAAATCCAAACCTCTTCCAGCAGTATTTGTGTAGGTTTGGATTTTCTTTGTTATGGAAATGGGAGTTAGAATGAACTGGATTACCTTATCATCAGGTATAAAGAAACTACACTTTATCTGGTATACTTTATGAAAAAGACAGTAATCTTGGAGGTTTTCATGAAAAATTGGTATCAAATTATACCGAAGAGTACGGTACTTAGTATTTATGTGTGGATTATTTTTTGTATTTTGCCGTTTTACTTTATTTTCCGTTCATCCTCTACATCTGCACTAATATACGGTATTTGTATGGTCTTGGTGTTTTTTATTTCGTATCGACTTTCCTTTCTATCTAAAGGCTGGACGTTGTATCTTTGGATTGCGATTCAAATGGGGATTAGTATTGCGATGACCTTATTGATTGGTTATGTTTACTTTGCCCTCTTTTTGGCGTTTTTTATTGGGAATATCCAAAGCAAAGCAGCGTTTATAAGTTTGTATGTTGTACACCTTACAAGTACGATTGCAGCCATCAGTACCGTTGTATTTATCCATCCAGAATTAATACTATCCCAATTCCCTTTTGTCATTGTTTGTGTAATTGGTGTCATTTTATTGCCATTTACAATGTATAATCGTATGAAAAGGGAAATATTAGAAAGTCAGCTGGAGTCTGCAAATAAAAGAATATCTAGACTTATGATTGTGGAGGAGCGTCAACGAATTGCCCGAGACTTACATGATACGCTTGGTCATAAGCTTTATTTAATCGGACTAAAAAGTGATTTAGCAGGTAAATTATTAGAAAAAAGCCCCAATCTAGCGAAGAAGGAAATTCAAGACATCCACCAGACGGCAAGGACGGCACTAAAGGAGGTTCGAGAGTTAGTTTCTGATATGCGTGGGGTAAAATTGAAAGAAGAGATACTACATATTCAACAAATTTTAGAAGCGGCGGAAATGGATTATACGATTGAAGGAGACCCTGTTTTAACGGACACCACGTTG
>JACYYJ010033749.1_pt1 | contig 11413 bp, 13 predicted proteins | sample 8236861 | NCBI WGS metagenome assembly JACYYJ01 (sample SAMN14103086, study PRJNA606662) | landfill metagenome | isolation source: landfill solid waste | place: India:New Delhi, Okhla landfill site | collected 2017-11-05
GAGTTCAGGCCGGCACGACATCGTGGTCGACGAATTCCACGATCGTCCTCGTGAACAGATCCGGGTCCTGGATGCTCCACACGTGACGCATCCCCGGCGCCGTCCAGGTGCGCGTCTGCGGCATCGCCGCCGCGAGCACAGGGAACGCCGCAGCGACGCTCCTGGATTCCCTCGCACCGGCGATCGCGAGGATCGGGCCGGTGTATCCGGGGGCCTCAACGGGCATCGAACCGTCGAAGATCTCGCGGTACATCCGCGTCGCGGCATCCTTGTCGACGCCCATTCCATCGGAGACGAACAGCTCTCGTGCGTCTGCCGGAATGCGGAACATCGCCGCCTGCATGCTCCAGAACCAGCGCCTGTCCCAGGAACGCAACTGCAGCTCCGCCAGCCGACGTTCGAATCCGCCCACCCCGGTCATCGCCGCGCCGGTCACCATGCACGATCGGACGACTTCCGGATGCCGCATGGCGAGGTGCACGCCGATCACGCCGCCCATCGACAGGCCGACGACGTGCGCCCTGCCGTCGATCGCCCGCTCGCGGATGATGTCGGCGATGTCGTCGGCTGCGCCGCCGAGCCCCGGCCACGGCTCCACGGAGCGGGCGCCGAAGGCCACGACATCCGGGGTGATCACATGACGGCCGGCGAGCCGGTCGACCTGCGGCTCCCACATCCAATTGCCGACGTTGCCCCCGTGCAGCAGGATGATCGACTCGCCCGTGCGCGGGCCGTGCTCGATCGGGTACCTGTTCATCACGGCTTCTCCTTCTTCACGGAGTCGCGCACATCCGCGAGCCATGCGAGTTCGGCGTCTGCCGCTCGCAGGCCAGCGTCGAGGGTCGCTGTGCGCAGCACGGCGCCGAGTCCCTGCGCCGATTTGGGGATCGCGGCAAGCTGTTCGCGTTCCGCACGGACGGCTTCTGCTCGTTCGTCGAGCAGCGCGAGCACGCCGTCGACGCCGAGCGGCTCGGCGAAGAACAGCCGGGCGAGGAACGGCTCTTTGGGCAAGGGCGCCTCGACCGGGGAGCGCAGCCAGGCATGCAGCTCTGCCCGTCCGATATCGGTCAGCGCGTGCACGCGGCGATCGGGACGACCAGTCTGGACGATCAGCTCGGTCGCCACGGCGCCGTCAGCCTCGAGGCGATCGATGGTCCGGTAGATCTGCGATTGGTCGGCGTGCCAGAAATGCGCGACGGACCCGGCGAACGCCCGTCCTAGGTCATAGCCGCTCTGGGGCGCGACGTCGAGCAGACCGAGGATGGCGTGACGAAGATGCATGAACATAGTAGATCACGCATATATAGGACAGTACAAGTAGTCCGCACGATGATCACGGTATGGGGATCTCTGCCCGTCCTCTCCGCCATCCGGATCGGATGCTGCGATTACGCTGGTCCTTGGGGAGACCGGAGTGCCGTCTTCCCGGGCATGCGAGGAGCCAGGAATGAACGATTCGAACGCCGCACCAGCCGGAGCACCCGCTGCTCCGCCGCCTCCCCCTCGACCGACGGCTCTGCGGCCCGAGGCTTCCACCCCGACATCGACCAGCAGGTTGGGCGCGGACGGCCCATCCGATGCCGAGATGGCTCACGCCGCCGGCATCCTCAAGGTCATCTCCGACGCGTACTCGGCGAAGATGGTCGGCCAGGAGCGACTGCGCACGAGCCTGCTGGTTTCGCTCATCGCCGGCGGGCACATCCTGCTCGAATCCGTACCCGGCCTTGCCAAGACGACGGCGGCATCCACCCTCGCCGACACTGTCAAGGCGAGCTTCAAGCGCATCCAGTGCACCCCCGATCTGCTGCCCAGCGACATCACCGGAAACCAGATCTACGACGCGGCCACCGGATCGTTCCGTACGGTCCTGGGACCGGTACACGCGAACTTCGTGCTGCTCGACGAGATCAACCGATCGAGCGCCAAGACGCAGTCGGCGANNAGACGACGATCGGCGGCGAGGTCCATCACCTCCCCCAGCCGTTCCTCGTGATCGCCACGCAGAATCCCATCGAGCAGGAGGGCACCTACGAGTTGCCCGAGGCGCAGATGGACCGTTTCCTGCTCAAGGAGATCGTCGAGTATCCGAGCCCGGCAGACGAGTTCGAGATCCTCAGCCGCATCGACTCCGGCGTGCTCGATCCCGACCGGCACGTCGCCAGCGCAGTCTCGCTCGACGACGTCCGAATGCTGCAGGACGTCTCCAGCCGCATCTACGTCGACGCGGCGATCCGCAACTACATCGTGTCGATCGCGTACGTCACCCGGAATCCAGCGCCGTACATCGGCGAGGAGCGCGCTCGCTTCATCAAGTACGGTGCGAGCCCGCGTGCGAGCATCGCGTTCCTGCAGGCGTCCCGCGCATTGGCGCTGCTGAACGGCCGCACGCACGTGCTGCCGGAGGACATCCGCACACTCCGCCACGTCGTGCTCCGCCACCGCGTGCTGCTGACGTTCGAGGCGGATGCCGAAGGCATCCGAAGCGAGGAGATCATCGACCAGATCTTCACCGCCGTGCCGACGCCGTAATCCCTCCATGTCCAGCCTGATCACGCAGGTGAAGAGCAAGCTCTTCATCCACTCGTCGCAGAAGTCGATGCACGCGCTCGACGGCGCCTACGCATCACTCATGCACGGCCGCAGCCTCGACTTCGAAGACCTGCGCAAGTACGAGTACGGCGATCAGGTACGCGACATCGATTGGCGGGCGACGGCGCGCATGGGCGAGCCCCTGGTCAAACGGCACCGCGCGAACCGCATGCACACCCTGCTGTTCGTCATCGACACCGGGCTGTCGATGACCGCACTCGCACACGACGAGAAGCCCAAGAAGGATCTCGCCATCCTCGCCACCGGAGCCCTCGGTGTGCTCGCCCTCAGGCACGGCGACGACTTCAGCGTGATCCACGGCGATGCGGATCGCGTCCGCCGTCGTGCGCCGGGACGCAGCGAGGGTGCGCTCGAACACGCGCTGCGCACGATCCATCAGGCGATCAGCGACACGACCGCGCGCAGCGACCGCGACGTGCTGCTCTCCTTCGTCGCGCGCACGATCGCGCGCCGCTGCATCGTCGTGATCGTCACCGACGAGGCTCCCGTCACCGACGATACCGAGCGAATACTGCGCCGTCTGCGCGTGCAGCATGATGTGCTGTGGATCACCCTTCGCGACGCCGATCCGGTGCTCGCCCACGCGTCGCGCGCGCTGCGCGCCGATGTGAGCACGCGTTGGTCGATCCCCGATTTCGTGCATGGCGACGCGGACGTGATCGGCGAGATCGTCGCCCGGTCGCAGGCGGATGCCGCTCGGCGCGACAGCCTGCTCGACAGCCTGGAGATCAGCCGCGCCGCCCTCGACACCCAGGATGACGCGGTGACTGAGCTGCTGCGCATGCTGAACCGGAGGGCGCATGTCCGCACCAGATGAGCTTTACCCACCCGCCCAGTACGGCTGGGGCTGGATCGTGCTGGGGCTCGGCGTCATCGCGCTGCTCGTGCTGGCCGGGTGGCTGCTCGTGATGCTCACCCGCCCCAAACGCAGCATCATGATGCACGGGCAAGGCCCGCAGACCACTCCCCCGACCGACGATGTGCTCACTATGCTTCGAACGGAATACACCGACGAGATCGGCCGTATCGAGGCGGCGTACCGCGCTGGAACGCTGAGCGCACGAGGTGCGAACCTCGAACTCAGTCGAGTGGTTCGCTCCTTCGTCAACGAGTACAGCGGCCTTGAGGCCCCGGTGCTCGCCCTCGACGATCTCACGAAGCTCGGCGTGCATCCTGCGCTGATCGATGCGATCGGACGCCACTACTACCCGAGCATCTTCCGCCGCGGCGGCGCCATCGACCCGCACGTGGGCGCGGAAGCCGCCCGCAAGGTGGTCTCGACATGGCACTAGCGAACTGGTGGGTGATCCTCATCGCGGTGGCTGTCATCCTCATCGCGATCACCATCGGCGTCGTCCTCGGCTTCCGGCGCGGCGCACGTCATCGTGCCGAGCAGAGCGCGCCGATCGCGCGCGCGGAGCGGTTGCGGTCACTGCCGTCCTTCCGGCGCGCCGTGAACCGGCGCACCACGGCGCTCGCCGGCATCCTCACCCTCGGCATCGCGGCGAGCGCCGTCGCCGGAGTGATCGCCGCGCGTCCGATGTCGTCCCAGACGATCCAACCGGTCAACACCAGCCGCGACATCATGCTGTGCCTCGATGTCTCCGGCTCGATGAGCGACGTCGACGTCGAAGTGCTCACGGTGTTCGAGGAGCTTCTCGATGGCTTCGAGGGCGAGCGCATCGGCCTGACGATCTTCAACAGCTCCCCCGTTCAGGTCTTCCCGTTGACCGACGACTACGACTTCATCCGCACGCACCTGGAGAGCATCCGGTCGAGCTTCGACTACATGGAGGAGATTCCTGAGCACTGGATCGGAACCCTCAACGGACCGGGCGCGTCGCTGATCGGCGACGGTCTGGCCTCCTGCACGATGCGCTTCGATCACCGGGACGATGAGCGCAGCCGCTCGATCATCCTCGCCACGGACAATGAGCTCGCCGGAGCATCCATCGTCACCCTCGAAGAAGCCGCCGACTACGCGGCATCCGTTGACGTGCGCGTGTTCGCGTTGAATCCCGTCCAGGGGGTCAACGCCGAGATCAGCGATGAGCTCGTCGCCGCGGCGCAGGCGACCGGCGGCGAGGCGTACGGCCTGCGCGAGACCACCACCGTCGCCGACATCATCGCGGATGTGCAGGAACAGGATGCCACCGAGCTGCGCGGTCAGGCGCAGGTGGTGTGGACCGACACTCCGAACCTGTGGATCGCGGTGCTGCTCGTGCTCGGCCTCGGATTCGTCGTGCTGATCTGGAGGGTCAGACTGTGATCTTCCAGCCCGTTCTGAACGTCTTCCTGTTGATTACGCTGTTCGCGCCGGTGGTCGGCATCGCCGTGTGGATGCTGGTGCGCGGCGACCGCCTCATGTGGTCGCTGCGCGTGGTGATGCTGCTGTCGTGCTTCACGATGCTGCTGCGCCCCGGCATCCCGGGAGGAGCGACCCAGACGCTCGCCACCAACACCGACATCGTGATCGTGCTCGACACCACCGCCAGCATCGTCGCCGAGGACTGGGACGGCGATCAGCCCCGGCTGGAGGGCGTGCGCGCCGACGTGCAGGCGATCGTCGACGAGTACCCGGGCGCGCGCTTCGCGCTGATCACCTTCGCGGCAGCGGCCGAGCAGCGCCTGCCGCTGACGACTGACACCACCGCGCTGATGTCGTCGCTGGAGATCCTGCGGCCCGAGGTCACCTCGCAGTCGCGCGGCAGCTCGATCGGCATCGCGAACACGATGCTGCGGGAGACTCTCGCAGGAGCAGCCGATTCCGCCCCAGACCGTTCGCGCATGGTGTTCTATCTCGGAGACGGTGAGCAGACCGTCTCCTCCGACCCCGAGTCGTTCGCCGGCAGCGCCGAGTTCATCGACGGCGGAGGTGTGCTCGGCTACGGCACGACCGACGGCGGACCGATGAGAATCACCTCTGGCGGGTTCGACGGCGCCGACAGCGAGTACATCGAATACCAGGGGCAGCCGGCGATGTCGGTGATCGACGACACGAACCTGCAGGCGATCGCCGGCGACCTCGGCGTTCCGTTCCAGCTGCGCGACGCGGACGCCGCTCTCGACCTGCCCGCAGCCCCGGCCACGACGACGAGCTACTCGGAGTCCGGCGCTGTCGGCAACGTCAACGAGCTCTACTGGGTGTTCGCGGGGATCATGGTGCTGCTGCTCGGCGTCGAGCTCGCGCGTGCCGCGATGCTCACCGCGCAGCTGCGCGGACTGGCTTCCCGCGGAGGTGACGCATGACTCCCACGCCCACCGACGCGGATGCCGCGGCAGCGTTGATCGCGGCGAACCGGCGTCGCCGCAGCATCCGGCGCTGGATCGCGATCGGCACGCTGCCGATCACGCTGGCCGCACTCCTGTTCACCGGCAAGCTGCTGAGCATGTACGGCTTCGCGCACCAGGCGATCTCCACCTATGTCGCCGGCGACTACTCCGGTTCGACGGCGGCCGCCCAGGGGCAGGAGTTCCTGAACTGGTTCGAGCCGTTCAAGGCGCCGTACAACGCCGGCACCGCCCTCGCGGGCGCGGAAGAGTTCGATGGCGCGCGCGCCAAGCTCGAAGAGGCGCTGCCCCTCGCCGCCGGTCTCGAGGTGTGCGCCGTTCGCATCAACCTCGCCCTCGTGATCGAGCGTCAGGGCGATGCCGCGCGCTCTGACGGCGACGGGCCCGGTGCTGCGCAGCTGTACGGCGAAGCGCTCCAGGTCACAGCCGAGACGCCCGAGGAGTGCAACAGCGATGAGGCCGACAGGCAATCGCCGGATCCCGATCGCGACATGAGCGACACGCTCGACGAGCTCGAGAACCGTCTGCAGGAGAAGCAGCAGCAGAGCGAGCAGAACGAGCAGCAGAACCCGGACGGCGACGAGGTCGAGCAGCCGCAGCAGCCTGACCAGGACAAGCTCGACGAGTTGCAGGAGAAGCTCGAGCAGGGTGCCGAAGAGCGCCAGCAGAACCAGGGCGACGAGGACGGTCCCGGCGGTGGAACGGACAAGCCATGGTAGATCCGAAGCGCGCACGTTACATCGCAGGCGTCGAAGGCGCTCCGCCCGTACCGCCGCCGGGTGGGTATCACGGTGCGCGACGTACGATCTCACCGGCGGCGGCTCCGGCAGCGATCGTCAGCAGCGCGGAGACCACCTCCGAGAAGCAGCCGCCGAACACCATCGGGTGGATCGCTCTGATCGCTGCGATCCTGTTCGCTCTCGTCCTGCTGGGCGCACTTCTCGCCGGGGGCACCGACCTCCTCTACGGCGTGACGATGCTGACCCTGCAGCTGGTCGTCCTCGGAGTGGTCGTCGCCGCGATGGTCACGACGCGCGGGCGGGTGCTCGGAGCATCCGCTCTGGTCATCACGCTCCTGCTCAACGTCGCGACCGTCGGCGCGATGAGTGCGCTGCAGACCTCGGCATCCGGCAGCTACGACGGTCGGAAGACTGCGGAGCAGAAGCATGCGGAGGCGTATCCGGGCGTCAAGGACACCTCGGCGAGCGAGATTCTCGCGCAGCCGTCGCTCGAAGAGGTGCGCGCGCAGAGCGATGCGGCGCTGGCCGAGATCCGGAGTCGGCTGAGCGATCGTTTCGGCTACACCTGGACCGAGGTCGGGCCGGAAGACCTGCGCCCGGAGCGCAACGGGTACGGCGGTGAATCGATGCTCGTGCAGTACATCTCGGTACCGTGGATGACGAACGAGCCCATCCAGGACCACGACCGCAAGCTCGCCGTCATGCGCGTGATCGAGGACGTGCTCATCGAACACGGCATGTACGGGATGTACTCGTTCAATGATCCGTCATCGAACCTCGACGACACGATCCTGCAGAAGTTCTACGGCACCACCGACCCGCACACGCAGCACACCTGGGAGTGGTACACCGACAACTACCCTGACCCGCTGCGGTTCTACGCCGTGATGTACGACCTCTCGAACGATCCGGCCGGCGAGCTGCGGGCCGAGCGAGAGGCCGAGAGCGCCGGGAGCGGTGAGCCGCTCGAGGGGTTGCAGATCTACTTCCTCGCACCTGAGCTGCTCAGCGAGGCCGACCGCGCCGAGTTCGAAGAGCGGATGCAGGAGTACCCGGGGTTCTGATCAGATCCCTCCCCGCCGCCGGCGCGTCCCGAATCCCCGCAGTCCATGCCATTCTGATCCGACGACGCGGCCGCCCTCATGAGGCCAGCCGGAGCCCGGCGGCGAGAGCGAAGCCGAGGACGGTGGCGAGCCCGGTCGACTCCTTGGCCTTGGACTGGGCGTCGGGCACCATCGAGTCGACGAGCATGACCAGCAGTGCGCCGGCGGCGAAGCCGCTCGCTCCCGCGCGGAACTCGGGGCCGACGGCATCCGCCAGTGCGAAGCCGGCGATCGTCGCGAGCGCGCACACGATCGCGACGCCCGCCCACAACCACAGGACCCGTGAGCGCCTCATTCGGCCGTCGATCAGGTCAGCGGCCGAGCCGATCGACTCGGGCAGGTTGGAGACGACGATCGCGATCACGAGGGCGACGCTGACGCCTTCACCGGATGCCAGGCCGATGCCGAGTACGAGCTGTTCCGGGACGCCGTCGAGCAGAGCCCCCACGGGCCGCCGGCGCCTTTCGAGGCCCTGCGCTCGACGAGCCGGTCGCCGACGTAGTACGCGATCGCCCCCGCGGCGACGCCGACGACGAGCGGGATGGGGCCGCCAGTTGCAGCCCCTCCTCCCAGAGCTCGAACGCGATGGACGCCATCAGCGCCCGCCCCGAATCCGAGCACGATGCCGAGCAGCCGCGGTGGCCACTTCCGCAGCATCGCGAGCACAGCACCGACGAGGAGCGGCGCCGCCGCGACAGCTCCCCACAGGATCGCCTCTCCCATGCGCTCACCCTAGACCCGGGCATCCGCGCGTCCTCCCCCGGCGCTCCGCGCCGAGCACTCCCCTTCAGGAGGAGAACTCACGGATGGGAGGAGAAATCCAGACGAATCATCCTCCCATCCGCGAGAAGTCCTCCCGTTCGTGCGGGCCTGAATCCCGCGCTACGGCTGCAGCCCCGCGATCGCGGGCTTGAACCCCAGCCGGGGGTTCTCACAGCATCCGCCGCGGCACACATCGAACCACGGCGCGATCTCGGTTTCGTTGAGGCGCCGCTCGGCCGGGATACCGGCGATCCGCTCCCGGACGAGATCGACCAGCGCGCTGACGAAGGCCGGGTGGATGCCGGGGGTCGGGGTCCGCGCGAACCACAGGCCCCGCTCCTCGGCCGTTTCGCGCGCCTCCGTGTCGAGATCCCACATGACCTCCATGTGGTCGCTCACGAACCCGAGCGGCACGACAATCACGGCCGTGCGATCGTCCAGAGCCTCGATCGCGTCGTTGATGTCCGGCTCGAGCCACGGCTGCGACGGCGGACCGGAGCGCGACTGGAAGACCAGCTGCCAGGAAGTCTCCGGCGCGGTCTTCGCGATGACCTCCCGCGCGACGGCCAGATGCTGCGCGACGTAACCCCCGCCCTCCACGCCGGAGAACGTCTCGCCACCCGAATGCGCGGCATCCTCGGTGGGGATGCTGTGCGTCGAGAACAGCACCTCGATCGCCTCGTCAGCGTGACCGGCCGCCCGCGCCGCGGCGAGCGCGTCGCGCAGCCCGTCGATGAAGGGGCGGATGAAACCGGGATGCGAGAAGTACTGCCGCACCTTGTCCACCTGCAGGCTCCGCTGCAGTCCTGAGGCCTCGAGTGCGTCGGCCCAGTCCTCGCGATACTGACGACACGACGAGTAGGACGAGTACGCGCTCGTCGGGATCGCAATCAAGGTGCGGATGCCGTCCGCCGCGGCGACCGCGAGCGCTTCGTCGAGGTACGGCGCCCAGTTGCGGTTGCCCCAGTACACGGGCAGGTCGATACCCTCATCGGCGAGCGCCGCCCGCAGCGCCTGCAACAACTCGCGGTTCTGCTGGTTGATCGGACTCACACCGCCGAAGTGGCGGTAGTGATGCGCGACCTCTTCGAGCCGCTCATCCGGGATTCCGCGACCGCGTGTGACGTTGCGGAGGAAAGGCAGCACGTCGTCCTGCCCCTCCGGACCACCGAAACCCGACAGCAGGATGGCGTCATACGGCTGCGACATCGTCGTGTGCTCCGGGCCCTCGCGCGTCGCAGCCGTGGCGGAGGGCACGACCGCGCCTGGTTCGAGGTGCACGCCGCTGGCGGCGGACGGTTTCGTCTCGCGCCTCGTCGAGTCGTTCATCATGCTGTTCCCTTCTGCTCGGCCTCACGCAGGATGCTGGCGGCCATGCCGTTGAAGATGATCCCGTGGAACGGCAGCAGCACGAGCCAGTACAGCCGGCCGCTGAGCCCCTTGGGAAAGTACACCGCGCGCTGACGGTAGGTGCTTCCGCCCTCGGCGGGCTCGACCCCGAGTTCCAGCCAGCCGCGACCCGGCATCCGCATCTCGGCTCTCAGCCGCAGCATCCGCCCGCGTTCGATGGACTCGACGCGCCATACGTCGATGACATCGCCGCTGTTGACGCGCGACGGATGCCGACGTCCGCGGCGCATGCCCACTCCACCGACGAGCCGATCGATCCACCCGCGCGCGGCCCAGGCCAGCGGGAACGAGTGCCACCCCTTCTCGCCACCGATCGCCTCGATCACATCCCATACCTGTCCCGGTGAGGCCGTCGTGCGACGCTCGCGCAGGTCGGTGAAGACCGTGTGCCCTGCCCAGTCGGGATCACTCGGCAGCGGGTCACTCGGAGCACCGGGAACCGTCGCGCTCTGCCAGCTCGTCTCGACCTCGCCGTCGGCCTCACGGCGCAGCGCGAGTCGCACGGCGGTGCGATAGGGCAGCAACCCTTCGTCGGGCGGTGGGATGTACTCGTCGATGTCGTCTTCGCGCACGACGCAGTCGTTCTGCAGGGACGAGATGATGGGCACGGCGATCTGCCGCGGAATCGGGCTCACCAGGCTGACCCACTGCGAGGCCAGCCATGGCGTGAGGACAGGCAGGGCGGCGATGCGCCGCTGGGGAAGGCCGGCTTCGACCGCGTAGCCGTTCATCATCTGCCCGTAACGCAGGATGTCCGGGCCGCCGATGTCGAAGGTTCGGTTGAGGTCGCCGGCGACGTCGACTGCGCGCACGAGATAGCGCAGCACGTCGCGGATCGCGATGGGCTGCACACGGTTGCGCACCCACCGGGGCGCCGGCATGTACGGCAGCACCTCGGTGAGGTGNNCCGGATCCGATCACGATCCCGGCCTGGAAGACGATCGCCGGAACGGGGCTGTCGAGGAAGACCCTGCCGACACCGGCCCTCGACTCCAGATGCTCGGAGAGCTTCCCCGTGGCCGGATGCAGACCGCCCAGGTACACCACTCGGCGAACGCCCGACACCGCAGCGGCGTTGGCGAAGGTTTCGGCGGTCTGCCGCTCGGCCCGTCGGAATCCGCGACCGGCGCTCATCGCATGAACGAGGTAGAAGGCGACATCCACTCCGTTCATCGCCCGCCTCGTCGCCAGAGGATCCGCCAGGTCGCCCGAGAACACCTTCACGCGNNCGTCGCGCAGCTTCCACGCCGACCGGACGTACACACTCACCTCGTACCCGGCATCCAACAGGTGCGGCACCAGCCGACCGCCGATGTATCCGGTGGCTCCCGTGACGAGAACGCGCGTCATGAGAAGAGTCCCTCGAGTGTGCAGTAGATCAGCAGCATCGTGATCGCGAATCCGACGGCGTAGTTGATGGCGAGGAATCGGCGCCACGCGCGGTTGGCCGCACCGGAGTTGGCGTCGTCTACGCGCAGGAACGGTGCGACGATCACG
>JACYYJ010094752.1_pt2 | contig 11388 bp, 9 predicted proteins | sample 8236861 | NCBI WGS metagenome assembly JACYYJ01 (sample SAMN14103086, study PRJNA606662) | landfill metagenome | isolation source: landfill solid waste | place: India:New Delhi, Okhla landfill site | collected 2017-11-05
CTGCTGCAGCTGCCCTACGGCGTGCTCGGTGTCACCGTGCTCACCGCGATCATGCCGCGCCTGAGCCGCAACGCCGCCGCGGACGACACCCCGGCCGTCGTCGACGACCTGTCCGTCGCGACCCGCCTGACCATGATCTCGCTCATCCCGATCGTCACCTTCCTGACGATCGCGGGGTCGCAGGTCGGCGCCGCGCTGTACGGCTACGGCAACTTCGGCGGCAGCAACGCCGAACGCCTCGGCCAGGCGGTGAGCTGGTCGGCGTTCACGCTCATCCCGTACGCCCTGGTGCTCATCCACCTGCGCGTGTTCTACGCCCGGGAACAGGCCTGGACCCCCACCTGGATCATCCTCGGCATCACCGCCGTCAAGATCGGCCTGTCCGCGCTGGCACCCGTCGTCGCGGCGGACGACGAGCAGGTGGTGCTGCTCCTCGGCGCGGCCACCGGCGTCGCATTCACCGTCGGAGCGTTCATCGGCGGCTATCTGCTGCACCGCACACTCGGCAACCTGCAGATGGCGAACGTCGGACGCACCGTCTGGCACGTCGTGCTCGCGTCCCTCGCCGGGGCGGTCGTCGTGCTGGTCACCGACCGTCTGCTACAGCTCGACGTGCTCGCCGACCGCTTCGGGGGCATCGGCTCACTCGTGCGGGTCGGGCTCAACGGTGTGCTGATGGTGCTCGTCGCGCTGGTCGGGATGTACCTGCTCAAGGTGCCCGAGATCCTCGCGATCGAAGCGGCCGTGCGACGGAAGGTCGCGGCGCTGCGCGGCACCGCCCCCGTCGAGGAGGTCCCCGCCGAACCCGAGACCGGAACCACCTCCGACGAGGCACCTGTTCCCGCCCCCGTCCCGCGTCCGCGCTACGCCGAATCGGATGCCGAGAAGACCGTCATCCTGCCGCGTATCGACTACGGCGAGTACGGCGTCGGACCTTATGACGCCATCACAGAGGTCATGCCCGCCATCAGGGACGTGCCCGGTCGCAACAATGCGCACGGACAACTCCCGTACCCTGATCAGCAGCAGGTACGGTCCGGGAGCCGTCGACCACGGTTCTTCGCGGCCCCCAGCGGCGACCCGCGTCTGCACACCGGAAGTGGACGAGTCGACAACGAAGGAGTGAGGGTGAGCGACGACCACGCTGCCGGCAAGTCCACCATCGATGCCGCCGCACGGCAGAAGTCCGCCGACAAGGACGGCAAGCGCCCGCCGCGCGATCCGAACCTCGACACGGGTGTCATCCCCGTCGGATCCCCGCAGCTGCCTCCGGTGCGTGTCGCGGGTCCGGCCTCCCAGCCGCGCCGTCCGATGCGCGGCCCCGATCTCATCGCCGGTGCCTCGGTCGCCGGTGGTCGTTACCGTCTGCTCGCCCCGCACGGTGGCGCGCGGGGCCTGCGTTTCTGGCAGGCGCTCGACGTCAAGCTCGATCGTGAGGTCGCGCTGACCTTCGTCGACGCGGAACAGCGCGCGGCCGACGGCACCGGGCCCGACTCGCCGCAGGCCGTGCTGTCGCGCACCCTGCGCCTCGGTCGCATCAACTCGCCCGGTCTCGCCCGCGTCCTCGACGTGGTGCGCGGCAGCTCGGGCGGCATCGTCGTCTCGGAGTGGACCCCCGGCCGGTCGTTGAAGGAGATGTCCACCACCGAGCCGTCGCCGATCGGTGCGGCGCGCGCGATCCGCGCGCTCGCGGCCGCCGCCGAGGCGTCGCACCGTGCGGGCAGTGCCCTGTCGATCGATCACCCCGACCGCATCCGCATCAGCGTGGCGGGCGACGCCGTGCTGGCCTTCCCCGCGACGTTCTCCGACTCCGACGCGATGTCCGACGTGCGCGGCCTCGGCGCGAGCCTGTACGGACTCATCACCGGACGGTGGCCGCTCGGCGAGCCGTCGGCTCCGGGCGGCGCTCCCGTCGCGCACCACAGCGGTGCCACCGTCGGAGGGATGCCGGAGCCCGACCGCAAGGACGGTGTGCCGGTGGAGCCGCGCGTCCTGCGCCCCGATGTGCCGTTCGAGATCTCGGCGGTCGCGGTGCGTGCCCTGTCCGAGGACGGCGGTATCCGGACCGCCGCGACCGTGCAGCACATCCTCGACCAGGCGTCGGTCGTCGACCAGAAGACCGAGATGATCCCGGCGCTGCGGATCGGGCAGCGCGCTGCCGCCGCGGAGACGCACGCACTCGCGGATCCCGAAGCGCTGGAACAGAAGAAGAAGCATTCGCAGCGGATGCTCATCGCCCTGGCCGCGCTCGGTGCCACGACGGTGCTGTTGCTCGCGCTCATCGGATGGTGGATCGCGAACCTGCTCGCCGGCGACGCGAACGACGCTCCGCTGACGAGCCAGGAGTTCGGTCTGACCCCCACCGCCGAGGCACCCGCCGAGGACGGGGCGGGCGACGAGCAGGCCGAGGCCGCCCCGCCGCGGCCCGCGGCGAGCGCTCCGGTCTCCGCGACCTCCGTCTCGGTGTTCTCGCCCCAGGGCACACCCGATTCGCCCGCCACCGCCTCGCAGGCGATCGACGGTGATCCGTCCACCTCGTGGAGCACCGACGCCTACTTCGATCCGTTCCCGTCGCTGAAGAACGGTGTCGGACTTCTGTTCACGCTCGCCGACGCGTCGGAGCTGTCCGCGGTGAAGGTCACCACCGACACCCCGGGCACGGTCGTCGAGGTGCGCAGTGCACCGTCCGAGTCGACATCGCTCGATCAGACGCAGGTGATCGGTTCGGGCACACTGGCTTCCGGTGAGACCACGATCCCGGTCGAGGCGGACGGCCAGACCTCGCACGTGCTGGTGTGGATCACCGATCTGAGTTCGAGCGGCGGAAGCAACAAGAGCTCCATCTCCGAAGTGGAATTCGAAGCCGCACGCTGACCGCGGACAGCCGGGCGGAATCGTCCGGATCGGCTACCATCCGCGCGTGCGAATTTTCGGGGGGATCGCAAAAATCGCCGTGCCCGACGGGGGTGTCGAGGACGGTGGGAGCGGGTCGGACGGGGTGGCGTCCGATGGGGTGGTGTCGGATGCCGAGCTGCTCGCAGCACACGTCGCAGGCGATCGGCATGCGTTCTCCGCCTTGCTGGCACGACACCACGACCATCTGTGGCAGGTCGCGCGACGGACGAGTTACTCGAACGAGGACGCGGCCGACGCGCTGCAGGAGGCACTGCTCTCGGCGCACCGGAGGGCTTCGGGTTTCCGGGAGGACGCCGCGGTCCGCAGCTGGTTGCATTCGATCGTCGTCAACGCGTGCCTCGATCGCATCCGCCGCAATCGTGTCCGCGTGACCGTCCCGCTGTTCGAGGACGATTCGCACGACCTGCGTACCCCGCGCGATCCCATCCACGACACCGAGATCGCCCTCGACGTCGAATCCGCCCTGTTCGCACTGCCACCCGACCAGCGGGCCGCCGTCGTCGCGGTGGATGTGGAAGGTTTCTCCGTCCGGGAGGCGGCGCGACGGCTCGGTGTTCCGGAGGGAACGGTGAAGAGCCGCTGCGCCCGCGCGCGGAGCCGGCTCGCAGTTCTTCTCGACGACCTTCGCTCCGAGGGGAACCGATCGTGACCCTCCTCCGTCTTACTCTGGTGAGGGATGCCGAGCCGCGGAGGAGAGTCGCGCATGAACGAGGACGAGGTGCGTCCGTCGAACTCCGCCGAGGTGCGCCCGTCGGAGTCCGACGAGATGCGTCCGCCGTACTCTGCGGAGTTGCTCGCCGATCTGCATGCCGGGGTGCTCGACGAGGAGTTCGCAGCCCGGTTGTGGCCGCGTGTGCGCCGCGATCCCGAGGCCGTCGCGTATCTGGCACGGCTCGATGCGACGCGGGCGCGGTTGTCGGCCCTGCGCGACGCTCCACCGACGGAGTCGATTCCGCCCGAGATCGTCGCGCACATCGGTACCGCGCTCGCGGAGGACCGGTCCGGCGTCCGGTCCGTGCCGTCCCGGAACGCACGGCGTCGCGGTTGGGCTGTGGCCGGTGCCGCGGTCGCGGCCGCAGTGGCGGTGATGCTCGTGGTGGTCGTGCGCGGAACGGCTTTCGGTAGCGACGACCCGACCGGCGTTCCCGTCGCGGCAGCGGAAGACGAGGCCCTGTTCGAACCCTCCACCCTGCGGGCGATGATCGGTGATACCGACCCCGGTCTTCTGGGTGGTGCCGATCGTCTCCGGGATTGCTTGGACGCGAACGGTTTCGAGGGGCGGTCACCGATCGGCTCCCGCGCGGTGCGATTCGCCGGCGACGATGCCGTCCTCGTCCTGATGAGCGGGCCGGATGCGCCGGCGCTCACCGCACTGGTGGTCGGAACCGACTGCGATGCAGACGATCCCGCGACACTGGCCCGCAAGGCGATCGGCTGACCCGCCGCTCGGTTTCGGCGCTACGCCACGGTCGACAACAGTTCCAGGATCCGCGCGCGCAGCGCGGGTGTGTCGTCCTCAGCGGCGATGAGACCGGCGAACAGCGCCGACCCCGCTGCCATCACGAGCACCGCCTTGGCGTCGGTCTCGACGTCCGAACCGTCGCCGTCGGCGAACAGAGCGGTGCTGGGGCCGCTGAACGTGCGCCAGAGCGTGTTGCGGAGGTCCTCGTGGTCCCGCAGGGCAGCGAGGAGCCCCGGGAGCGCAGCGCGGACCTCCGGCCGGGAGAACAGCTCGATGCTCCCGGTGACCACCCATTCGATCCAGCCCTTGCGATCGATGCCGTCGTAGGGCGTCAGATCGGGCGCGGACCCGAGCAGCGCGTCGAGCACCAGGTGGGCCTTGGTGGGCCACCGACGCGTGAGTGCGGCGCGGCCGACGCCGGCGCGGGCGGCGACGGCCCGCAGGCTCAACCCGTCCCATCCGTGGGTGCGGAGCATCTCGCGGGTGGCGGTGAGGACGTCGTTGTCTATTCGGGGGTCGCGGGGACGCCCCGGAGCAGTGCCGGGCATGGGCTCCGTGTTGTCGGGACCGAATGGGAATCGATCTGGCGCGGAGTGTGACGAGCGTTATAGTCGAAACGCAATTACGGTACCACTGGCATCGAAAGTAGGGGCATGTCTTCGCCGCGACCCACCGTGTTCGAGCCGGCCCGACTCGGGCCGCTCACCCTCCGCAACCGCATCGTCAAGGCGGCGACCTTCGAAGGCGTCATGCCCCGGGGCGCAGTCAGCGACGAACTCGTCGAATTCCACGCCGAGGTCGCCCGCGGCGGCACCGCCCTCACGACCGTCGCATACTGCTCGGTCTCCCACGACGGCCGCGTCCACCGCGACACCCTCGTGCTCGACGCCGACTCCGTCCCCGGCCTGACCCGGCTCACCGATGCCGTGCACACCGCCGGCGGTCTGGCGTCCGCGCAGATCGGCCACGCCGGACTCGTCGCCAACCAGATCTCCAACAAGATGAAGACGCTCGCGCCGTCCACACGCATCAGCGCCCCCGCCATGGGGCTCGTCCGCGGCGCGACACTCGAGCAGCTCGATCGGGTGGTCGAGGACTACGCACGCGCCGCGCGCCTGGCCGTCGAGGCCGGATTCGACGCCGTCGAGGTCCACCTCGGCCACAACTATCTGCTCAGTTCCTTCATGAGCCCGAATCTCAACAAGCGCTCCGACAAGTACGGCGGCAGCATCGCCAACCGCACCGCCTTCCCGCGTCGCGTGCTCGAGGCCGTCCGCACGGCAGTGGGGGAGGGGGTGGCCGTCATCGCGAAGTTCAACATGACCGACGGCGTGCCCCAGGGTCTGTGGCTCGACGAGTCGCTGCCCATGGCCAAGCTCATCGAATCCGACGGCACCATCGACGCCATGCAGCTCACCGGCGGCAGCTCGCTGCTGAACGGGATGTACTTCTTCCGCGGCGACGTCCCGATGAAGGAGTTCCAGGAGTCGCAGCCGAAGGTCGTCGGCTGGGGACTGAAGGTCTACGGGCCGAAGATCTTCCCGAAGCTGCCGTTCGAGGAGGCATTCTTCCTGCCCATGGCCCGCCAGTTCCGGGAGGAACTGAAGATCCCGCTGATCCTCCTCGGCGGCATCAACCGGCTCGACACCATCGAGACGGCGCTCGACGAAGGCTTCGAGTTCGTCGCTATGGGACGCGCGCTGTTGCGTGATCCGTATCTCGTCCGCAAGTTCGAGGAGAAGACCGCTCGAGAAGGTCTGTGCATCCACTGCAACAAGTGCATGCCGACCATCTACACGGGCACGCGTTGTGTGATCCGCGAGACGCTGCGGGACGTGCCCGACGCGGTCTGAGACCGTCCCGGTTCGCATCGGGGGCGGGCCGGTCGGGGGACCGACCGGTCCGTACAGGGCGTCTGTGGCGGGACGCACGGCGGGAGGGGAACAACACCGTTTACCCTGGTGTTGACAGTATCTGTAGGCTGCCGTCCGGTTTCGGCCGGACCGCCCGCAGTCCTCGCGCCCCCGATCACCCAACCGGAAGGCTCCGCCGCATGACGACCTCGCCCACGATTCACGACCTCATCATCGTCGGTTCGGGACCGGCCGGATACACCGCCGCCATCTACGCGGCCCGCGCTGAACTCGCCCCGCTCGTCTTCGAGGGAACGCAGTTCGGTGGCGAGCTCATGACCACCACCGAGGTCGAGAACTTCCCGGGCTTCAAGGACGGGATCATGGGCCCCGAACTCATGGACCAGATGCGCGAGCAGGCACTGCGTTTCGGCGCCGATCTGCGCACCGAGGACGTCGACGAGATGGACCTCACGGGCGCGGTCAAGACGGTCGTCGCCAACGGCGAGACCTACCGCAGCCATGCCGTCATCCTCGCGATGGGCGCCGAGCCGCGTTACCTCGGTGTGCCCGGTGAGTCGCAGCTGCTCGGCCGCGGCGTCTCCGCCTGCGCGACCTGCGACGGCTTCTTCTTCCGCGACCAGGACATCGCCGTCGTCGGCGGCGGCGACTCGGCGATGGAGGAAGCGACCTTCCTGACGCGCTTCGCCCGCAGTGTCACCCTCATCCACCGCCGCGAGGAGTTCCGCGCGTCGAAGATCATGCTCGAGCGCGCCCGCGCCAACGAGAAGATCCGCTTCGTCACCAACGCGAAGGTCGCCGAGGTGCAGGGCGAGAACAGCGTCACCAACCTCGTCCTCGAGGACACCGTCACCGGCGAGCGCAGCGACCTGCCCGTCACCGGTCTGTTCGTCGCCGTCGGCCACGACCCGCGCAGCTCGCTCGTCAAGGGTCAGGTCGACCTCGACGACGAGGGCTATGTGAAGGTCTCGGCGCCGTCCACCGCGACCTCCGTGCCGGGTGTCTTCGCCGCGGGCGACCTCGTCGACCACACCTACCGCCAGGCGATCACCGCCGCCGGCACCGGATGCTCGGCGTCCATCGACGCGGAGCGGTGGCTCGTCGCGAACCGTGAGGTCGAGGCGCCCACGCTCGCCGAGGCCTGATCCCACCAGCCGTTCCACATTCCATCCCGAGATTCAGGAGACACCCGTGGCCGACAAGAACACCGTCACCATCACCGACTCGTCGTTCGTCGAGGACGTACTGCAGTCCGAGAAGCCCGTCCTCGTCGACTTCTGGGCCACCTGGTGCGGTCCGTGCAAGATGGTCGCTCCGGTTCTCGAGGAGATCGCGGCCGAGCACGGCGACAAGCTGACCGTCGCCAAGCTCGACATCGACGCCAATCCGTCGGCCGCACGTGACTACCAGGTCATGTCGATTCCCACGATGATCCTTTTCTCCGGTGGCAAGCCGACGAAGACGATCGTGGGGGCCAAGGGCAAGGCGGCGTTGCTTCGGGATCTCGCGGACGTCCTGTAGTACCGTCCCAGGATCAACCTCTCGGATGTGCCCGTGAGCCCGTCTTCACGGGCACATCCTTCATCCAACCCCCGTTCGATGCTGCCCAGCCCTCACGCCGGGCACCGATCCGGTCAGCACGGAAAGGCCCGATACATGCGCCCTCTTCGTCACGGCGACCACGGTCCGGCGGTCGCCGAGATCCGGAGCACCTTGGCCGGCCTGGGCTTCCTGCACAACGAGCCCGAGGAGTCGGGCGACTGGATGGGATCGGACGTCGCATTCGATCGTGAACTCGACGGAGCAGTGCGCGCGTTCCAGCAGCAGCGCGGTCTTCTCGTCGACGGGATCGTGGGACCCGCGACCTACCGTTCCCTGAAGGAAGCGTCGTACAAGCTCGGTGCGCGCACCCTGATGTATCAGCTCTCCGCTCCGCTCTACGGCGACGACGTCGCGGCCCTGCAGACCCGCCTGCAGGATCTCGGCTTCTACGTCGACCGCGTGGACGGCTACTTCGGTCCGAAGACCCACGAGGGTCTGTGCTCCTTCCAGCGCGAGATCGGACTCGCCTCCGACGGCATCTGCGGTGCCGAGACACTGCGCTCGCTCGAACTGCTCGGCACGCGCGTGTCGGGTGGGTCGCCCCACGCGATCTCCGAGGAGGAGATCGTGCGCCGCTCCGGTCCTCAGCTCAGCGGCAAGCGCATCGTCATCGACCCGGGTCTCGGTGGCAACACCCACGGCATCATCGTGCCGAGCCCCCACGGCCCGATCTCCGAGGCCGACATCCTGTGGGATCTCGCGCGCCGGCTCGAAGGCCGGATGGCGGCGACGGGCATGGAGACCTTCCTGTCGCGGCCGTACCACGTGAATCCGACCGACGTGGAACGCGCGGGCACGTCCAACGCGTTCGGCGCCGACCTCATGATCTCGCTGCGGTGCGACGCGAGCCGCAGCCCCGCCGCGAACGGCATCGCGAGCTTCCACTACGGCAACTCGCACGGTTCCGAATCGATGATCGGCCAGGTGCTGTCCGTTTACATCCAGCGCGAGATCGTCGCCCGCACGACCCTGCAGGACTGCCGCAGCCACGGCCGCACCTGGGATCTGCTGCGTCTGACGAACATGCCGACGGTGCAGATCGATCTCGGTTACCTCACCAACGAGCACGACGCCGCGCTGCTCGCCGATCCGCGCAGCCGCGACACCATCGCCGAGGCGATCCTCATTGCAGTGAAGCGGCTGTACCTGCTCGGCCAGGACGACCAGCCGACCGGCACGTACACCTTCGCCGAGTTGCTCGCCGAGGAACTGTCCATCTCCGACAGCCACTAGCCGGCCCCGTACGCAAGAAGAGGACCGCCCCCGCAGAGTCTGCGGGGGCGGTCCTTCTTCGTCGGTGTCGGTGGACGTATCGGCATCGGCGTCCGGTGGACGTATCGCCTCAGTGGGCGCCGACCGCCGAACCTGCGGTCAGGCTCTCGACGGTGAGGGAGGACTCCTCGAGGAGCCGGTCGAGAGCGGCCTCCACGGCGAGCTTCCATTCGTGGTCGCGGTCGAGCTCGAGACGCAGGCGCGGGTAGCGGTGGTGGGGTGCGACGACCTCGAAGCCCATGTCCTCGAGGAAGTCGGCGTCGATCATGCACTCCGTGTCGGAGCACCCGAGTGTGGCCGTCGCGTGCGGCACATCGCTCGCCTCCACGTCGGCGGTGCGCCGGATCCCGAAGGCCTCGATGGCACGGACGTTGCGGCGGACGAGGTCGGCCACGACACCGCGGATGAGGTCGGCTCCGACGTCCAGCTCGTCCGCGTGCGGTTCCGTCCGCATGGACGTCAGCAGGATCGCGTCGGCACTGACGGGGGCGGTGGGAAAGGCCCGCGAGCGGGGCACCATGCCCGGGGGAGCGTAGAGCGCACACCCGGCGGCCTTGTCGCCGATCGTCGCGATCTGGCCGCACGATCCCCATTCGAGAAGGACCATGGACAGCCATGCTTCCTTCTCGAATTCGGGGTCGGCGAAGTGTTGTACGTCGGGCGCCGCGGTGGGATCCAACTCCCAGAACACGCACCGTCGCGCATGAGCAGGCAACTGCTCGATCCCACTCAGCGTGAGCGGTGATACTCGGGTCGACACGGGATAGCTCGCCTCCACGTCCTTCGTCTACAGACTGTTGTCCTGCTCCGACGAGGAGTCAAGAAAGATCGGTCTGAGACTCCATCATCTTCACGATGCGTTCGAGGTCGTCGACCGAACCGAACTCCACCACGATCTTGCCCTTGCGCTTGCCGAGGCTCACCGTGACGCGCGTGTCGAAGGAGTTCGACAGACGGTCCGCGACGTCCTGCAACCCGGGCATCTGGATGGGCTTCCGACGCTTCTGCTGCGGAGCCTCGGGGGTGTCGTTGCGGTTGGCGAGCACGACGGCTTCTTCCGTCGCTCGCACGGACATGCCCTCCGCGACGATGCGTGCGGCGAGTGCCTCCTGGGCGTCGGCACCGGCCTCGAGCGCCAACAGGGCACGCGCATGTCCGGCCGACAACACTCCGGCCGCCACGCGTCGTTGCACCGCGACCGGCAACTTGAGCAGCCGGATCATGTTGGTGATGACCGGACGCGACCGTCCGAGCCGGCTCGCGAGTTCCTCGTGGGTGACTTCGAACTCCTCGAGCAGCTGCTGATAGGCCGCCGCCTCTTCGAGGGGGTTGAGCTGCACCCGGTGGATGTTCTCGAGCAGCGCGTCGCGCAGCAGGTCTTCGTCGGCCGTCTCGCGGATGATGGCAGGGATCCGCTCGAGGCCCGCCTCGCGGGCCGCGCGCGTGCGGCGCTCGCCCATGATGAGCTCGAACGTGCCGTCCTTCTTGTCGCGCACGACGACGGGCTGCAGCACGCCGAACTCGCGGACGGAGTGCACGAGCTCTGCGAGGTCGTCGGCGTCGAAGAGCGTGCGCGGCTGGCGCGGGTTCGGCACGATGGCGTGCGGATCCACGTGCACGAGCCGCACGCCTGGCACCTCGGCGAGCTGCTCGCCCTGCGGCTCCTCGGGGGAGGGGACGGACTTCCGCGCGGGGGCGGTCTTCGCGGATCCGCTCTTGGCCGCCGTCTTCGCCTTCGACGCGGTCGTCTTGGACGCGGCGGCCTTGGAGGTCGTGGTCTTGGAGGCCGTCGACTTCGCGGCAGCGGGCTTGGAGGCCGCCTTGGCGGACGCCTTGCGCGCGGGAGCCGCCGGTTCCTCGGGCTCGGCCGCGGGGGCCGCGGCGGGCTCGGGAACGGCGGATCCCGCGAAGAACACGTCGGTGGGACGCTCACGCGTCTCCGAGCTCGTCGGGATCAGCGCCCCGATTCCTCGCCCGAGACCTGTGCGCTTCGCCATCACTTCCGCCCTTTCCTGCGGGGTGCCCCGCGCTTCACGATTTCGACCGCGGCTTCCTTGTACGCGACGGCGCCCGCGGACGACTCGTCGTACGAGATGACCGTCTGCCCGAAGCTCGGCGCCTCGGACACGCGCACGGAGCGCGGGATGACGGTCTTCAGCACCTCGTTGGGGAAGTGCTGACGTACCTCTTCGGCGACCTGCTGCGACAGGCGCGTGCGCCCGTCGAACATCGTGAGCAGGATCGTCGACACCCGCAGGCGGC
>JACYYJ010027853.1_pt1 | contig 11387 bp, 14 predicted proteins | sample 8236861 | NCBI WGS metagenome assembly JACYYJ01 (sample SAMN14103086, study PRJNA606662) | landfill metagenome | isolation source: landfill solid waste | place: India:New Delhi, Okhla landfill site | collected 2017-11-05
GTAGTCACGACTACCGGCACCGCGCGTGTGTGGATGCCTACTGCGTGGTGCCCTCGGTGTCGTCGAAGAAGTGCCAGGTGCCGTCCTGCTCGTTCTGCGCCTCCATGCGCCAACCGAGTTCGCTGTTGTCCGCGCGCTGGTCGACGAACCAGGCGTGCGCGTCGTCCGCACTCTCGATTTCCTTGGTGTCCACGACGTTACCGGTGGGGTCGATCACTCGATAGGTAGCCATGACGTGGGGCTTCCCGTCCGACTCGCCGATCAAACGTTGCCGGAGCGCTCTGGTGTAGGGTGGGACCAACGCTCGGCTCGCACTCCGTGAGCTACCTCGCACCGACAGTGCCCGAAGGTTACGAGCCGAACGTGAGAGTCTTCCGCCGCGTGTACCGCGGCCCCTCTTCTTCGCACTGCCCTCGATGGTCGGGGTCTACCCGACCGCACCCGAAAGGACGGCCATGAGCCAGAACAAAGAATTCGACGGTCCCATCTTCCTCGCCCCCACGAGCCCCGAGGCAGAGATCGAGCGCGAACCCGTCGCCGTCGTCGCCGAGAACACCGGTCCCCACGACTACACCTCCATCTTCTCGGCCCGCGGCGCCTGATCCGGACGACCGGCACCGGGATCAGTCGACTGCGAAGTCGGCCAGCGCCTGGGACACCTGCTCGGGTCGCCCGTCGTTCTGAACCGCCGATGCGGTGAGCACGTCGATGTGGTTGTAGCCCGGAAGTGTCACCCTGCGTTCGTTCGGATGATTCGTCTCCGGAACCGTGATCCCACCTCCCGCGAGCAGTGTCACGACGGGATTCCGGGTGACGCCGTCGCGGTGGAGATGCCCCTCGAAACGGGTTGCGGACGCGAGGTCGAACGGCAGCTTCGACGGGAAGTACCACTCGGTGAAATCCAGTGGCGGCTCCGACAGATTCCGCGCCAGCTCCGCGATCGAGGTCACCTCGCTCCCCCGATCGGTGTACCGCGCCTCGTCGGGTGACGACGCCGCCGTGCCCACCTCGTCGTAGTCGAGCCAGCGGTAGACGACCGCCGGATCGGCGAAGACTTCCGGCGACGCCTTGGGTGCGTCGCCGAACATCCCCGAACCGAGCACCTCCGGGGTGCTGGGAACAGGAAACAGCTTGTCGCGCACGGGAGCCCCCGTGATGAAGCCGACGCTCGCCTGCAGGAATCCCAGCGGTTGCGAATTGTCGTCGAGGATCGCCCCGAGAACGGCCTCGTTGGTGGCGTTCAGCGTCCGCACATCCGGCTCACCGGTCACGAACATCGCGTAATCCCTCGCCAGCAGCGTCCGCAACGTCCAATCGACGTTCGGGTTGTCCGGCATGCGCGGGACGATGCCGTCGATGCCGTCCGGGTCGAGCCGCGCCGCGAGACCGGTGAGTGCCAGCAGATTCGTCGTCTCCGGGTTGATGACCGCGGGGAGCGCGAGCACAGGCGACACCGTGGAGATCGAACCGGACAACGCATCGAGCGGAGCGGACACCGTGTCGGGCAGATCCGGGAGCGCGCCCCGGCCGGGGAACGGCGCTCCGGCTCTGATCACCGTGTCGAGCGCGAAGTACCCACCGCACTGGTTGTAGCCGGCGTCGTCGGTGGTCGCCGGATTTCCGTCGAAATCCCACTCCGCGAAGTAGCCGGTGACGAAACCACCGAGAGAATGCCCGCCGCACAACACTTTCTGTTTCCGCAGTGCCGGGTCCGGAAGTTCGTGACGTAGCAGGTCGTACTGATCGCGCAGTGTCTGTTCCAGTCCGACAGAGGCGAGCCACGCGACGTCGGGGCCGGTCGCGTGACCGCCGAACCGCTGCCCGTCGACCTCGGCACCGTGGAAGTAGTAGTCGGTCGCGGTGTCGAGCGAACCGGTCCGCAGAGCGGCCCGGGTACCGATGTGGTCCTCGAGACAGTTCGATCGCCGGTCCAGCGCCCAGAACTCGATGCGGGAACCGCGCGTCGCGGCAGCAGCGACGGTGTTGCGCGCGACGCTCTCGAACGCGCCCGCCCCCTCGAAGATGCCGGGCTGGGCGACGAGGATCCGGTCGGCGTCGGCGGAATGCTCCGGCCCGTCCGCCGATCGCCACCGCAGATACGACAACCGATCACAGGCCGGTGGACGTGGGCCGGCCTCCGGCGGTAGCGGGGCGGGAACGGACACCACCGATCCGAGCACCTCACCGGCCAGCGGCGCCGACGACACGTACGGCATCTCGGTGCGTCCGGCCGGTTGCGCCGACACCGCCGATGCCGTCAGCACACTTCCCACCACCACGACCACCGCGGCCCCCACCATCACGCGCATCGCATCCCCCGATCGGTTTCGGTGTATTGAACACCGCCCAGCGGGGCCGGATCCACAGAAACGTCCGAAATACGGGACCGGAAGTGAGTGCCCCCAGTGGGACTCGAACCCACACTCGGCGGATTTTAAGTCCGCTGCCTCTGCCAATTGGGCTATGGGGGCGTCGCAGTTCAGAACATAGTTCAGGCCGTTTCAGCCTCATTCTGACGTCCTGAATACCGCAGTGATACCGCAGTGCTATCGATGGCCTTGCCCAGCGCATCTGCCACACCGCTCAAATCGTCGTTGAGCAGGTGGCCGTAACGGTCGAGCGTCATCGCGGCGGTTGCGTGCCCCAGGAGTCTCTGCACGACCTTGACGTTAGCGCCTGCGCTGATCGCCAGCGACGCCGTGGTGTGCCTCAGGCCGTGGGGTACCAGCCCGTCGATACCGACGTCTTCGCACGCGTTGTCGAATGCCCAGCGGTACGCACCGAGTGGTAGGAACCCGCCCTTCCGACTGGCAAACACCAGCGCGTTCGGGTCGGCGGGCAACTCAGTCTTTAGTTTCTTCCAGACAGGTTCAGGCACTGGCACGTGGCGATCCCGCTTCGTCTTGGTCGTCGACTCCACGATGCCCTTACCGGTGACTGCGGTTGCGGACGAGCGCACCGTGAGTACCCGATCCCCCACATGCCGGCGCCGCAACGCGACCGCTTCGCCGAACCTCAGCCCGCAGTAGCCCAGGACCAGTGTCAGAGTCTCGAAACGATCAGCGGCTTTGGCGAGCATCAACAGCTCTGCATGAGTCAAGTAGCGCCGCTCGCGCTCGGCTTGCTCGGGAAGGTCCTCGTCCCGCTTGATCTCGAACGCGACGTTCTTCGCCACCTTGCCAGTCCTTTGGGCGTACTTGAGGACAGCACCTACCAGCTGATGCGCTTGGGTGGTTCGACTTGCCGATAGACCGGCTCCGCGTTGCCCACCATCGACCGACAGCGACCCCAACCACGTTGAATAGGCCTTGTAGTCAAGCCTTTTCAGCGGAACACCTTCCCACTTCGGCAAGACTACGGTGTCGAGCAACGAGCGATAGCCTGCGACCGTTTTCGGCTTCCGGTGCTGTTTGGTGGCGAACCACTGCTCGGCGACCGACCCGAACGTCTCCGCGCTCTTTCGCGGATCAACGTATTCACCGCGCTGAAGATCAGCGGTCAGTCCGTTGAGGTATGCCTGCGCATCCGGCTTGCGCTGAAAACTCTTGGTGCGCTCAGCGCCCGTGCTGTCGACCCACCTGACACGCCACCGCGAAACCTTGCCGTATACCGCAGACCGCTCCGTGCGCATGGTGCCGTCTAATTCCTTGACGCGCTTGTGCCAGCGGTCATCAATTCCCGCCCGTTCGTTCCGGGTGATCACGAATCGAACATACCGCAGTAATCCGCGTCATCCGTCCGCTTTGCGATCCATCGTTCTTCGACCTTCGGCCAACTCAATCCGAAGCAGCATGACCGGAAATACTTTTCGGTCAATGTGGCTGTGGTGGGAGAAATTGTCAATACCTGTGGATCGGGTTGTTCAGGCGACCTCCGTTCCGGGTTGTTCGGCGCCGTCGGTGGGCGGCTGTGTTGGGGTGATCTCGGTGGGGCGTTCGAGCAGCTTTCCCTTGTGGAAGACCGCGCCGGCGCGGACCAAAGCGACCAGGTGTGGGGCGTTGACGGCGCGCCAGCGGGCCGCGGCGGCGTCGATGAGCTTGTAGGCCATAGCCAGTCCGGCCGCGCGTGATCCCGGGCCTTTGGTGACCTTGGTGCGCAAACGCACTGTGGCGAAGGTGCTTTCGATCGGATTCGTGGTGCGTAGGTGAATCCAATGTTCGGCCGGGTAGTGGTAGAACTCCAGCAGGGTGTCCAGATCGTCGGTGATCTTGGCGACCGCTTTAGGATACTTGGCCCCGAAGTCGACCTCGAAGGCTTTGACCGCGAGCTGGGCCTTGTCGATATCCTCGGCGTTGTAGATCTCCTTGATCGCCGCCAACGCCGACGGGTGCGCTGATTTCGGCAGCGCGGCAAGAACATTAGCCTGCTTATGAAACCAGCACCGCTGCTCTTTGGTGGCCGGGAACACCTCACGCACCGCGTTCCAGAACCCGAGTGCGCCATCGCCGACCGCGAGCACCGGGGCGGTCATGCCGCGTCGCTTGCAGTCGCGCAGCAGATCAGCCCACGACTCGGTCGATTCGCGGTAGCCGTCGGTGATCGCCACCAGTTCTTTGCGGCCGTCAGCGCGCACACCCAGCATCACCAGCAAGCACAGCTTTTCCTGGTCCAGGCGGACCTTGAGGTGGATGCCGTCCACCCACAGGTAGACGTAATCGGTGCCCGACAGGTCCCGGGCGGCGAACGCGCGGGCCTCATCTTGCCACTGACTGGTCAGCCGGGTGATCGTGGTGGCCGACAACCCGGCACCCGAGCCCAGAAACTGCTCCAGGGCCGGCCCGAAATCACTGGTCGACAGCCCGTGCAGATACAAAAGCGGCAGCACCTCGCTCATCTGCGGTGACTTGCGCGCCCACGCCGGCAGGATCGCCGAGGAAAACCGTTTCCGCTCACCAGTGTCGGGGTCGACGCGTTTGTCGTTGACTCGTGGAGCTTTCACCTGCACCGCACCGGCTGCGGTCAACACCTCACGTGGCTGGTGGTAGCCGTTGCGCACCACCAGCCGGTGCCCGTTGTCGTCGAGCTGATCGGCGTACTGGGCCACATACGCGGCGACCTCGGCCTGCAACGCCGCGGCCAGCATTTGCCGGGCACCGTCGCGGACGATCTCGTCCAACAACGAGCGCCCAGAGGCCTCGTGGCCGTTGGCGTCCTCGGCGTCGTGAACTACGGTGAGCATGGGCGTACCTTCCCGAACCAGCGCGCCAACGCCGGCTCATGATCGGACCTACTGACTTTCAGATCATCCTCGGGAAGGTGCGCCCACTTTCACGCCCCCATCCCGAGGCTCATCCACAGGTTCTGATCATTGCTCTGTGGTGGTGGACACGGCGCCATAGCCGCAGTCACTGTTGGCTCAGCCAAACCAACCGTAATTCAGGAGGAATCTGATGGAATTGCTAGGAGCCAAGGAAGTCTCGGACCTGACCGGTGTCCCGGTTGGGACGCTGAGGTACTGGCGTCATTCGGACATCGGTCCAGCGAGCTTCACCTTGGGCCGCCGGGTCGTTTATCGACGCGATGAGGTTCTGCGATGGATCTCCCAGCGGGAGAGCACAACCCGGCGCGGAGGCGGCGACGCCGCGTGACGCCGACGTATGAGAAAGACCTCGGGGTCTAGCCGAGGCCTTTCGTTCGAACCACCCGATTACCCAAAACGGAAGTTCCCCATGAGACTAACCCGTCATGCCAGCCTGCGGAAGCACCACAGGCTTGATTGCCTATGAGCAGCAACGCAGATAATGACAAGAAATCCGTCGCCGCACGCCTGGTCACTATGGCCCAAGAACGCTATCTCCTCGGAGTTTCCGAAGACGGCAAGCCCTTCGGCGCCGAACGCAGCCGGCCCCATCTGGCGATACTACTGCGCGCAGGAAAAGCTGGCCTGCGCGCCGAACTCGCCTCCCGGTACTTCAATGACACCGGGACCGTTGCCGGCGGCCAGGCCCTCACCGACGCCACCCAGGTCCTCGAAGGCTTGGCCGCCAACCAGCCCCCGGAGAAACTGCACCTGCGCATCGCCGACCACCACGGCACGAGCTACATCGACACCGGCCGACAAGACGGAAAGGTCATCCGCATCGGCCAGGGTCGATGGACAGTCGCCGACTCAGCTCCGGTTCGGTTCTTGCGGACAGCGCTGACCGCCGAGATGCCTCTCCCACCCGCCAACGGTGACGTCAACAAGCTATGGAACTTCGTTAACGTTGCCGTCGAGGACCAACCCGTGTTGCTTGCAGTGATCATCGCTGCGCTCGTCCAGTGCGATGTCCCGCACCCTGTGTTGGCGCTGTTCGCCGAGCAAGGCAGCGCCAAAACCACGACGACGCGCATGCTGGTCGATCTCATCGACCCCTCCTCTATTGAAGTGCGCCAGGCGCCCCGCGACGCCGACTCGTGGGTGACCGCTGCCTCCGGTTCCAGGGTAGTGGCCCTGGACAATTTGTCCGCGATCCCACCGTGGTTGTCGGACTCGCTGTGTCGAGCTGCGACAGGCGACGGCAACGTCAAACGCGCGCTCTACACCGATGCGGACCTCGCAGTGATCAAGTTCCGCCGCTGCATCATCGTTAACGGCATCGACGTCGGCGCAATACGTCCCGACCTCGCCGAACGCATGGCAATGGTTGATCTGCGACGCATCGAACGCCACATGCGACAGTCTGAGGCCACTCTGCGACAACAGTGGCGCACGGCTCTACCAGGCATTTTAAGTGGGCTCCTCAACCTGGCCGCCACCGTTCATCAACGCCTCGAAACCATCGTGGTCGATGATGCGCCACGCATGGCGGACTTTGGTCGCGTGCTGGCGGCCGTCGACGAACTTTTGTCGACTCATGGCTTACGCCGCTACATGTCCCGCGCAGATCAGCTCGCGGAGGACAGCTTGTCCGGCGATCTCTTCATCGAACAGCTGCGCCACCACATATTAGAACCGCTGCGCGACAGTCCGGTGTCGACCTGCTCGCCCTCTTCACCCCGACAGGCGATCACTGGCGACGCCCCAAGGAATGGCCCAAGAACGGCCGCGATGTGACAAGCCTGCTCCGTAGACACGCGCCGGCGCTGCGAAACCTGGGATGGGCGATCGAGAACGACGGAGCCCGCAACCACCGCAACGTCCTGCTGTGGACCATCTATCCACCACACAAAGATGTGGCTGCCCATCAAGCCTCGCAGCCCTCGCGTCCCTCGCTGCTACGGCCCAGTCCCCCCGCAGCGCCCGCCCGAGAGAACCCGACCCCTTCTAGCGCCGACGAGCGCCGCGACGACCTCTCCGCATAACGGCACCCCGCGGTCCAGATTCGACGAGCTGTCGGTGCCTGCAGGCAGTATCAGGAGCAGCCGAGAGGGAGCAGCTGCGATGAGCCTTGATGACGACCTGGAGAACTTGGCCACTGCCGCGGTCAGCGATTGGCCCGAGATCGTATTCTCCGGCCGGCTTGATGCGGCGATCCGCGACCTATACCGGACGCATCTGCGGTTCCCGCCATCCTGGACCCCGGACGAGCGCGATGAGTTCATCGAGGAACGCGCCGACACCGAAGCCCAACGATTGGCCACCCGGTTCGACGACGCCATCGACGTCATGATCGACGATTTCGGCCGGCAGAACGGGTACTTGCCTCATCATGAGTACGCATCAACGATGATCACCAAAGCACGAAAGGACGCCGTTTACGAGTTGGAGGCCAGAATCGAGTACCTAGCCGATGACCTCGCTCAGACGGTTACGCACACCGCTGGCCGTACCGTCGCGAGCATGACCGGGTGCAGTCCCGCCGCACGACGTTCCCATAGAAATGGCCCTCGCCGAATCAGATGACTTCTCACCAACTACGGCGCGGATGAACGGCATTGGACAGGTCACGGGCAGCCGTCAGCGTGGCACGATCAAGTTTCTTGAGCCGAGCCTGCTCTGCCAAGCGAGTAAGCAACCCGCGTAAAGCCTCGCCATCGTCCAGGACGCTGTTGGCGGCATCCACCGGTGCGACGGGCCGGTGCGGCTCGGGTGTTCCCGCAGATTGCTTCTGCGATGCAGCGGCTTTCGGGACTTCGATCACGCGAATCGGCGCCCCGTATCGCTGTGCGGCGATACGGGCCGCCGATGCGTCCCGACGACACGTATCCGAGCAATACAGCCGGCGTCGGCCACGTCTAGGAGTGGCGTCCTCATCGAGCATCACCGCATCGCAGCGGACACACCGAGTCGGATCGTAGGCGCCGCCCTCGCTCTCATTTCTTTCAACACCATCACAGATCGGATCATCGTTGACTGCAGCGCCTTCGGGTACGACATCAGCAGCTCTCGAACGTGCTGCCGGGGAGACTGCCGAATCATGTCCACCCTCGCCCCCGGCCCGGCGCAGCTGTGCCTGAATCTCACGGACATCGACACCGACAAGCTCAGCGATCTGCGCGAAGGTCAGACCACGACCACGCATCTGCCCGACCAGCGCCTGCAGACCACGAAAGTGACCGGCCCTGCGCTTTACGGCATCAGCACGGATGTTCTCCGCCGCCTGGTCAAAACGCTTGCGCTCCCATGAATCAACAGCACCGACTCTATGCAGCGTTGCACGGATCGACTCGGCATCGGACGCATTGGCGCGATCCCGCCGAGCCCGCTCAGCATTCTTCTTGCGCTGCAGTTCGACCGCCCGATACCGGGCCTTCAGCTTCTCGTTCGCTCCCATGCCTGCAACCTACGAACCGACGGACGAAATAGTCCACCACCACAGCCACATTCGCCTACAACCCAGATTCGTGTGCGTTCGCCAACAGGCACAGCCCCGAGGCCTATGTAGCCACCGGTCAAGGCGCGTACGACACAGCCAGCCGAAGCTCATCGACTTCCAGGCCCGTTAGGTGGGCGATGTCGGCCAACGATTGTCCGGAATCAACCATCTGCTTCACCTGCTTGCTGTACGTGCACAGAGACATGGTGAGTTCCGCCGAAGCCTCAACGCGCTCATGGTCATCGATGTCATCGCCAGCCGCCGAGAGAGTCTCGAGCTTCCACACTTTCACCTCGGCAACGCCAGCCAGTGCACGTGTGAGGATCACGCCATCGGCCATATTGGCCAACTCCCGTTCGGCGTCGGCATTGTCGGTACGCGTTTTCCTATCCACGGCCGAACGATAGGACCCCGCTCCTGTCGGCGGCCACCACCACAGCCATATTCGCCCAAAGTAAAGCGAGCCACCGACAGGCTCCCCGAGGGCTACTCAACCGCACGTGATCCCGACGTGCCGTTTCCAAGGGCGTGTTGCCGCCTTCACGCACGGCCAAGCGGCAACGGCCAGACAGGCACACACCTCTTGCACTCCGGGGCCAGCACGATCACTTAACGACGGACGATATTCGGGTAAAGATCCGCGGCGCGGACACCCCGCGCCCCAAGCAGTGCGAGACCGCGGATGGGAGGAGTTGCCCGCGAGACACCTCACGGACGTAGGGGGAAGAGTTCTCAACGCGGGAAACGGCGGTCCGAACACTGGGGTGGTGCACTCACTTTGCCGGCACGAATCGTCACGCGGATGCCCATGGAATCTGCGCGCACGGCCTCGCCGATGATGGCACCGAACGGTCCTTCGATGCCATCGCCGACGCGATTTGCGAGAAGGCGAAAAGGGTCCGAAGACCAGCCGGCTGGACGCTGTGATTTCGTTCTGCCTAGCGAGCTAAGCGCGCGGGGCGGCCCGTCTTCTTGGTGGCGGTCTTCGACTCTTTGGCGTCGCTGTCGGTCTTGCGGTGGGCGGCCAGAAAGTCATCGACGATGTTCACGCAGTCATTGTGAGTGATGGTGCGAAGCCCGGTCATTCGGGCGAAGGCGAGTGGTCCGACGAGTTGGCAGAGCGCCAGTTCCCGGTCGAAGTCGTCGAGTTGGGCTTGTGCTCTCGGGCTAGTGAGTATGGCGTCAAATGGTTGACGGTATTGGTCAACGACTCGGGCCCGTAGCGCCCCGGATGTGTGGCGCTCATCCGCTTCGTTAGTGGAGCCGGTGGGCCCCAATGAGAGCCAGGCGAGTGTCGTGACATGCAGCGGCGCGTCGTTGAAGAGAGCGGCTTGGCGGCTAAGCAATTCGATCAGCTGGTCACGGAGGGGTCCGCTGGTCGGTGCCGGAGTGNNGGAAGCAGGCGTTCGAACGTGGCTGCGAGCAGATGCGACGAACTGTGGAAGTGGCGGTACAGCGTGGTTCGGGCCACTTTGGATGCTTTGGTGACCGCATCAATGGTGACTGCTTCCACCCCACCGGTGCTCAGAAGCGTTGCAGCAGCATCCAGCAGCCGGGTGCGTGACCGGATGCGCCGAGGGTCCACGTCGTCGTCAGGGACTGGCACTGACTGACTGTCGCTCACTCATTCACCTCGGCGGTCGATCTTTCACGCGATGCTGTCACAGCAGTCTAGCAGTGTGGTACTAACGGTAGCGCAGCGAAACCGCTCGTATTGGAGGGTGATGGTGCCCGAAAGCGTGTTGCCGCCGGAGCGGCTGCCCTCGCACACCACGACGTGCATGGGTTGCGGCCCGGACAACCCTCATGGACTGCGTTTGGTGGTGCATCGCAGCGGCGACGCGGTGTACACCGATGTGACGTTCGACGAGCGCCACATCGGGGCTCCGGGCCTGGCCCATGGCGGGGCGGTGGCCGCCGCCTGTGATGACGTCCTGGGCTTCACATTGTGGATCGCCGGCACCCCGGCGGTGACCCGCACCCTGACGGTGGAATATTTGCGGCCGGTGCCGCTGCATCAGACCCACCGGATTACTGCCCACATCACCTCTCGTGAAGGACGGGCGCTGCATGTCACGGCCACAGGCAGGGGTGAGGATGGGCTCGCCCGCTTCACCGCCAGTGCAGTGTTCGTCGTAGTCAGCCCTGAGCACTTCGCCGCACACGGCGATGTCAGCGCTTTCGGCGATCTTCTGGAGCAGTTCTCGCGCCGCGGCGGTCTCAACCCGGGGCCGTCATGACTTTCCCTCAGGCCCGCAGCCACGGCAAAACCCGACGCTCGGAAGCGAACTCGGTCGCTGCAGAGAAGCGGGCCGCTACCGCGTCGCGCTCGCGCGCCTCCGCACAGCGCCGGGAAACGATTCTGGATGCAGCTTTGGCCGTGGCTGCGTCGGGTGGTTACGAGGCGGTCCAGATGCGGACCGTTGCCGAGCGAGTCGGCATCGCCGTCGGCACGCTTTACCGTTATTTCCCGGCGAAAACCCACATGTTGGTAGCAGCGCTGACGCGTGAATTCCGTCGACTCGACTCAGCCGGGGACTGGGCAGCCGGTGACGGCACACCGCTGGAACGGCTCGAACGGCTCACCGCGCATCTGCATGACCGCTGGCAGCGCGACCCATGGCTGACGACGGCCATGACACGGGCCTT
>JACYYJ010001458.1_pt1 | contig 11382 bp, 15 predicted proteins | sample 8236861 | NCBI WGS metagenome assembly JACYYJ01 (sample SAMN14103086, study PRJNA606662) | landfill metagenome | isolation source: landfill solid waste | place: India:New Delhi, Okhla landfill site | collected 2017-11-05
CCCCCGCACGGTAGGCTTCCGCCTTGTTCAAGAAACCGATGGGTGTGGTGGCGGTAAACTGTTTGGTCACGACCAATCACCGTCGACGTCTACATTCTCTACCCCTAGGCGAAGGGCCAGCGCCCCGATTGCCGGTATGACATCCAATTCGCAGGGACGCAGGTGGGAGCCGGTGCCGAGCGCTCAACGCCTCGACAATATCGTCCTCGCCCATGTCGGCATAAACTACCTCTCTCACTTGGAGGACCTGTCCAGGAGAACGAAAACAGGCAGCGGCTCACCCGGCGTCAATTCGTTGCGCCACCCGCAGTACAGTGTGGTGCAGTCGCTCCGTCTCCCGACGCGACCGAACGTCCGGCGCACGCGCTGGGCCACTCGCCAATCGGTAACCTGGTGCCAGAGGAGATCGCCGACTTGCAGGACCGGAGTTATACCGCTGCGAGGTACGCGACCTCTCGCCGCGAGGCGGAATAGAAGTATGTCGCACGCCTCTCCAAGAGCGGAGGACAGTTGCCTCCGACGGTACCGCACGACCGCTTTGAGAGTTAAGGCGATAACGACCCTACGGTCCTTACGACCATAATCGTTCTCGAACAGCAGCGTCTCGAACAGCGGTCTTGTAAACAGTACGCGGTCCAGTCTTCGTCCAAGCGGCTCATGTCGACTCTGGCTCATGGATCGAGGCTACGCGTCGATCTCGCTGCACGCAAATACCGAAGAACCGGATCCCCAGGACGAAGCCACCTCCTGCGCGGACAGCGGCAATCCTCCTTAAAATCGCGGCGTGGACGAGGACTTCCTGAATGTGCCGTGCTTGTACTGGTAATCGACGTGGTCGAGGAGCTGCCGGATCTCATGATGAAGGCGATCCTGATCAGTGGCATCATCACGGGCGATCTCGATCAAAAGGTTCGCAAGAACGGCTGCACCGCCGATGTTCCGCCCCCGGGCGTTGGGGCGTTGGGTCCGGCGCTTCTTGCCTTCGACCTCGACCGGGCCGAGTGCTTCGGCGATGCGAAGCATGGCGTTTCTGATCCGGGTGTTACTGGCTCCGGTCTGCTGCTTGAGCTCAGCCGTCGCGAAGACCCTCTCGTCGCCGTGGGCCAGTGCCCCGAGGCGCGCCAGCACCAAGAGATCTCCCAAGGTGACATCGGGCTCGAACGCTGGTCGACGGGGCATGGCAGAACTCCAAGGCCGAAGCGCATTGTGGCCTTGCCCGTATTTCGAAACCGTTAGCCTCAGGCCACCAACACTCGACTGCAAGAGATGGCGAACCGCCATGTAATGACGTCGACTTGCCGTATCCACAGCCTCGATAGTTTCAACTGACCATCGTCAGTCCGCGTTTGCTGGCCACTAGAAGGCGACCCTGTTCGGACGCCCGTGGCTATAGTGACGTGCACTGATGACGTCGACATGCCATCAATGCGCCATTGATTGTGCGTATCTGCCAGCAATGAACGATTGATGATGGCGGCAACCCCGCACCTGGCAGCCAAGGCGGCGTCGAATTCCTGATCGCTTAGGAAGTGTGAGTGCCAAGCGGAAGAGTGGCTAACCAGCCCGGCTGGACAGATGCCGAGAAGGTTTGGCTGACCAGTCCTGAAGAGGTCGCCAGGATCAAACGGAACGCCCGCATTGTAGCTCAGGCGTCCGGTCCTCCCGATGAGCTTCTTGACGCGATGCGAAGGTGCGGTCTCGCCGTTTACATGGCACCCAGGAATGCCGCGTCCATCCTTGGAGATCACCCGAGCGCAATGGCGAAGGTTGGACCTGCCGCCGATGGAGCCCCCGGCGGCAAGGTCTCGTTCATGCCGGTCGCCAGTGACGTTGCGCTCGGTTACCACTCGCAAGCGACGGCGGTTCACGTAGAGCAGCTCACCAGACCGCAGCTTCGAACGATGAACGAGGCCATGCGAAGCAGTCAGTGATGATCGCCGGGCAGTCTCATGCTTTGGTGGCCTCGCTATCCCGGGTGAGCTACGAAACCCCCGACTACTCCGATTATCTGCTCGAGTGAACGCTTGCTCCGGGAAGGAACACAGAACATGCTCCTGTGGTCCGGCGGCAGAGTAGGGTGCGATCCACGCTTGCAGAGGATCCGCCGGCCCGGCGTCGATCAGCGCGGCCCGCATCATGCGGCAATCGCCAACGCAGAGGGTCACCAGCGCCGGGTCAGGCGCCCAGGCCGGCCTGTGGCGGGCCACTCACACCCGCCCAAGTCATGCTTCGAATCTCACCTTACCCGCCATGTCGAACTCGTAAACGTCGTCACGGAAGCTCACGACACCGTCTCGGTTGGCCCAGGCGGTGATGTAGGTGGTGTGGATTTCCGGAGGGTTTCGCACATCCACGTCCTTGCGCTCGCCGGTGGCGAAGACGTTGCCGATCTCGGGCGGCCCCCAAGTCCCGTTGTCCCGCAATATCCAGGCGACAAAGTCCTGGACCTGGTCAACGCGAACGCAGCCGGACGAGTAGAACCGGGCGTTCTCGCCGAATAGCCCCTTGGTAGGCGTGTCGTGCAGATACACGGCGTGAGGATTGTGGAAGTTGATCTTCACGTTGCCCATGGAGTTCTGTGGCCCCGGGTCCTGGCGGAAACTGTAGTTCACCGCCTCTTCGGTTTGCCAGTTGATCTGGCTGGGCTGAAGCTCGTTGCCCTTTCCATCGAAAATCCTGATCTTCTGCTCGGTCAGGTAGTTCGGGTTCTCGTTCATGTACTTGATCAGGTCGCGCCGGATGATCGACACCGGCACGTTCCAGTACGGGTTGAAGTTTATCTGGTGGATTCGGCTCTTGAGGATCGGCGTCTGCCGGTCGATGCGGCCCACGACCGCAGTGTGCCGCCGTTGCACCATACCGCCTTCCACCACTTCAATGAAGGCTGCGGGGATGTTTACGACGACGTAGCGGTCCGCCAGTGCCGATGCCATATTCTGAACCCGCATCAAGTTGAGGCGCAGCTGGTGCAACCGCGTCTCCGCCGGCACATTCAGGGCGTACCACGTGGCCTCGTCGACCTGTCCGTTGACCTGCAGTCCGTGACGCGCCTGGAACCGCCGTAGGGCACCATCTGTTGCTGGGTCGAACGCGCCGTCGACATGATCCACCATCGCCATGTCCCCGGAGGCAAGGAGGCGTCGCTTGAGCTGAACCACACCGTCGCGGTTGACGCCAATGGTGACGCCATATGTCTCCTGCGGCACCTGCTCCCAGCCCCCTCGAGCCACGAATGGCTCGTACTGGGCGATGGCCATCTGCAGGTTATTGGCAGTGTCGTAGCTCAGGATTGGCTCAACGGTGTCGATCGCCTGGATGGCTGCCGCACTGTTGGCTTCCCGCTCTGCGTCGCTCAGCGACCGGTTCTGGTTCATCATGTCCCAGAGCGACTGGGCGTGGGCCGCTTCGGTGAATGGAAGGGCGGCTGCCGCCGCCAGAGGCATCAGCCTCAGGAAATCTCGTCTAAGCATCATCGGGGTCCTAGGTGCTGTTGCATGATGCCGCCGGCCGCACCCAAGCAGACCAAGGCGACAGAGTAAGAAGCAAGAGCGGCAGCCTGAAGCAGAGGCTTGGGCGGCCAGGCTAGGAACGAATCGGTGGTCGGGTTGTGTTATCGATGATGGCGAGCGATCTGCCGGATTTCAGGCGCCCGATTGGGAACACCCGATTGGAATAAGCAGGCGCCATCAGAACAGGTGCCACAGGCACAACAATTCCCGGGCAGCAAACGGAGGCATGTGGCAGATCCCCACCACAGTCGTACGGCAACTGCTCCACGTGCGAGCTGCGCACCTCGATAACCTCAGGGTCGCCGCCGTGAGCCGGAGAGCCGCCGATCAGCAAAAAAAAGGAAAGCGCAATCACCATCCATGTCGCGAGATACCGGGCGGCATGGAACTTGGCTTTCGATCCTTCGGTATGAACAAGGGGGGCCATGGGTGTGGATTCGACCAAAAATCCGGCAACAATTGGGAGCGTCGCAACGTACACCAGAATAGGTCATCATGGTTCTGCAGGCGTTAACACTGACCGGCGGATCACCAACTGCACTGCCCTCTGGCTGGCGATGTCAATCAGGGAGCCCAGAACGGGTGCAGAGGGTAGGATGCACTCTGCTGCCGAGTGAATACGTCCTGGGCCACGTCGCTGTGTGGACATCGCATGCCAGGTCCCTACCCAAGCCCAGTTTTAACGCTCATCCACCCGCCGGCTTGTCCAGCACCGCCTTTGGAGCGAAACTATCAGGATGTTCTTCGCCGCTCAGACATGGAGTGCTGGCACTTTCGTAATGGGTACACGCGTCAAAGCCCGCGTGTTGCTGCTCGTGGCTGCCCTGCTGTTCATGGCCGGCAATGCAGGGGCGGCGCACGCCACGCCTTCTGAGACCTTCTCTGTCCTGAGCATGGTCGCTCAGTCGCAGGAGATCGAACACCACCGACACAACCATCATAGCGAGGCGCCTGAGCACGACCAGTCACCCCATACACATGACACCGGGTGCTATGTCATGCCGGTGACAGTGGGCCTTGCGCCTGCCGCGCCATGCTGGGCCGCCTCGCTGAAGCCGCCGATCGCCCTCGAACTGGCACATCGGATAATCAGGCCCCCCAGAGCGGTCGTCTGAGAGTGCTGCTGCCGGTTTTCCGGCGACGACGAAACCTCAGAGAGATCGACAACAATGACTTCAACGAATCCGCTGCCGCAAGGCAGCTCCGGGATGGTCGACCATTCGAGTGGTCGCCCCGCCCGAGCGTTCGCCAAAATGCGCGAACTTGGTCCAATTGGGCTGCTACAGCTTGCTCGACAGAGTGGCCTCCGCGGAACATGCGAATTTGCCCTGCGAAATGTTCGACACCAGATTGCCCATTCCCATGCGCAGGCATTCGACCGGAGAGAGGGTGTCGACACCGCCGGTTCCATCCAGTTGGATGAGCTGAATGTCGTCGGCCCGAACAAGGCGGTCGGCAACGAAGCGGTGTCAACCTCACCCAAGTCCTTCAACTGGCTCCTCGGCCAAGCTCCCCTGCCAAACAACGCAACCTTTATCGATATTGGCTGCGGCAAGGGCCGGACTGTGCTCCTGGCTTCAACCAGGTTCCATAGGTCCTTCGGCGTCGAATTCGCCGCCGAATTGGTGGCCGTAGCGCGCCGAAACCTGGATCGCTATGCCGAACGGCATCCCGAGGCCGGCATGGCAGAGATCGTCCATCAGGATGCTACGCAATTCCTTTTCCCTGATGGACCCTTAGTGATCTATTTCTACAATCCATTCAGCGAGGCAGTACTCCGCCAGGTCATGGGGAACCTGGCGCGTGATCTGGCGCACCATCCCAGACCATGCACCCTCATCTATGCATCGGGTATGGGGACCATCGGCTGGGCAGACCGCGCCATAAAGGAAGCGGACGGCTTCAAGCAGTTGAAGGCAGGGAGTGTACCCGGCTTTTGGGATGCCATTCGCCAGATGGAGTACGGAATCTATGGGTTCCAAGGCCGAAACCAGGTGGCTGATTGAGGATAGGAGGGGCGCCTGGCGCTCCTCCATGTTCTGGTCCCTGTCCGGTGGTGTTCTCCCTGGGGTCACGCGATCATCTCAGCGGCATCCGCTCAGGGACCAGCCTTGAAGGATGTTCTGGCAGTTCCCTGCCGTAGCAGTTCCCTGCTGTAGCATGGGGTAGGGCCGAAGAAGCGCTGCAGATCGTACTACGAAGCTGCTGTTCATGCCGGCCACGAAGATCAGGTCACAGGCGCTCTGCGATAGCCTGCATCTGTTGGATCTCGCGACGTTGAGCTTCCACGATCTCGCCGCATAAAGCGATCAGCTCGGTATCTTTCAGGTCAGCCTCGCGGCACATGAGGATGGCACCGGAGTGGTGCGGTATCATGCTGTCAACGAACTGCCGGTCATCGATGAACGCCTGAGTCCGCGTGCCCCAGAACGAGAGCACGGTCAGCAGGACAAAACCCACGTACAAGACGATGTTCATCCGACGCCTCGGAAACATGCCCGGCATGGTCGCAAGCATGAAGATGCCCATGGGCGCCCACATGGTCACGGCCATGTAGAACATGTTGAGGTTGTTCCTGAAGTCCCGCCACCCGTCGATCATGGAGAACATGACGACGTACATGACGATCAGCCCCAGGATCATGTTAATCCAGAACATCAGGTAGGGACGCCCGTGAGCCCCATGGGAGCTTTGGTCCGGGTGGGGAGCCGTGTGATGCGCGTGATCCTTCATGCTTCAATCCTCCATGTCAGGGCCGCTATGGCGACTTCTTTGCTCGGGCGCACGCACAAGAAGCACTGTGCGTATCGCCGGCATCGTGTTCTTCCAGTGGCCGTCCCGCGGACGGGAATGTGGTCTGGTTCCCTATGATCGACTGAAGGGGCCCTTGCCACGATGTGAAGGTCAAGCCCCCAAGTAAGGGAATATCGATGCACCGGCGCCGCATTCCGGCGCACTGCAAAGGAGGCTTTCCTTCACATGACTTCACGCCCCTTGAACCGCATGAAGACCTCGTCACCCGCGTCGCCGAACGCCATGACCCTGAACAGGTCGGGCGCCAGATCAGGCGGCCCTTCCATACCTGGCGAGCCCATGGGCATTCCGGGAACAGCCAAGCCCCGCACGGTGGGGCGAAGATTCAGCAGCCGTCGCGCGGCCATGGCTGGAACGTGCCCCTCCAGGACGTACCCCGCCATTTCGCCGGTGTGGCATGAACGCAAGCGTTCGGGAACGCCAAGACGATCCTTAAGAGCTTCCATGTCTTCACGGACTTCGACGGTGACGTCGTAACCCGCCGAGGTCATGTGCCGGGCCCAGCCGGTGCAGCAACCGCACCAGGGATCCTTCCACACCTGCAAGGCGGTGGACACTGCTGCGAAGGACCGAGATATCGGCATCGCGACACCGACACCGACAGCAAGACTACCTCGGATGAAACCGCGCCTTTGCATCTCGGCAATCTCTCCTGCTTGATTGCTCTTCATCAAGAGCCCGATCAATGGCGTCTTCACTGCGACATTATCATTTTCTCGGCTAAGGCGAGCATTGAGTGGTCCTCCGCCGCACCTCGTGAATATACGATGCTCCGATGTCATATCTCGTACCGTCAATCACCGTGCAAAGCTCCCTGCCGTCGCCCCATTGCCCATATAGTGGATCGAAACCATCGCCTTCGGCTTGATCAACACCACCTATCAGGTCGGATCCGCGGTGGGTCTGGCCGTGATGGTGGCCTTGGCGGCCTTGGTCGCACCTCATGGCGGCACCGGAACGGCGGACCTGCTGCCTGGCTTCCAGACAGCCTTCTTCGGTGCAGCTGTGGCGGCCTTTCTGGGCACAGCGGCAACCGTGGTCCTCGTTCAACGGCCTCCGCCGGCATCAGTCCACAACAAGGCGTTGCTCGCCTGGTCGCTGACATTCCAGTGCACTGCAGCCATCGACCAGGTTCCAAACGTGCTCCCCGTCAAACAGGCAGAGCCCCATTCCGCCACGTTGGAGTGCTCCACTTCGACCATGACTGCGAAAACGCTCGACGCGATCCGGAGCCCTGGCCCATTTAGGCCCAGTGAATGGCGCGGCATCATAGGGAGGCCGCGGTCAGCTTCCTGTAAGTATCTTTCAGGTATTGTCCTGCAGCATGAATGATGCACGCCAGTCTATCCTACTGCTAGTGCTTCTGGGTGCCGCAGTCGTGCCTATTTTGTTCGCGGCGAACTGGGTCGGTCATGTCCTCTTCGATGCGCTGCGCGGTCATGGGCCCCATGAGCACGCCGTCTCCTCCCCCAACGCTTCCAGGGCGACGGAGTCTGGCGCCAGCGTAGCCGGCGCGCCATCGCACTACGACCATACTCCGTGAACCATGGGATCTGGGCAGAATAGTCAACGAGCGCAATTGCCGATGCCGGCGCGGTGGGGTGCACTACCGCCCCTTCCGACGGCGTACCCGGATCGAAAGAAGCCAACAGTGGCGCCGAGGAGCAGGAGCAGCCCGGCTACCATCAACGGCAACAAGGGGTCCGATACGCAACATCACCGTGCGGCACTCGAAGCGGGCATTCAGCGGTACGTATCCTGCTCATTGCGAGCGCAACCCTCGCGGGAGACGTGTTGATGTTCCACCGAGGTTTCGACGCCAGTGTCCGGCGACATACGCGACTGGTGCCGCGGCTCACTCACAGGTGCGCCAGGATATAGTTGACGCGTTCCTCCTGCGGCAGGACGGGCACGGCCGTGACTACGTTTCCGAGCTCAACGTAAACGTCCCTCAGCAGATCATGTATCTGTCGCTGTGCCGTACCGTCCTCAGTCCTCGCGTAGTCGCTGACGAGCGGCAGCAGATCGAGAAGGAAGACCTTCCGATACGACGCGGTCCGCAAGGCTTCCAATAACCTCGGATGGGGAGGCAGATCCAGGAACCGATAGTAGGCCAGTGCATCAGGAAGCGCGCGGTCCAGGAAGACTAGAGCATCGGGGTCAAGAGCTGCCTCTTGCTCGATCTGCATGTCAAGAATTCCAAGCTGAAAGGCCGCCTGATTGCTGCGGATTTCCTGTACGGACCGACCGCCCACCCGTTGAGTATCAAGGAAGTGACGGGCGTGCTCGATGGTGGTCTCGAAGCCTCTCGTCTTAAGGAGATCCACCGTCGTCGTCTTGCCGGAAGACGGCCCACCCGTGATGACACACCAGTTCGTACGCGGAGGGTGTCGGTGGTCAGGGCGTGTTTGAGTTGGTGGAACCATTTCAGCAGTAGTGCTCCACTACGGAGTGCGAGGTTGAGAGGCCGGCGGTTTGCCTCGTATGTTGCCTGAGCGGGCTCTGAACATCTCAGCTGCGCCTGCAACAGCGGAAGCTATGGCCAGAAGGCTAACGAAGCGTCAAATCGCCGGGCTGAACCCGGCGCCGATGGATACAGGACTTGATCAGGATCAAGCCGAAGGGCTACGTTCTTCGCTAGAGGAGTATCATGGGTATCCTGCAGCGACAGGTCCGGGTTTTTCTGGCGGCCTTTCTGGTCACCGCCCTGCTTCTCGCCGCTGTTACCATGAGCCTGGCGGCGGCATTACCCTGCGTCGGCGACAATCACCAAGGGATCGCCGCCACCGCCTCCACACCAGTGGGCGTGCACCACGCAGATGCTGCTGAAGCGGAGGTCCTCGAGCACGCCTCCCCCCTCTGCTGCTCGACGGCCCCAACCACCTGCTGCTCGACCATGGCTGTGGTTCCTGGTGACGTAATGGGATGCCGCTCGCCGGCAGCGCCGTCCGGGTGGCTTTCGACCACACCCGATGTTCTTCGTGGTCTGCTCGACCAGGTAGATCGCCGGCCCCCACGCCTCGCCTAGCTCGAAAACCGCGACTGCGCCAAAGCAGCCGTGTACGGGCGTGCAAGTTACTCACCAAAGCGTAGTCCGTCTGAGAGATGGTTGGGATGGGTGCTGCTTTTGCACTGGTCCACTGCGTTGTTCCAACTGGCGGCTTCTAGCCGGCCACACCCGCACTCAGCCTACTCTGTCGACCATGCAGCTCAGAGGTCCGAAGGTCAAACGATGAGCATCAATCTCATATTCCTTGGCGCAGCGGGGACGGTCACCGGCTCGCGGTTCCTCCTGGAAAGCGGCGGTTCGCGGGTCCTCGTCGATTGCGGTCTCTTCCAAGGGCGCAAGGAACTGCGGAGCCGTAACTGGCAGCCTTTCGGGATCACGCCGTCGAGCATCGAAACCGTACTCTTGACCCATGCTCACATCGATCACTCGGGGTACTTGCCTGCGCTCGTCCGAGATGGATTCCGCGGTAGAATCCTGTGCTCCCATGCGACCATGGAACTCTGCAAGATTCTCTGGCGAGACAGCGGCTATCTCCAGGAGAAGGACGCAGAGTTCGCCAATCGTCACGGGTTCACGAAGCACCGGCCTGCGTTACCGCTCTATACGGTGAGAGACGCAGAGGCGGCGCTATCGCATCTGTCACCTGTTCCCTTCGACGAGCAGCGTCAGCTAGCAAATGGTCTTGCGATCAGGCTTCGCCGCGCGGGGCACATCCTGGGTGCCGCCACGATCGAATGCGAGTGGCACGGCCGCAAGATTGTCTTTTCCGGAGACGTCGGGCGGTTCGATGATGCTCTGATGCCCGATCCGGTACCGGTACATGATACGGACTACCTTGTCGTGGAATCCACCTATGGCAACCGCAGCCATGAGGCGGGCAACCCGCAAGAAGCTCTTGGCAAGATCATCGCTCGCACGGTCTCCCGCGGTGGCACGGTCGTCATCCCTGCCTTCGCCGTGGGGCGAGCGCAGGCGCTGCTTTACCACATCGAGCGGATCAAGAGCGCCGGGCAGCTCAAGAACGTGCCGGTTTTTCTGGATAGCCCGATGGCCATCAACGCCAGCGAGTTGCTGTGTTCCCACCTGGATGACCACAAGTTGTCAGCAGACGGCTGCATCAGGGCCTGCGATGTCGCAACCTATGTTCGCGATGCCGAAGGCTCCAAGGCACTGATGAACAATCCTGTACCCAAGGTGATCATCTCGGCGAGTGGCATGGCCACGGGTGGGCGCGTCCTGCACCACCTCAAGCGGTATGGCCCGGATCACCGCAACACCATCCTCTTTGCCGGCTTTCAGGCACCAGGAACACGTGGCGCGGCCATGTTGGCCGGAGCCGAAACCATCAAGATCCACGGAACGCTGGTGCCGGTTCGGGCGCAGGTGGAAAATCTGTCAATGCTCTCTGCGCACGCCGATGCCGATGAGATTATCCGGTGGCTCGGCAATTTCCGCAGGCCTCCCCGGATGACGTTCATCGTTCACGGGGAGCCGCACGCGTCCGATGCGCTACGACGGCGCATAGAAGGCGAACTCGAATGGACCTGCACAATCCCCCAGCTCGGGGATCGAACAACATTGAACTCGGACGCCTTGTAGGCAAGCGGAGATTGAGATGATCAAGGACAAGGTTCGCGTGGCCGTGAACGGCTATGGTGTGATTGGCAAGAGGGTGGCCGAAGCTGTCGCCCTGCAGCATGACATGACGGTCGCCGGCGTCGCGGACGTGGCCACCGACTGGAGGATGCAGGTGGCGCTGCAGCGAGGCTTCCCGCTGTTTGGCGCGGACGCAGATGCCGCCGAGGCGATGGAGGCAACTGGCTTGGCCGTTAGCGGCACACTTGCCGGACTCCTCGATAGGGCCGATGTGGTGGTCGACTGCACGCCCAAGAAAATCGCGGCCAGGAATATCGTCGACTACCAGGCGGCAGGTAAGAGGTTCGTTCTGCAGGGCGGTGAGAAGCACGCCGCGGCTGGGCACTCGTTCGTCGCGGAGTCTTCTTACGGTGAAGCTATCGGACGGAGCAGCACGCGCGTTGTGTCATGTAA
>JACYYJ010026136.1_pt1 | contig 11369 bp, 16 predicted proteins | sample 8236861 | NCBI WGS metagenome assembly JACYYJ01 (sample SAMN14103086, study PRJNA606662) | landfill metagenome | isolation source: landfill solid waste | place: India:New Delhi, Okhla landfill site | collected 2017-11-05
CCGCCGTCGCCTACGGCACGGCTGTCTACGCGAATTCGATCGACGGACCCGACGGGGTGCCCGCAGGGGACCAGCGGGCCGAGGGGCGCGCCGAGTTCACCGAGTGAAGACGGGCGCGATCAGCGCTCGTGCAGTCTCCACAACGGGTTGACCGGGCCGTGGCCGTGACCGAGGTCGTAGGACCACTCGAGGCACTTCGTGATCCATTCCTTCGCGAACTCGACTGCCTCGGGCACCGACCGGCCATGCGCGAGGGCGGACGCGATCGCGGCTGCGAGCGTGTCGCCGCCGCCGTGGTCGTTGCCGGTCTCGATGCGCGGCGTGCTGAACTCGAGGAAACGGTCGCCGTCGAACAGCAGGTCGGTGCTCTTCTCCGAGCTGCGCAGATGACCGCCCTTGACGATCACCCACTGGGCGCCGAGCGCATGGAGCGCTTCGGCGGCGCGCCGGGCCGACGCGTCGTCGACGACCTCGATGCTCGTGATCAGCCGTACCTCGTCGAGATTCGGGGTGACGACGGTGGCGAGGGGGATGAGCACCCCGCGGATCGCGTCGAGCGCGTCGGAGTGCAGCAGCGGGTCGCCGTGCATCGATGCGCAGACCGGGTCGACGACGAGCGGTACCTCCATGTCGCGGCCGATGCCCACCTCGGAGCACACCTGTGCGACGGCCTCGATGATCTGCGTGGAGGCGAGCATGCCCGTCTTAGCTGCGGACACCCCGATGTCCTCGACCACGCACCGCACCTGGTCGGCCACGGTCTCGGCGGGGATCTCGTGGAACCCGCGGACGCCGACGGAGTTCTGGACGGTGACGGCGGCCACCGCGACGCATGCGTGCACACCGCACATCGCCATCGTGCGGGAATCGGCCTGGATGCCGGCTCCGCCTCCGGAGTCGGTGCCGGCGATGGTGAGGGCTCGAACCGGGGTCTCGCCTCGAGGCGACAGGGGCAGAAGGTCCACGCGGACACCCTACCGAGGGTGTGTTCGAACACGGCCGGGAGGCGCTGAGGCGGGTGCACTTTGCGAAACACGACAGCGTTGCTGCCGGTGGTCGCCTCGTTGCTCTATAGTGGCACAGGTCACAGTTCGATCACGCAACACCCCTATTGGAGGCGCTCATGAACACGAGTTCGCCGGACCTCGCCGTGTCGGACAACGCCGACCAGAACCGGTTCGAACTGCGCCTCAACGGCGATCTCGTCGGCATCCTGGCGTACTACGACTTCGAACGCGTTCCGGCGCCGAACCCGCCGGTCGTCGACTTCATGCACACCGTGATCGTCGAGGATTTCGGTCATCGGGGTCTCGCGGCCGTCCTCGTCGGTGGTTCGCTCGATCTCGCTCGCAGCCGAGGCTGGCGGGTGCGGCCGGTGTGCACCTATGTGCAGCGATTCGTGTCGTCGCACGAGAACTACCGCGACGTCGTCGTGGCTCTCGAGCTGCCGCGCACGGACCCCCACCGCAAAGAGACCCGGCGCAAGCAGCCGCAGCGCAAGGTGCCTGCCCGCAAGGCCTGATGCCTGTGCGGGCGGTCCACCCGACGCGGGACCTGCTCAGAGGTCGAGGTCGACGACGACCGGTGCGTGGTCGCTCGCGCCCTTGCCCTTGCGTTCGTTGCGGTCGATCTCGGCGCCCGTCACCCGTGCCGCGAAGGCCGGTGATCCGAGGACGAAGTCGATCCGCATGCCCTGCTTCTTGGGGAAGCGCAGCTGGGTGTAGTCCCAGTAGGTGTACACCCCGGGGCCGGGTGCGTGCGGACGGACGACGTCGGTGTAGCCGACCTCGGTGAACGCGTGGAAGGCGTCGCGCTCGGGCTGCGAGGTGTGCGTCTTGCCCTCGAAGAAGGCCGGATCCCACACGTCGTCGTCGGTGGGGGCGACGTTCCAGTCGCCGACCAGCGCGATGGGCTGCTCGGGCGCTGCGGTGGCCCAGGCGTGCGCGTCGGCGCGCAGCTTGGCGAGCCAGTCGAGCTTGTAGGTGTAGTGCGGGTCGTTGAGGTCGCGGCCGTTGGGGACGTACAGGCTCCACACGCGCACACCCGCGCACGTCGCGCCGATGGCCCGCGCCTCGAGCGCCGGATCGACCTCCGGGTCCTTCGAGAAACCGGGCTGGTCCTCGAAGCCGATTTGCACGTCGTCGAGGCCCACGCGCGACGCGATGGCCACACCGTTCCACTGGCTCAGTCCGACGTGCGCGACGCGGTAGCCGAGTTCCTCGAAGCGTTCGTACGGGAACTGCTCGTCCTTGCACTTGGTTTCCTGCATCGCGAGCACATCCGTGTCGGTTCGCTGCAACCAGTCGAGGATGCGGTCGGTACGGGCACGGACGGAGTTCACATTCCAGGTAGCAAGGCGCACACGCCCACTGTAGGCGACCTATCCGACGGGTTCGGAGGCGTATCGGTAGCGGTGGTGGTCGACGAAGCCGAGTTCGCGATACAGGGCGCGCGCCGCGGTGTTCGACTCCTCGACCTGCAGATATGCGTGGGTCGTGCCGTGCTCGCGTGCCCAGCGCAGCAGGGCACCGCACACGAGTGTGCCGAGTCCGCGACGCCGGTGTTCGGGAGCGACCTCGACGGTCGACAGACCCACCCAGCGGCGTCCGTCCGGCGCATCGGTGATCGCCGCGCGGCAGATCGCCAGGGGCGGCTGCCCGGGTGCACCGATGCGGCCGAACCCGAGGATCCCCGCGGCCACCGAGCCGAGCACGTCCTGCGCGAGCAGCGGGTCGGCGTCGGCGCGGTGGAGCGACATCCAGTCGGCGTCCGGCCGCTCGGTGATCGTGATCGGGGTGGGCTCCGGCGGCAAGGGGATGTTCGCGAGGTCGGCGCCCATCACGAGCACCGGCTCCGAGGTCGGCCACCCCTCGGGGATGCGGGCGAGTCGATCGGGCACCAGCAGCCGCAGCGGCAATCCGCGTGCCGCGAACCATTCACGGAGCCGGGCGCGCACCGCCGGATCGGCGGGGTCCGCCACGGTGCCGCGTTCACCCAGCGGCGTTGCCGAATTGGCGCGCCGGGTGAAACCGTGTCCGGCGCGCACGAGCCAGCCGTCCACCCAGGCCGATTCGAGACCGGGCCACCCCGCGGCGGCGGCGTGCTCGAGCGCGCGGATCTCCGAGACGCGGATCGGCCGCGCCGCGATCGGCTTGAGCGCGACGACCGAGGTGGGGGACACCTGGACGACACGACCGTCGGCGGTGCGCACCGCGACCACCGGTTCGACGGAGACGAGTTCACCGATGACATCGGTCATCGGGTGGCTGTAGCCGGCGGGCAGGCGGTACCGCAGCACCACCCGGGTACCGAGGGGTACGGACGGGGCCGGACGGTCGGTCGTCATCGACGGTTCGCCGGTCGCCTCGTCAGTCGTCCTCCTCGTGGCCGAACGGGTCCTCCACCGAACCCGGGAGCCAGGTCAGGCCCGGGACGCCCCATCCGGCGCGCTTGATGGTCTTCTTCGCGGCGCGGGCGTTGCGCCCGATCAGAACGTCGACGTACAGGAAGCCGTCGAGGTGCCCGACCTCGTGCTGCAGCATGCGAGCGAAGAATCCGTGGCCCTCGATCTCGACGGGCTCACCGTTCTCGTCGGTACCGGTGACCTTCGCCCAGTCGGCGCGACCGGTGGGGAAGTTCTCGCCCGGCACGGACAGGCAGCCCTCGAGATCGTCCTCGGGGTCGGGCATCGTCTCGGGGATCTCCGAGGTCTCGAGGATCGGGTTGACGACGACGCCACGCCGGCGCGCGACCTTGCCGGACTCGTCGCGGTCGGGGCAGTCGTAGACGAACAGTCGCTTGTCCACACCGACCTGGTTGGCGGCGAGGCCGACGCCGTTGGCCGCGTCCATCGTCTCGAACATGTCGGCGATCAGCTGAGCGAGTTCGGCGGGTGACTCGGTCACCGGCCGGGTCGGGTTGTGCAGGACGGGGTCGCCGACGATGACGATGGGAAGAATGGCCATGGTGACACAGGATAATGGGATCGACTCGCGGCGTTCTCGAACCGGTATGTGTCCCCACCCCGTGATTGAATGACTTCCGCCGAGACGCAGGGACTCTTCGTCACGGTGTGATCCAGTCAGTCGAGGAGGGAAATGGACGGCGCAGCAGCGCACGGCAACGACCGGTCCGATCTCGTGTCCCCGCAGGGCGACGGCGCATCCGCGCAGGAGCGCACCGGCGACGGGGCGAACGGCCTGAGCCGTCGCGATCTCGACATCCTGGCGTTCGAACGGCAGTGGTGGAAGTACGCCGGTGCCAAGGAGGACGCCATCAAGGAACTCTTCGGTCTCTCCGCCACCCGCTACTACCAGGTGCTCAATGCTCTGGTGGATCGTCCCGAGGCGCTCGCCGCCGATCCGATGCTGGTCAAGCGGCTGCGGCGGTTGCGTGCGAGCCGTCAGAAGGCCCGCGCGGCCCGCCGGCTCGGTTTCGACACCCGTTAGACGGGCGGCCGTCGGGCCGGATAATGCGATATCGACACGCGCGGCCGGTCGGCAGCGCTGCGTGTGCTCGGGCAACTATGGTCGAGGTCGTGAGCAGAACCCCCGAGATCCCCAGCCGCGCGCCCGCACCCTCGGGACCGCCTCTGCGTGCGTTCGCGATGGTCCTGATCTCCTTGGGCATCCTGTTCGCCGGTCTCGGTTTCGCCTCGCTCGGTGATTCCGACGACGAACCCGCTCCCGCGGCGGCACCCACGACGACGACCGCTGCCGCGCCGGCCGCACCGTCCACGCGCTCGGCCGCGGTGCCCACCGCGCCCGCGCCCGCTGCCGCGAACGGTGGCACGTCCGCCGCCGGGGACGGTGCGACCACCACCACGGCCGTGTCTTCGGCTCCTTCCATGCCCGTGGGGAGCGGAACCGCGTTCGCGTCCGACACCTCGGCCTCCGCGACGGCACCGGTGCGCGTGTTCAACAACTCGGAGGTCGCGGGCCTCGCCGCGCAGACCGCGGCCTACCTCGAGGACGAGGGGTACACCATCAGTGAAACGGGCAACTACAGCGAGGGCTTGCTCCCGCAGACCTCGGTGTTCTACGGGTCGTCTCCCGGAGAGCAGCAGACCGCGACAGCCGTCGCCGAGTCGCTCGGTGTCACCGCGCAACCGCGCTTCGAGGGCATCCGTGACGCCGCCCCCGGAGTGATCGTCATCGTCACTTCGCGTTAGCGCCGGAACCGTGTCGGTCCGCCACCGGGTGGTCGCCGGAGACGCCCGGTTATGATCGGGTGACTTTTCGGCACTTCGAAGGAGCGGTTTGATGGTCTCCAGTTCCACCCGTCGCATGTCCTGGCGTGCTCTGGCCCCGATCGTCGCGATCGCCGCGGTGGGCCTGACTGCGTGCTCGAACAGCGAGGAGGCGAGCACCGAGCCGGGGACGACTCCGCCGGTGTGGACGGGATCCGCCGCGCCCGCTTCCGAGGCCCACGGCGACGACCACGGCACCGAGGGTGGGAGCGAGTCGCACGCCGGTGGCTCCGCCTCTGCTGCTGCGCTCACCGCGGAGCTCACCACGGTCGACGGCGAGTCGGCCGGCACCGTGTCGTTCGCCGAGAACGGCGGCGACGTCGAGGTGACCGTCGAGGTCGAGGGTCTCGAGCCCGGCTACCACGGTGTCCACATCCACGAGTTCGGCCGTTGCGAGGCCGAGTCCACCGCTCCGGACGGCGGCGAGCCCGGCGCGTTCCTGTCCGCCGGTGCCCACCTGCAGGCCGGCGGTAACACCTCCGTTCCGGAGAGCGGCGACCTGGTCTCGCTCGTCGTCCGTGAGGACGGCACCGCCACCGCCACCGTCACCACCTCGGCCTTCGGCCTCGAGGACCTCGAGGGTGAGGACGGCGCCTCGGTGGTCGTGCACCAGGACAACCTCGGCGCGCGCCTCGCGTGCGGCGTCATCGAGTGACCGGAGACCGCATCTCCTGAGACTCGATCTCGCAGGTAATTCCCGACACAGGGCCCCGCAGACGGACATCCGTCGGCGGGGCCCTGTGGTTGGATCGATACGTGGCAGTCGAGTTTCCGGGATCACCTCGTCCCACGATCGGCGTGGAATGGGAGATCGCTCTGGTGGACAAGACCACCCGTGATCTCTCGAACAGCGCGACGGTCGTCTTCGACAGGGTGAAGGAGATCGCGGGGGAGACCCCGCGGTTGACCAAGGAGTTCCTGCGCAACACCGTCGAACTCGTCACCGGCGTGCACGACACCGTCGCCGAGGCGGTCGACGACCTGTCCGAGTCGCTGTCGCTGCTGCGACGTGCCGCCGACCCGAACGGCGTGGACCTGATGTGCGCCGGCACCCACCCGTTCGCGCAGTGGACCGACCAGACCGTCACCCCGTCCCCGGACTACGACGAGATGATCAACCGCACCCGCTGGTGGGGACGGCAGATGCTCATCTGGGGAGTACACGTCCACGTGGGGGTCTCCTCCGCGGAGAAGATCATCCCGATCCTCAACGCCATGCTCGTGAAGTATCCCCACATGCTCGCGCTGTCGGCCTCGTCGCCGATCTGGGCGGGCTACGACACGGGCTACGCGAGCAACCGCGCGCTGATGTTCCAGCAGCTGCCGACCGCCGGCCTGCCCTACCATTTCGCCGACTGGCCGCAGTACGCGGAGTTCATCGGCGATCAGCTCAAGTCCGGCGTCATCAGCCACCCCGGGGGGATGCACTGGGACATCCGGCCGGCGCCGAAATGGGGCACCCTCGAGGTCCGGGTGTTCGACGGCATCACCAACCGTGCCGAACTGGCCGCCCTCGTCGCCTTCGTGCATTCGCTCGTCGTCTACTTCGACGAATGTCTCGAACGCGGTGAGGAACTGCCCGTGCTGCAGCCGTGGCACGTCAAGGAGAACAAGTGGCGTGCCGCGCGCTACGGACTCGAGGCGGAGGTCATCCTCGACCCGGTGTGCACCGAGCGGCTGGTCACCGACGACCTGAACGACCTGCTCGAGCAGATCATGCCCACCGCGATGCGGCTCGGTTGCGCCGACGAACTCGCGCGGGTCGCGGACATCCCGGTGCGGGGAGCGTCCTACCAGCGTCAGCGCCGGATCGCGGAGCGGACCGACGGCGATCTCGTCGCGGTGGTGGACTCGCTCGTGCAGGAACTGAAGGAGTGATCGGCCGAGGACATCCCGGCCGTCACGCTCCCGTCGAGAGTCTGGCCCTCATCGCCCGTCGGGCCCTCATCGGTTGTCAGGCACCGCCGGGAGCGTCCTCGTCGAGCAGACCGTCGCGACCGAGCTGCTCCCGGTAGGCGACGCGGCCGACCCGGTGGGCGATCACGGGGGCGGTGAGGACCATGAACATGCCCGCCAGGGCCATCATCCAGATGTCGATCGAGCTGCGCAGGATGATCATGGCGCCGCCCAGTACGAACAACAGGCCCACCACTTGGGGCTTGGTAGCGGGGTGCATGCGCGACAGGGTGTCGCGGAAACGGACCACGCCGATCGCGGCGGTCAGCGAGATGACCGAACCGATGAGGATCAGGATGTGGGCGAAGGTGTCGATGATCGTCGTCATCCTTCGTCACGCACCCGGAATCGAGCCACGGACACCGACCCGATGAAGCCGACCAGGGCCAGGGCTACGGTGGCGGGCAGCACCGACGTGTCGCGCGTGTACACCGCCCAGATCGCGATGCCGCAGATGCCGAGCGCCAGCAGGGCGTCGACGCCGACGAGCCGGTCGAGGGAGTTGGGGCCCGCGATCACGCGGTAGGTGATCAGGACCGCGGAGACGAACAGCAGTGTCCCCGCGATCACCAGTGTCACGGTCACGTCAGTTCCTCCGTTCCGCTGCGCCAGGGGCTGGCCTGCCATTCCGACTCGCGTTCGAACGTCTGGATGAGAAGACGCTCGATGAGGCGGGCGGAACGGTAGAAGTCGGCCACGGCCTTGTCGGTACTCACGTCGAGAACGTGCACGTACATGATCCGCCGCACCTGGTCGATCTCGAGCACCATGGTGCCCGGGATGTTGTTCATGATGTCCGTCCACAGTGTCAGCACCAGGTCGGACTTGATGGTGAGCCGGCAGCGCAGCACACCGGTGACCGGCGGCGGGGACGGTCGGATCGCCAGCCACGCCACGTTGATCGTCGAGCGGATGGTTTCGCTGAAGATCACCGCGCCGAGTCGCATCGCGGACCACACGTGCACGCGACCCTCGACGGGCACGCGCGGCAGTGGCAGCACGAACATGATGACGAGCGAGACGACCACGCCGGCGAGGATGTTGGCGACGCTGAAGGTGCCCCACAGCAGGACCCAGACCAGCGTCGTCCATCCCACGACGAACATGCGCAGGACGTTGGCGCGTTTCATCATTCCTGCTCACCCCCCAGCACGGCCTCGATGTACACCGTGCGGTCGCGCAGGTTCTCCGCGGCACGGTTGCTGATGTCGAGCAGTGGACCGGCGAAGACCGTCAACGACACACCGATCGCCACGAGCCAGACCGTGGGGACGAGCATCGCGGCCGGCATCCGGCCGACGTCCGGGCGTTCCTCGAACGAGATGTCGGTGGCGGATTCGTCGATCAGCGCCGACGGGCCGATGTCGGCGAGATCGCCCTCGGGCGCGTCGGCGCGTGCCCGCCAGAACGCCTTCGTCCAGATACGCGCGACGACGTACAGCGTCAGCAGGCTGGTCACGACACCACCGGCGACGAGGATCCAGGCGAGGACCGAACCGTCCTCCGCACCGGCCTGCAGCAGGGCGACCTTCCCGATGAACCCGGAGAACGGCGGGATACCGCCCAGGTTGAGCGCCGGGATGAGGAACAGGACCGCCAGCAGCGGGGACATGAGTGCAAGGCTGCCGAGGCGTCGCAGCGACGCCGACCCGGCCTGGCGTTCGATGAGACCCACCACGAGGAAGAGGGTGGTCTGCACGAGGATGTGGTGGCCGACGTAGTAGACGGCGCCCGCGAGACCCGTCTGCGACGACAGGGCGACGCCGAAGATCATGTATCCGATGTGGCTGACGAGCGTGAACGACAGCAGACGCTTGATGTCGTTCTGCGCGATCGCGCCGAGGATGCCGACGACCATCGTGAGCAGACCGGCGACGAGCAGGACGTCGTCGAGTTCGCCACCCGGGAACAGCAGGGTGTGCGCCCGGATGATCGCGTAGACACCGACCTTGGTCAGCAGGCCGGCGAAGACGGCGGTGACCGGTGCGGGTGCGGTGGGGTAGGAGTCGGGCAGCCACGACGACAGCGGGAAGACCGCGGCCTTGATGCCGAAGGCGACGAGCAGCACACCGAAGATCGCGGCCCGGGTGCCCGGTGAGATCTCGTCCATCCGCAGTGCCATCTGGGCGAGGTTCAGGGTGCCCGTGGCGGCGTAGGCGAAGGCGATGCCCACGAGGAAGACCAGCGAGGACACCATCGAGACCATGACGTACGAGACGCCCGCGCGGACGCGGTCGGCGCTCGCACCCAGGGTCAGCAGGACGAACGATGCGGCGAGGAGAACCTCGAAGCCGACGAAGAGGTTGAACAGGTCGCCCGCGAGGAAGGCGATGTTGACACCCGCCGTGAGCGCGAGATAGGTCGGTAGGAAGATCGAGACGGGCTGTTGCTCGTTGCCGTCGTGGATACCCTGACCGACCGCGTACAGCATCACCGACAGCAGCACGATCCCCGAGACGACCAGCATCAACGCCGACAAACGGTCGACGACCAGCGAGATGCCGATCGGCGCCTCCCACCCGCCGATCTGCAGTACGGCGATGCCGTCGGCATCGGCGTAGTACAGCAGCGCCACGCCCACGGCGAGCGAGGCGACGAGCGCGAAGACGGTGATCCACCGCTGTGCGCGGGGACGGCGGCCGACGATCAGGGTCGCAGCGGCAGCGAGCAGCGGGATGAGGACGGGGAGGGGAACCAGGTTCGCGACGCTCAGGTTCATCGGCGATCCTCCTTCCCGTTCTTCTCGTCGTCTCCGGTCGGCTCGTCCTCGGCGGGATCGGGGGCCTCGGGGTCGGGGTCGTCCGCACGCACGGCTGCGGTGTCGTCCTCGGCGGAGTCGGCCTCGTCGGCGTCCTCGGCAGAGCCGGCTCCGGCCGCATCTCCGGCAGGGGCATCTCCGGCAGCGCCGGACTCGTCCGTCCCGTCCTGGTTCTGCGTGTAGGCAGAGTCGGTCGGGTCGTCGAAGTCGCCGTCGTGCAGGTCCTCGTACGCCTCGAGGTCCTCGATGTTCTTGAGCTGGTCGAGCGGGATCGGGTTGCCCGCGGCGTCGAAGGCGTCGCCGCTCTTGCTCGGGATACCGGTGAGCGGGTCGGCGGAGCGGTCTCGCGACGGAAGATCCGCGAGACTGCGCCGCTGCGACACGAGGGTGTCCTCGGGGTCGTTCTCGATCTCGTCCCGTGCGCGATAGGTGTAGGAGCGGTAGGTCAATGCCAGCACGAACGCCGCTATACCCATCGTGATGACGATCGCGGTGAGGATCATCGCCTGGGCGAGGGGGTCGGCCATGTCCGGCTCGACGTCGCTCTCCACACCGACGATGGGGGCGTGACCCGCGGGACCGCCGAGCGTGAGCAGCAGCAGGTTGATGCCGTTGCCCGCCAGCAGCAGACCCAGCAACATCTTGATGATGCTGCGTTCGAGCAGCAGATACACACCGGACGCGACGAGCACGCCGACGACGGCGAGGAGCGTGATGTTCGCGGTCATCGGCGCTCACCCACGGTCTCGGCGTCGAGGCGGGCACCGAGGCTGCGCAGCACGTCCAGGATCAGGCCGACCACGATGAGGTACACGCCGAGGTCGAAGAACAGGGCGGTCACGATCTTGATGTCGCCGAGCAGCGGCAGCGTCATCTCGAGGGTCGCCGACGACAGTGCCGGGGCGCCGAGGAACATCGACACCAGCGCGGTGCCTGCGGCGAAGGTGAGTCCGATGCCGAGGATCTTGCCGGCGTCGATGGGAACCGCCTCTCCGAGCTCGTAGCGTCCGCCGGCCAGGTACCTCAACACCAGCGCGAGACCGGCGACGAGACCGCCCGCGAAGCCGCCACCGGGAGCGTTGTGCCCGGAGAAGAAGAAGTACACCGACAGGATCATCATGGTGGGGAAGACCAGCCGGGTGGTGACCTCGAGGACCAGCGAGCGGTAGCGCGGATCGATGAGATCGCCGCCGAGCAGCCAGGTCGTCTCGTTGCTGGCGGACACCGCGTCGAGCTGCGCCGCAGGTGCGTCCGCCACACGCGGAGCGGTGCCGAACCGGCGGGTGCGGAAGACCAGGCTGGCCACGCCGGTCGCGGCGACCAGCAGCACCGAGATCTCGCCCATCGTGTCCCAGGCGCGGATGTCGACGAGCAGGACGTTGACGACGTTCTTGCCGTCGCCGCCGT
>JACYYJ010101527.1_pt1 | contig 11345 bp, 10 predicted proteins | sample 8236861 | NCBI WGS metagenome assembly JACYYJ01 (sample SAMN14103086, study PRJNA606662) | landfill metagenome | isolation source: landfill solid waste | place: India:New Delhi, Okhla landfill site | collected 2017-11-05
CCCAGCCGGGCGCGGCGGCGGCCGCGGCGGACACGGCGTCCTCGCCGTCGGCGGCGGAGCAGACCGGCACCTCCCCCACCGGCTCGCCGGTCGCCGGGTCGGCCACCGTGAACGTCTCGTCCCCGGTGCCGCCGCTCCACCGGCCGCCCGCCAGCGTCCAGCCGTCCCGCACCCGCATCCGAACCTCCGCGTCGTCTCCCCGGTCCCCTGTCGTCGCGTCCCGCCTACCCGGGACGGGAGGGTTCAATGGCCGCCGCCCCGATGTCAGTGACCACTTACCCATCGGCTACGGTGGGGGGCCTGATCGGGCGCCCGGCCTGATCGGACGCCGAACAGGACAGACGCCAGGAGGCTTGCGTGGACTTCGACCTGCCGGAGAGCGCGATCGCGGTGCGCGACGGCGTGCGGGCCATCGCCGGGAAGTACGACCAGGAGTACTGGAGCCGGTGCGACGCCGAGAAGCGGTGGCCCGAGGAGGTGTGGCGGGAGCTGGTCGCGGGCGGCTGGCACAGCCTCGCGATCCCCGAGGAGCACGGCGGCGCCGGGCAGGGCCTCCTCGAGCTCGCGGTCGCGCTGGAGTCGCTCGCCGAGGGCGGCGCGGGCGGCGCCGCGTCGTTCATGTACCTGCTCACCCCCGCGTTCGGCGGGCTGACCATCGCCCGCCACGGGACGGAGGCGCAGCGCGCCGAGTTCCTGCCGAAGATCGCCGCCGGGGAGCTGGAGACCTGCTTCGCGATCACCGAGCCCGACGCGGGCAGCAACGCGATGAACATCTCCACTCAGGCCCGCCGCGACGGCGACGGCGGCGCCGCCGCTCGACCCGCCCGCCCCGAGCGTCGGGTCCCACGGGTTGCGCGCCACGGGCCCGGCCAGCGGCTCCGTGTAGGCGGGGAAGCCGAGCTCGGGGGCCGTCGTGCGGCCGAGGCTCACCATGCCGGCGGCGTCGAGGACGTCGACGATCTCGTCGCTCACCGGCGGCACGATCGCGTCGTCCCCGGCGAACGCGCGCGAGCCGAGGCCGGTCGGGACGCCCGCCCGCAGCCACAGGTCCTTGTCCCCGCCGGGCAGCCCCCAGAGCACGCCGCCCCCGTCCGCGCCGTCGCGCTCGAGGCGCGCCGCGCGCTCGCGCGCCGCCTCGGGCGTGACGCTGACGAAGGCCCCGAGGCCGGGGTTGGCGCGCTCGATCCGGGCCAGGAAGTGGTCGGCCACCTCCGTCGGCGTGAGCTCGCCCGCGCGCAGCAGGTCGCGCAGCCGGGAGGCGGTCGTCTCGTGCAGGGCGTCGTCCATGCCCCGCACGGTACCCACCCCCCTGCCCCCGTCGCCGAACAGGCGGTTGGCACCGGTATCGGGAGGAATCTGGACGCATTCCGGTGCCAACCGCCTGTTCGGCGAAGATGTGCGCGTGACTCACGACCTCGTCCTCGCCGGCCACGGCGTGCGCCTGGAGCCGCTCGGCCCGCAGCACGCCGCGGCGCTGCTCCCCCTGATCGACGCCGACCTCTGGTTCGGCATGACGTCGCCGGTCCCGACGAAGGTCGCGGACCTCGAGGCGTGGATCGACGCCGGGGTCGCCACGCCCGGCACGATGGCGTTCGCCGTCGTGGGGGACGACGGCGTGGTGCGGGGCTCCACCCGCTTCTACGAGCTGGCCCCGGGGCCGGGGCGCGTCGAGATCGGCACCACGTTCTACGGCCGTGACTGGTGGGGCGGCGCGACGAACCCCGCGTGCAAGCTCCTGCTGCTGCGGCACGCGTTCGAGACCTGGGGGATGCGTCGCGTGGCGCTGCGCGCCGACTCCCGCAACGCTCGGTCGTGCGCCGCCATCCAGCGCCTCGGTGCCAAGCCCGAGGGCGTGCTCCGCAAGCACCGCGTCGCCGCCGACGGCACCGTGGGCGACACCGCGTACTTCTCGATCGTCGACGACGAGTGGCCCGACGTCCGCGCCGGTCTCGAGGCCCGCCTCGTCTGACCCTGCCTGTTCGGCAGTCGTCAGCGCAGCAGGGGCGCGACCTCCTGCCCGAGGAACGCCGCGAAGCCGTCGAGGTCCGGCTCGTCCAGGGTGGGCTGCACGACGACGGTCGTGACGCCGAGCGCGACGTAGCGGCGCAGCCCGTCGGCGACCTCCTCCGCGGAGCCCCAGCTGGCGTGGTCGGCGAGCACGTCGTCGGACGACGCGTCGACGTCCCACCGCGCGAGCGACGCCCGCAGCCGGTCGGCCGCGCCGGCCCCGGTGGCAACCTGCGCGAACGCGACCGTCCGGAAGGGGTGCGCGCTTCCCTCCCCGGACTCCGCGACGGGCGGCAGGCCGGCGGCCGCGCGCCCCTCGTCGAGCAGGGCGACCGCCTCGCGCGCCCCGGAGACGCCCGAGTCGCCGTCGACGACGACGCCGTCGGCGATCTCGCCGACCAGCCGCATCGTCTTCGGGCCCTTCGCGGCCGCCACCACCGGCGGCGCCACGGCGGGCGGCCAGTCGAGGGCGACGTCGTCGAGCGTCACGTAGCGGCCGGACGTCGTGACCCGCTCGCCGGCGAGCAGCGCGCGCAGCGCGGCGACCTGCTCGCGCATGAGCGTCAGCGGCGACGCGACCCGGGCGCCCACCTGGCCCATCCAGCTCTGCACGCCGTGTCCGACGCCCGGCAGGAACCGGCCGGGGAACATGCCGTCGAGCGTCGCCGTCTCCATCGCGGTGAGGGCCACGTTGCGCAACGGCAAGGGCATGACGCCGACCCCGACACGCAGGCGCTCCGTGGCGCCGAGCATCGCGGCCGCCGCCGACGGGCCCGACTCGAGGAAGCAGTCCTCCCACAGCCACACCTCGTCGAGGCCGGCGGCCTCGGCGGTGCGGGCGAACGGGACGAACCGCGAGGGCGGGTTGCCGTAGGGCGCAAGGATGCAGCCGAGGGTCACCATGACCCGATCCTGCCCCAGCCCCCGACGCCGAACAGGCGGTTGACACCGTTATCGGGCCGGAAGGGGCCCCATAACGGTGTCAACCGCCTGTNNGCGGCCGCCGTTCCACCCGACGTACGCGAAGCCGTCGTCGTCGGGGGTCACCGCGACGTCGACCGTGCCGGGCAGCAGCACGGGCGACGCGAACTCGACCGTCCAGCGGTACGCGTCGCCGCGCGCGTGCCCGACGTCGGCCAGGGCGCGCGCCGCCGTGTACATGCCGTGCGCGATGGCGCGCGGGAAGCCGAACGCCTTGGCCGACAGGGCCGACAGGTGGATCGGGTTCCGGTCGCCCGAGACCGCGCCGTACGCGCGGCCGGTGCCCGGCCCGAGCGCCCACCGGCCGGTGGGCAGCGGCGGGGTCCACGTGCCTGCGGGGGCGCGGTCCTCGCCGTCGTGCCCGTCGCCGGCGTCCGCGTCGGGCGCCGACCACGGCAGGTGGAAGCCCTTGGCGAGGTACGTCGACACGCCCCGCCACACGGGCCCGGCGTCCGGGTCGGCCTGTCGCCGCACCTCGGCGACCAGGTCCACCTGCACCCCGCGCTTGTGCGGCCGCAGGTGCTCGGCCCAGGCGCGCACCTCGAGCACGTCGCCCAGGACGACGGGGCCTCGGAGCTCGACGTCGTTCGCGAGGTGCACCATGCCGAGCAGCGGCAGCGGGAAGTCGCCGCGCACCATGACCGCCGTCGCCAGCGGGAACGCGAGCACGTGCAGGTAGCCCGCGGGCAGCACGTCCGTCACCGGCTCGTGCAGCAGCCGCTGGTAGTCGTGCAGGTGGTGGGCGAGCTCCGCCGTCGGCACGCCCGTGACGCGGTACGCGACGTCGGGCAGCGTCAGGGGAGCGGCCTCGCCCTCGCCCTCCGCCCGGCCCTGGCCGATGACGGGCAGCCCGGGCATCGCGCGCCCGGCGGCGATGCGGCCGGAGGCGGCCGCCCCGCGCGCGTACAGGCCGCCGAGGCCCGGCAGGGTGGGCAGGGTCTCGACGCGCAGCGGCTCGCCGGCGCTGGTGGCCGGCCCGCTCGCCGTCACCGCCCCACCAGGTTCTGCCCGCACACGCGCAGCACCTGGCCGTTGACCCCGGCGGACGCCGGCGCGGCGAGGAAGACGATCGCCTCGGCGACGTCGACCGGCTGGCCGCCCTGCTGCAGCGAGTTGAGGCGGCGGGCCACCTCGCGGGTGGCGAACGGGATCGACGACGTCATGTCGGTCTCGATGAAGCCGGGTGCGACGGCGTTCGCGGTGCCGCCGCGCGCGGCGACCAGCGGGGCCGTGGCGCGGGTGTGCCCGATGACGCCGGCCTTGGAGTAGCCGTAGTTCGTCTGGCCCTTGTTGCCGGCGATGCCGGAGGTCGACGCGAGCGAGACGATGCGCAGCCCGTCGACGCCCTCGCCCCCGTCGAGGCCGAGCAGCTGGTCGTTGATCCGCAGCTGGGCCTCGAGGTTGACGGCGATGACGGCGTCCCACTGGGCGGGCTTCATGTTGGCCAGGAGCTTGTCGCGCAGGATGCCCGCGTTGTGCACCACGACGTCGAGGCCCCCGTGGCGGGTGCGCGCGTGCTCGAGGATGCGGCGGCCCGCGTCCTCGCTCGTCACGTCGAGCTGCAGGGCGGTACCGCCCACCGCGTTGGCGGTGCGGGCCAGGCCCTCGCCGGCGGCGGGGACGTCCACGCACACGACGGTGGCGCCGTCGCGCGCGAGAGTCTTGGCGATCGCGGCGCCGATGCCCCGGGCCGCACCCGTGACGACGGCGACCTTCCCCGCCAGCGGCCGGTCCCAGTCGGCGGGGGCGGCGGCGTCGGCCGGGCCGACCGGCAGCAGCTGGCCGTCCACGTACGCCGAGCGGGCGGACAGGAAGAACCGCAGCGTCGCGAGCACGGAGGTCGAGCCGACGTCCGCGCCGTCGGTGAGCACGATGCCGTTGCCGGTGGCGCCGGAGCGCAGCTCCTTGGCGAGCGAGCGCAGGAAGCCGTCGACGCCGTTGCGGGCCGCGGCCAGCGCGGGGGCGTCGCCGTCGGCGGCGGCGCGCGAGACGGTGACGACGCGCCCGTTGGTGGCGAGGCGGCGCAGCACGGAGCCCGTGGCCAGGACGGCCGCGGAGACGTCGGTGGGGCGCTGCGTCTCGGTGAGCACCAGCAGGACGGCGCCCCAGCGGGCGTCGTCGGTCGGCTGGCGGCGCACGTCGAGCCCCCAGCCGAGCAGCACCTGGGCGAGCGTGTCCGCGTCGCCCGTGGAGGCCTCGTCGGAGACGACGAGCACCGGGCCGACGGTGAGCGGGTCGCCCGCGCGGAAGCGGCGCAGGATCGCGGGGCGCGGCAGGCCCAGCTTCTTGGCGAGCGTCTTGGTGAAGCCGGAGTTGACGGCCTTGGTGTAGGAGTCGGTCACGGGTGCCTCTCTCAGACGGACTCGACGATGGCCGTGGCGCCGAGGCCGCCTGCGGCGCAGATGGAGATCAGGGCGCGCGCCGGCTTGCCGGTCTCGGCCGCCTTCGCTGCGACGAGCTTGGCGGCCGTGGCGAGGATGCGCCCGCCGGTGGCGGCGAACGGGTGACCGGCGGCGAGCGACGAGCCGTTGACGTTGAGCTTCTCCCGGTCGACGCTGCCGAGCGGCGCGTCGAGGCCGAGCTCCGTCTTGCAGTAGTCGGCGTCCTCCCAGGCGGCGAGCGTGGTGAGGACGGTCGACGCGAACGCCTCGTGGATCTCGAAGAAGTCGAAGTCGTCGAGCGTCAGGCCGTTGCGGGCCAGCAGGCGAGGCACCGCGTGCACGGGGGCCATGAGGAGGCCGTCGTGGCCGTGCACGAAGTCGACGGCGGCGGTCTCGGCGTCGACGAGACGCGCGAGCACCGGCAGGTCGCGCTCCGCGGCCCATGCGGCGGACGACAGCAGCACGGTGGAGGCGCCGTCGGTCAGCGGCGTGGAGTTGCCGGCGGTCATCGTGGGCTCGGCGGGCTCGGCGAGGCCGCGGCCGAACACCGGCTTGAGCTTCGCGAGCTTCTCCAGCGAGGTGTCCGCGCGCAGGTTGTCGTCGCGGGTCAGGCCGCGGAACGGCGTGACGAGGTCGTCGAAGAACCCGGCGTCCCACGCGGCGGCGAGGTGCTGGTGGCTGGCGAGCGCGACCTCGTCCTGCGCGGCGCGGGAGATGCCCCAGCGGGCGGTGGTGATCGCCTGGTGCTCGCCCATGGACAGGCCGGTGCGGGGCTCGTCGGTCGCCGGCGTGAGCGGCTTGAGGTCGGACGGGCGGATCTTCGCGAAGGCCTTGAGGCGCGCCTGGAGGGTCTTGGCGTGCGACGCGTCGAGCAGCGCGCGGCGCAGCCCTTCGCTCACGGCGACCGGGGCGTCGGAGATGGTGTCGGTGCCGCCGGCGATCCCGGACTCGATCTGGCCGAGGCGGATCTTGTTCGCCACGGTGATCGCGGCCTCGAGGCCGGTCGCGCACGCCTGCTGGAGGTCGAACGCGGGGGTCTGGGGGGACAGCGAGGACCCGAGCACGGACTCGCGGACCAGGTTGAAGTCCCGCGAGTGCTTGAGCACGGCACCGCCCACGACCTCGCCGATCCGCTCACCCTGGAGGCCGTAGCGGGCGACGAGGCCCTCGAGCGCGGCGGTGAACATCTCCTGGTTGGAGGCGTCGGCGTACTTCTTGCCCGTGCGCGAGAACGGGATGCGGTTGCCGCCCACGATCACGGCGTCGCGCACGCCCGCGGGGGCGGACGGCGACGAGGCGGGGGTGTTCCTCCGGGACGCGCTCCGCGGGGAGCCGTCGGACGGCTTGCGTGTAGCCACAGCGATAGATCCTTCACTCCGTCGGTCAGGTAGGACTCACAGTACCTGATACTCTCAGTCCCGTGAGACGAGTCACAAGGTGCGGCCGATGAGGGCCGCGGAACAGCTCGACGCCCGTTCGACCCCGGACGCTCGCTCGACCCTCGACGGTCGTTCTACACGGTGGGACGACCATCGTGCCGCGCGCCGGGCACAGCTCGTCAACGCCGCGCGCAAGGCCGTGCACCGCGCCGGGCCCGGGGTCTCGATGGACGAGATCGCGGGGGAGGCGGGCACGTCCAAGTCGATCGTCTACCGCTACTTCGAGGACAAGGCGGGGCTGCGCCTCGCCGTGGCCTCGCACGTCGTCGCGACGATGCACGACGCCCTCCGCGAGGCCGCCGAGGCCGCGCCCACCCCGCACGCGGCCCTGCGCGCGATGGTCCGGGTGTACCTCGAGATGATCGAGCACTCGCCCAACGTCTACTGGTTCGTCACCCGGACCGCCATCGGCGGCAACGAGCCCGCGCCCGGCGCCGCCGGGACGGGGCAGGTCGAGGCGCTGGGTGCGTACCTCGACTCCGTGATCGAGCTGGTGGCCGAGCCGTTCGCCAAGGCCGTCCAGGTGCCCCCGGCGCTCGCCGCCGCCTGGGCCGCGGGCGCCGTGGGCTTCGTGCGCGGCGCCGGCGAGTGGTGGCTCGGTCACGGCGCGGACCAGGGCGGCACCGACCGCCTCACCCGCGAGGAGCTCACCGAGAAGGTGACGCTCTGGCTGTGGACCGGCCCGGTCGGCGTCCTCCACCACGAGGAGGCGGCGCCCTTCGACCGTGCCGGGACCTCCCACCCCTTCGAGACCTCCAACCCCGCACAACCGCAGGAGAACCGATGACCACGACGTCCGACCGTCCCGCGACGACGCAGGCTGCGCCCGCCCCCAAGGCGACCCCGCGCGTCGACGTCGCCGGCCTGTCCGAGCAGCTGCTCGGCCGGTGGCCGGAGTGGCGCCGCCACGCCCGCGCCCGCTCGACCGACCCGACCTTCTGGAAGGACGAGTCGCTCTCGATGGCGGAGCACCGCGAGCGCGTGCTCGACCAGATGCGCCTGCTCGCGAACGAGGACGAGAAGCACCAGGTGTGGCTCGCGTTCCCGGAGCGCCTCGGCGGCGGGAACTCGCCGGGCGCCAACCTGGCGGGCTTCGAGGAGCTCGTCGTGGCCGACCCGTCGCTGCAGATCAAGGCGGGCGTCCAGTGGGGCCTGTTCTCCTCGGCGATCCTGCACCTGGGCACGCCCGAGCAGCAGGACCGCCTGCTGCCCGCGGCCATGGACCTGACCGTGCCCGGCGCCTTCGCGATGACGGAGATCGGGCACGGCTCGGACGTCGCGTCGGTGGCCACCACGGCCACGTACGACCCCGCGACGGAGGAGTTCGAGATCCACACGCCGTTCCGTGCGGCGTGGAAGGAGTTCCTCGGCAACGCGGCCGTGCACGCCACGGCGGCGACGGTCTTCGCGCAGCTGATCACGAACGGCGTCAACCACGGCGTGCACTGCTTCTACGTGCCCGTGCGCGACCCGGAGACCATGGAGTTCCTGCCCGGGATCAGCGGGCACGACGACGGCCTCAAGGGCGGCCTGCGCGGCGTCGACAACGGGCGCCTCGCGTTCGACCACGTGCGCATCCCGCGCACCGACCTGCTCGCGCGCTACGGCGCGGTGGCCCCCGACGGCACCTACTCGTCGCCGATCGACAGCCCCGGACGTCGCTTCTTCACCATGCTCGGCTCGCTGGTGCAGGGTCGCGTGTCGCTGGACGGCGCCGCATCGACGGCGTCCAAGCTGGGCCTGGCCATCGCCGTGAAGTACGGCGCGGAGCGCCGCCAGTTCACCTCGTCGTCGCCGATCGAGGAGACGGTGCTGCTCGACTACGCGACGCACCGCCGCCGCCTGTTCCCGCGCATCGCCGAGACGTACGCGACGCACTTCGCGCACGACCGCCTGCTCGACCTGTTCGACGACGTCTTCTCCGGCGAGAAGGACACCCCCGAGAACCGCGAGGACCTCGAGACGATGGCGGCGGCGCTCAAGGCGACGTCGACGACGTTCGTGCTCGAGACGCTGCAGGAGGCCCGCGTGGCCTGCGGCGGCGCCGGCTTCATCACCGAGAACCGCATCACGAGCCTGCACCACGACATGGACGTGTACGCCACGTTCGAGGGCGACAACACGGTGCTGCTGCAGCTCGTCGCGAAGCGCCTCGTGGGCGACTACGCGAAGGACCTCAAGGGCGCGACGTCGACCCCCGCGGGCATCGCGCGGTTCGTCGTCGACCGCGCCGCGGACGCCGCGCTGCACCGCACCGGCCTGCGCCGGGCCGGCCAGGCCCTCGCCGACGTCGGCGACCCGCGCCGCGCGGCCGGGCACCTGCGCGACGCCGAGACGCAGCGCGAGCTGCTGGCCGACCGCGTCGCGACGATCGTCGAGGACGTCGCCATGGCCCTGCGACCCGCGCAGAAGGCCGACCCCGTGACGGCCGCGCGGATCTTCGACGAGAACCAGGTGCAGCTCGTCGAGGCCGCCCGGGCCCACGCGGACCTGCTGCGCTGGTCGGCCTTCACCGACGCGCTCGAGCAGATCGAGGACCCGGGCACCCGCCGCGTCATGACGTGGGTGCGCGACGTCTTCGGCCTCACCCTCATCGAGCGCAACCTCGCCTGGTACCTCATCCACGGGCGGCTGTCCGCGCAGCGCGCGCGCACCGTGACGTCGTACGTGGACCGCCTGCTCGACCGCCTCCGCCCGCACGCCGTCGACCTCGTCGACGCGTGGGGCTACGGGCCCGAGCACCTGCGGGCCGTCATCGCGTCCGGCATCGAGGCGGAGCGGCAGGACGAGGCGCGGGCGTACTACGCGCAGCAGCGCGCCGACGGCACCGCGCCGATCAGCGAGAAGGCGCTGAAGAAGCAGAAGCGCTGACGGGACCCCGCCCGCGACGGCGTGGCCGACAGGCGAAGGGGACGGACCGCGCGGGCTGCGGTCCGTCCCCTTCGTCGTGAGCAGGAGGTGCGCGGGTCAGGCGGCGGCGGCGGGCGTCGGCTGGGCCGCGCGCACCGGCTGCGGGTAGTCCTCGACGACGGCGGGCGGGCTCTCGACCGTGCCCGGCACCGGTGCGGCCTCCTCGGCCGGCTGCTCGTCACGCAGCGGCAGGCCGAGCGTGACGGTGGCCGGTCGGGCGACGCGCGGCGGCGGGACGGCGAGCGCCACCGCGGCCGCACCCCCCAGCCCGGCCAGGAGGGCGGCCCACGCCACCCACGTCCATCCCAGCGCCGCCGACGCACCCAGCAGCGCGCCGTCCACGACCCCCACGACGAGCCCGACGACGAGCACCCGTCTCATGCCTACCTCCCACGGTCCGCCTCATCCGTGCCTTTCCAGGAGACGACACGACAGCCGGTCGTGCATCTGCTGGGCGGACCGTGCAGGTCACAGGTGGGTCACGGTCGCCGGTCGTGTCCCGTGGCGTCCCAGGAGAGGGCGGCCGCGGGCACCGGCGGGTCGACGTGCCCGAGCAGCAGGGGCGAGGGTGCCGGGTCCAGCGTGGCGCGCAGCTGGTGGTGCATCTCCCCGGTGAGGCGCAGCGCCAGCTCGAAGCGGAGCGGTGCGACGTGGTCCGCGTGCAGGCGGCCGCCGATCGCGGGGTGCGGGGAGAAGGCGAGCACCTCGTCCGGGCGGGGACGCGTGCCGGCGTCGAGCACCTCCCGGCAGAGGTCCTCCAGGAGGAGGTCCGCACGCCCGTCCGCCGAGTCGAGCTCCGTGTACATCTCGACGGCGGTGGACCAGCGGAGCTCGAGCGACCCCTCGATCGTGTCGAGGAACCACCAGCCCTCCAGGGACTCGAGGAAGACGTCGCCGAAGACGGTCGTGAAGCGGGGCGTCTTGCCGTGGACCCCCAGCCACGACCACGACGCCAGCCCGTACGCGAACGCGCCGGGAGCGAAGGTTCTGAGCAGTTCCACGTGCGCATCAAACCACCTTGTGGTAAAAGACGAAACCCCCGGTTTCGGCGGGGCTGCGCGTGGCCCCGCTCACGGAGAATCGTCACCTGTTCGTGATCTCGGTCAAGGATCTGGGGGTGATGGTCAAGAAAAGGTCATCCGTGCTGGTGGGGCTCGCGCGGGGCCGGAGGAGCGGAACTCCGGCCGGTCGCCGCCCGTTGTCCCACGGGCGGCCCGAGGACCTCGGTGCCGCCGCCCGCACGAGCCCCCGACCCGGAGGTGGACCCATGGAGACGCCCGCCGCGCGCAGGCGTGTCGACGCCACGAGCGTCGCGATCACCGGACTCACGACGCTCGCCTGGTACGCCGTTCCCGACGTCGTCGGGCCGCGCTGGGCGCGCGCGGTGGCCAAGGCGGGCGTGCTGGCCGGCGGGCTCGGGCTCGGCATCGCCCTCACCGCCGAGGGGCGCTCCGCCGTCGACGGGATGCGCGAGGTGCGCGACGAGGTCCGCGACCTGCGTCACGCCGCCGACGAGGCCCCGGAGGACGGCGGGCGCGACGGCGCCGAGCCGGCCGACGGGCCTGACGACCACGACCACGACCACGACCGCCATCAGCCCTCCCCCTCCGTCGTCCGGACCGTGTCC
>JACYYJ010012547.1_pt1 | contig 11335 bp, 12 predicted proteins | sample 8236861 | NCBI WGS metagenome assembly JACYYJ01 (sample SAMN14103086, study PRJNA606662) | landfill metagenome | isolation source: landfill solid waste | place: India:New Delhi, Okhla landfill site | collected 2017-11-05
CGAGTGAGAATGGCGCAACCTGTGCTTATCTCACTCGTATTTTTATTTTTAATCGACAGAAGAAATTGCCGTATCAGGTGTTGGTGGGACGACTGAAGTTTCAGCTGTCTGACTATTTGTGTCGTTATTCTGTTGTTCTTCTGAACTGTTATTGTTGTTAGTAGTTGAGGAATCAGAATCATTAGTATTTGNNTTCATTCGAAGAACTACTTGGTACGTTAGATGTTTCACTATTAATTGGGTCACTAGATGAGCTTGGTATGTCACTAGATGAATCCTCGCTAGATGAATCTTCATTAGAAGAACTTTCACTAGGTAAGCTTTCGCTAGAAGATGAGCTAGTAATAACAGAGCTAGAGCTGTTTGGTAAGCTTGATGAGTCCGGGTCACTTGACTCGCTCGGTAGGTTTGATTCACTTGAACTAGGTTGGCTAGTCATGGTTGAACTCGATTGTGAGCTAGGGGTGGATGTTGTCGTTTGATCAGCGGTATTATCTCGCTTAGTGGTCGTTGCTCGGGCAGACGTTTCTTGGTCAGAGGTTGGCCGAGATGAGTTAGAATCTTGTGGATTTATAGAAGTCATCACAGCTCGATTAGGATCGACAGCTTCCTCAGAGTTGCTAGAAACAACAGACACGCCACTCGCTGCTAATCGCGAACTAAATTTTTCTAAATTAGATTTAGATTCAGCTTGTGATTGTTTTTGGGATTGTAAATGGCTTGCTTGTTCCTTAGGATTTATTAGCCAACCAGAGAATGCCTGTGACGTACTAAGAAAGCAAACTGGGATGGCAAATAATAACCCTAATAGTAATGAAATAGTAAAAATTGCTCGTTTCATAAATCCCCCCGAAAAACAATAATGCAATGACAAGTACAGTTTAACGTGCTTAACAATTACATGACAGTCAATTATATAACAAAATGACAACAAATAACTTGCAAATCAATGACTAAGATGATAAAAATTATTAATAATAATTAGTTAACGTTTTGCTAATTATGATGATAATGTGAATTTTTTATGTCCCTTATTTAACTTAAAAACGTCGTTGTTAGCATATACTGTGAATTATGTTACAATAAGTCCCGAGGGATATTCCCATATATAACTATACTTTCAAGAATAAGTAAGGAGAAGACAACATGTCTGCAATTACTGATATTTATGCACGCGAAGTTTTGGACTCACGTGGTAACCCTACTGTTGAAGTTGAAGTTTACACTGAATTAGGTGGCTTTGGTCGTGGTATCGTGCCATCTGGTGCTTCAACTGGTGTTAACGAAGCTGTCGAATTACGAGATGGTGACAAGGGCCGTTTCCTAGGTAAGGGAACTTTGAAGGCTGTTGAGAATGTTAACAAGGTAATCAAGGACAAGTTGGTTGGTATGGATGTTACCGATCAAGTTTTGTTGGATCACACAATGATCGACTTGGATGGTACGCCAAACAAGGGTAAGTTGGGTGCCAATGCTATCTTGGGTGTTTCAATTGCTGCTGCTCGTGCTGCAGCTGATGAACTAGGTACACCATTGTACAACTACCTTGGTGGATTTAACTCAAAGGTTTTGCCAACACCAATGATGAACGTTGTTAATGGTGGTGCTCACGCCGATAACTCAGTTGATTTCCAAGAATTCATGATTATGCCAGTTGGTGCAAAGTCAATTGCTGAAGCTGTACGTATGGGTTCAGAAACGTTCCATGCATTACAAGCTTTGCTAAAAGAATCTGGTCACTCAACTGCTGTTGGTGATGAAGGTGGTTTTGCCCCTAACTTTACTTCAAATGAGGAGCCTTTCCAATACTTGTTGAACGCGATCGAACGTGCTGGCTACAAGCCAGGTAAGGATGTGGCAATCGCCTTTGACGTTGCCTCTTCAGAATTCTATGATCACGAAAAGAAGATTTACACATTAGCTGGTGAGCCTGATAAGAAGGAATACACAACTGATGAGTTTATTGACTACCTAGAAAACTTGATCGAAAAGTACCCAGTTGTATCTGTTGAGGATCCTTTGGCAGAAGCTGAAGATTTGAACGATGAAGAACAATGGGATAACTGGTCAAAGTTGACTGAGCGTCTTGGTAACAAGGTACAAATCGTTGGTGATGACTTCTTTGTTACAAACACTGACTACTTGTCAAAGGGTATCGCTAAGGGAGCTGCTAATGCGATCTTGATCAAGGTTAACCAAATTGGTACTTTGACGGAAACTGTTGAAGCTATCGAGATGGCCAAAGAAGCTGGTTACACAGCTATCGTTTCACACCGTTCAGGTGAGACTGAAGATACAACGATTGCTGATTTGGTTGTGGCAACTAATGCTGGTCAAATCAAGACTGGTTCAATGTCACGTACTGACCGTATTGCTAAGTACAACCAATTGATGCGTATTGAAGATTTGTTGAGTGACAAGGTTGCTGAATACAAGGGTATCAACAGCTTCTACAACATTGACAAGTCTGCACGTGATGGCATTGTTAGCTACGAAGCAAAGTAATTAATTATTTATAATAACTAAAGGTGAGACCGAGCGAAATATGTTCCGTCTCACTTTTTTTATTGAGACAATTTATTACCTATGTTATGCTATAAAAGTATATATGATTAAAGATAGAAGAAAGAGGAGGCACCGAGATGTACGACACACTATTAACGGCAATGATTGTAGTGGGTGCACTGATTATTATTGCAGTTATGATGCAACCATCTAAGCAACAGGATGCTTTGTCAGCATTGTCAGGTGGCGGTGGTGGTGACTTGTTTGCAACCCAAAAGGCCCGAGGATTTGTTGCTGTGATGCAACGAATTACAGCAGTCCTTGCAGCAATCTGGTTTATTTTGGGATTGGCGCTTGTTTACCTTTCTTCACATTAAAAATTTACCAGTGCGCAAGACCTCTCGTGACATATTGTACGAGAGGTCTTTCATTTTAAGAATAGCGAGAAATTAATGGATTTACAAAATTTACAAGACCAATTATTTGGCTTTTTGAAAGGAAATCCGACCCAAGCGTATCCAGCACAAACGTTAACAGATGGGTTGCGATTAAATGATGCGAATGCTTTCAAATCAGTTGTACAAGCTTTAGCAGCTTTGGAACGTGCTGGCAAAGTTAAAGTTAATGATGCAGGTGCATTTCAATATAATGCAGATCATGAAGGAGTCATTGGTACATTTAAGTCCAATGACAAAGGGTTCGGATTTGTTCATTATGATGAAAAAGCACCGGATGTGTTTGTTAACCCAGATAATACGGCTTTTGCAACACAAGGTGATGAAGTGCGTGTCAAGTTGCTTAATAAGGGCGACGATAAGCGTGGTCCTGAAGGTAAGATCGAAGAAATTATTACACGTGGCCGCGAACATGTTGTTGGCGAATTCTCCTTAGGTAGTGCTTACAAAGGCTATGTCGGTAGTATACGTTTGACTGATAAGAAGTTTTCTTCCTTTGAGTTTTTAGTTAAAGAGGGGGGCTTGGTTGCGACAGATGGTGAAGTGGTTATGGCTTCAATCGCAACGTATCCTTCTGCGGAAATGCCCAAACACTTTACAGGTGTAATTACAGAGAAAATTGGTTATAAGGATGATCCAGGTGTTGATATCTTGGAGATTGTTTATAATCATGATGTGCCACACGTATTCCCTAAAGATGCGATGAAACAAGCCGAGGCCATTCCTGATGAGGTATTGGATAGTGAATGTGAGGGTCGTGAAGATATTACTGATCAACCATTAGTAACCATTGATTCTATTGAGTCAAAGGATTTGGATGATGCAGTCGTTGTATGGAAACTGCCAAATGGTAATTTCCATTTGGGTGTCCACATTGCTGACGTCTCACATTATGCGGTTGAAGGCACACCATTAGATGAAGAGGCTTATAATCGAGGCACATCTGTTTATCTAACGGATCGTGTGATTCCAATGTTGCCTCGTAAAATTTCAAATGGGATTGCTTCATTAAATCCAGGTGTTGATCGACTAGCTATGTCAGCTGAAATGGAGTTTACACCAAAAGGTAACTTAGTTAGTCACCGTCTGCACACCTCAGTGATGCGATCACATGCGCGGATGACTTATAAAGCAGTTAATGCAATCTTAGATGGTGATGAAGAGACTCGTTCTGAGTATGCGGAACTAGTGCCAATGTTTGAAGAGATGGCTGAATTGCATGATATTTTGTCGGCAAAACGTACTGCTAGAGGTGCTATCGAGTTCGATGCGCCTGAGGCAAAGATTATTGTTGATGAAGAGGGTAAGCCAACGGATATCGAATTGCGTGAACGTGGTTTATCAGAGCGAATTATTGAATCATTTATGCTAGCAGCTAATGAAACTGTTGCCATGCATTTCGACCTAGCTAAGGTGCCATTCTTGTATCGTACACACGAAGCACCAGACGCTGATCGTGTGCAGAGCTTTGTTGATTTTGTTAAAGCCTTAGGTGCACCAGCTAAATTGGATCCTGAAAACGTCAAGTCAACTGATTTGCAAGCTATTCATAATTTTTTTGTGGATCGTCCTGAAGAACAGATGGTTTCGACAATGATGTTGCGGACAATGAAACAAGCAAAGTATTCAAATGATCCATTGGGTCACTTTGGTATTGGGGCAGAATATTATACGCACTTCACTTCACCAATTCGACGTTATCCTGATTTAACGGTTCACCGTTTGATTAAATGGTACGAGAAAAATGGTTTGGGTGAAGAGGCGCAGGCTAAGTATGCCGATAAATTAGCCCAAATTGGTGAGGATACATCAGTTAAGGAACGCCGTGCGGTTGATACTGAACGTGACACTGATGCAATGAAGAAGGCCGAATTCATGATGGATAAGGTGGGCCAAGAGTTCGATGGCGTTGTGAATGGTGTTTTGAAGTTTGGTATGTTTGTTTCGTTGGAAAACACGGTTGAAGGTTTGATTCATGTGTCTAACTTTACGGATGATCAGTATGTCTATGATGAAGCTCATATGGCATTGATTGGTCGTCGCTTGCACCACATTTACCAGATTGGTCAACCAGTTAAGGTACGTGTTGTTCGTGTTGATAAAGAACAAGCATCGATTGATTTCGTATTAGTTGATACAGATGAAGCACCAGTCACAGATATTAAAGTACCTGATGAACATCGAGGAGCCTTTGGTAAAAACCGTGGTGGACGTCGGCAACATGATAAGCGAAATCATTCATCAAAGGGGAACAAGACCCATAATGATGGTAAAGCTTTTGGCGCTTATCAAAATAAGCGTAAGCCGGATTCAAAACATCAAGGAACTAATCGTAAAGGACGTCATAAGTAATTAGAATTAGGGGGTTGTCATGGCTAAGAAAAAGCGGCGCACAGATGGTGCGTTGGCAACTAATAATAAGGCACGATATAATTATGCGATTGCTGAAACCTATGAAGCTGGTTTGGAACTGACCGGTACGGAAATCAAATCAGTTCGTGCCAGCAAGATTACGATAGGGGATGGCTTTATACAAATTCGTGATGGACAAGCTTGGTTAGATAACGTGCATATTAGCCCGTTTGAACAAGGGAATCGATTCAATCACGATCCACTACGTAGTCGGCGATTGTTATTACATAAAAAAGAAATTAAAAGTTTACAAGTAGCTGTTGCGCAACAAGGAAAAACAATTGTACCCTTAAAAGTTTATCTAAAACGTGGGTTTGCAAAAGTTTTGATTGGTGTTGCAACGGGTAAGCGAAACTATGATAAACGTGAAACAATCAAAAAGCGCGATCAAGATCGTGAATTACATCGAACACTAAAGAAACGTTATTAATAATTCCTAAAAAACTGGTTTAATTTGGATGCCAATGCGCAAAAATAATTAAATCAGTTTTTTGTTGTATCATAAAATGCGCCATGTGTCAGGAAAGCTAACATTAAATAACCCTTTATGAATTGAAGGGCGTAAAATGTGTTGGTATGAATGTGAAAATAATAGTCTTGGAGGAAATAGACAATGCGCAAGTGGTTAATTAGTTTAATGGCATTGGTGGGACTAGCAGTCGGTATTACCGTTAGTGTACCCGCTGCCCACGCAGCAACGCCAAATTATACCATTACAACTGATACAACATTTCCACCGTTTGAGTTTCAAACGGATGGTGGTAAATATCGTGGAATTGATATGGATATGTTGAAAGAAATTTCAAAACGTGAGAACTTTACCTATACGTTAAAGCCAATGAGTTTTAATGCTGGTGTGCAGGCAGTGCAGGCCGGACAAGTGGATGGTATCGTTGCTGGTATGTCAATTACAGATGAGCGTAAAAGTACTTTTGATTTTGGAACACCATACTATAAGAGTGGTATTGTGATGGCTGTGTCACCTAAATCAGATATCAAAGGTTTGTCTGATCTAAAAGGGAAAACAGTTGCTGCTAAAACGGGTAGTGCTGGGGCAGATTATGCTCGTGAAATATCAAAGAAGTATGGGTTTAAAGTAACTTTCTTCAATGACTCAAATACTATGTATAATGATGTGGCAATCGGCAATACGGTTGCTGCTTTCGAAGATCAACCGGTTATGGCATATGCGATCAAGCAAGGTACAAATCTAAAAATTGTTACGAAACCAGCTAAAGGAAACTGGTATGGATTCGGAGTTAAAAAAGCTGCCAATGCAGAGCTATTAAAGAAGTTTAACGCAGGTTATGACAAAATTGTTAAAGATGGCACTTATGACAAAATCGTTAAGCGGTACCTAGGAGACGGTGGTTATAACTACAAGAAAAATGCAGCTGATCAAACGGCAGATAAGACGACAATTTGGGATTTGGTCAAAGAGAATCAGAGTGCTTTATTAAATGGTTTAGTTAAGACGCTCGAGTTGACCATGGTTGGTATCATTCTGGCAGCTATTTGGGGTATCTTCTTAGGAATTTTGGGCGTTATGCCAAGCAAGTTAGCACGTGGTCTATCAACGACGATTATTTATATTTTCCGTGGCCTACCAATGCTTGTGTTAGCTTTCTTTATCTATATTGGAATTCCTAATTTGACCGGACAAAAAATTCCAGCATTCACAGCGGGAGTTATTACATTGATCTTAAATGAAGGAGCCTATATTGGTGCGTTTGTAAGGGGCGGATTTAAATCAGTTGCGCCAGGTCAACTTGAAGCAGCCCGGTCACTTGGATTGCCTTATGGTAAAGCAATGCGGAAAGTTGTCATGCCACAAGGAGTTCGCTTGATAATTCCAAGTTTCATTAATCAATTTATTATTACGTTAAAGGATACGTCAATCTTGTCAGCAATTGGTATTATTGAATTAACGCAAACAGGTACTTTGATTATTGCTCGTAATTTGCAAGGATTCAGAGTTTGGTTAATGATTGCAGTATTATATCTTATTGTTATTACACTATTAACTTGGTTATCAAATTGGGTAGAAAAGAGGATCAAATAATGGCAACAGTTATTGAAGCACGCGATGTTCATAAGAGTTTTGGTAAAAATGAAGTGCTAAAAGGATTGAGCTTGTCTGTTGAAGAGGGGGAAGTTGTCGTAATGATTGGCCCTTCTGGTTCTGGTAAATCTACATTTTTACGTTCGTTGAATAAGCTTGAGGACATTAATAGTGGTGAGATTACTATTGATGGGCAAAAAGTTAGTCAACCAAAGGTAAATATTGATAAAATCCGTGAAAAAGTGGGGATGGTTTTTCAACATTTTAACCTTTTCCCACATCTAACCGTGATGGAAAACATGATTTTAGCACCGGTACAATTAGGAAAAATGACTAAAAGTGAAGCGACAGCGCATGCTAAGCAACTTCTAGAGCGGGTAGGTTTGGCTGATAAAGCTGATGTTAAACCAGATACCTTGTCTGGTGGTCAAAAACAACGTGTTGCCATCGCTCGAGCTTTGGCAATGAATCCAGAAATTATGTTGTTTGATGAGCCTACCTCAGCATTGGACCCGGAGATGGTTGGTGATGTCTTATCAGTTATGAAAGAGCTAGCTAAAGAAGGTATGACGATGATTGTGGTGACCCATGAAATGGGATTTGCGAAACAAGTAGCTGATCGCGTTGTCTTTTTTGCTGATGGCTATATTCGTGAAGCAGGTACACCGACAGAAATTTTTAATCACCCACAGGATCCACGTACACGTGATTTCCTAGATAAAGTTTTGAATGTATAAACTTTTTGATAATGTTTAAGGGGGCACCAATCAACCAGGCTAATGGTTGATTGGTGCCCCCCTTTTTATGGTTATAGGCAAGCCTTATGGGTGATTGATTATTACTCTTTAGGTAAATATTTTAGCGAATTAGAATTGATAAATGGCGTTAATGTTGGGGCTGGCGCATTAAAAATACTTGGCCGAGCCAGTGGATGACCATGGGCGATAAATTGCCAGCGGTCTAAAAAAGCAATAATTAATAATAAAAGTGGTTCTTGGTTGGTTTTTGCGATATGGATAGACAAACGTTGATCCCTGATTGGGTTAGCGGTTGCTAGCTGCTGTCTGACCGTTTTTATTTGAAAGCGGCGTTTTTCAAGGCTACCAAGTACCAGCCAGTTTAAATTGTTTACAAATAATAATTCATGTAATTTTAGAGACAATCCTATTGATCCGACCGTTTGTTGTTGATTCGTTAAAATAAAACGAGGCAAGATACCACTTGAAACTTGGTTGATTTCAGCAAGCGGGTCGTAAGACTGGTCATAGATAGTGAGCTTGTCATGACGTTGACCAATTTGTCCCGAAATAATATATTTTATATCATTCGTATAGGTTGTGACAGTCGTTATACCGTCAAACTGTTCGCGGATTTTCGACATTAGTAAATCATGCATATCAATACCTCGTTATATCATGAAGATAGTACGATAAAAATTTTCAAGTCGATGTATAATATGGTTTCATTTTTTTGGGAATAATTGATGCCCCTTCAACTTTTATTTTAACATAACCCTGTTTGAACTGACTTTTGTCAGTATAATAGGGGTAGTTATGAATTTATTAATTAAGAATAGGAGTTAATATGCCAGAATTATTACCAAAGGACTGGGCAGAAGCATTGCAACCAGTGTTACAGCCGAATTATATTGGTCGTGTGCAAGAATTTCTAGATACTGTCTATTTAATCGATACGGTTTATCCAGAACGACAAAATGTATTTGCTGCGTTAAAAGAAACACCACTAGATAAGGTGAAAGTTGTTATTCTAGGTCAGGATCCTTATCCAAATCCCGACCAAGCGCAAGGCCTGAGCTTTTCTGTGCCAGCAACGATGGCATTGCCTAAGTCTTTAATTAATATATACAAAGAGTTGGTTGATGATTTAAATGTTGATGCACCAAAGGATGGTGATCTACGGCGATGGGCAAAGCAAGGCGTTTTATTATTAAACACGGTTTTGACAGTTCCAGCTCATCATGCTGGTGGCCATGCTGGTGAAGTATGGGAACCACTGACTGATGAGATTATTAAATTAGTGGCGCAACGTGATCAAGCCACGGTCTTTATTTTGTGGGGAAAGCAGGCCCAAAATAAAAAATCGTTGATTCAAGGTGAAAAAAACTTAGTACTACAAGCACCTCATCCAAGTCCATTATCTGCGTACCGTGGTTTCTTTGGTTCTAAACCATTTAGTCAAACAAATGACTTTTTGCAAAAAAATAATCGTTTACCAATCAAGTGGGCCTAGATAAAAAATGCTGTTTCTTACATGCAACACTTAGAAATGGCTATATATCAATGGATGAAAAGCCTGTATGGTATAATAAATTGTGTAATACAATAATAATTTAGAAAAGAGACGGGGGTTTGTTGATCATGGAGTTGTTTGAGCAATTAGCAAATAAAATTAAGGGACAAAATAAGACACTTGTATTTCCTGAGGGGGAAGATGCTCGCGTTCAAGGTGCAGCAGTACGATTAGCTGCTGACGGATTGGTTAAACCAATCTTATTGGGAAAGCAGTCATTAATTGATGCAACTGCTGAAAAACATCAATTTGATTTATCAAACTTAACAGTTATTGACCCGGCTAGTTATCCTGATGATAAGTTGAAGAAAATGATTCATGAACTTGTTGAGCGCCGTCATGGCAAGACAGACACAGCAACTGCTAAGAAGTGGGTTGCTGACGTAAATTATTTTGGTACGATGCTGGTTTACATGAACTTAGCTGATGGTATGGTATCCGGTGCGACACATCCTACTGGTGATACTGTGCGTCCAGCATTACAAATTATAAAGACTGCCCCAGGTTCATCGCGTATTTCTGGTGCGTTTGTGATGCAACGAAACGATGAGCGTTATATTTTTGCTGATGCAGCTATCAATATTGATATTGATGCGCAAACAATGGCTGAGATTGCAATTCAGTCAGCCAAGACAGCCAAAGTCTTTGGGATTGATCCAAAAGTTGCTATGTTGAGTTTCTCAACAAAGGGATCAGCTAAGGCACCACAAGTTGATAAGGTTACCAAGGCAACTGAAATTGCTAAGGAATTGGATTCGTCATTAGCGGTTGATGGTGAGTTACAATTTGATGCAGCATTTATACCAGAAGTTGCTCAGTCAAAGGCTCCTAAGTCAGAAATCGCTGGCCAAGCAAATGTCTTTGTATTCCCTGATTTGCAGTCTGGTAATATTGGTTATAAAATTGCCCAACGATTAGGTGGATTTGAAGCAGTTGGTCCAATTTTACAAGGGTTAGCTAAGCCAGTTTCAGATTTGTCACGTGGCGCCAATGAAGAGGACGTCTATAAAGTTGCTATTATTACGGCTGCGCAAGCATTAGAAAATTAGATAAAGTAGCAAATAAAAGCGACATAACACATATTCGTTGGTGATTTTACAGATGATAGGTGTTATGTCGCTTTTTAATATGAAATGAAGTAGGAGGTGTCGTGGATGTGTACAAGTATTTTTCAAGTTGCGCGTGATGGCGTGCATATTTTATCACGAACGATGGATTGGCCACGTTTAGAAAATTCACCAATGTTTGTACCAAGAAAATATCAGTGGCATTCATCATTTAATCGTCATTTGATGCAAAATAAATATGCGTTTATTGGTGGGGGAGAATTAAGTAATAAACGTACGGATGTCGCTGACGGCGTTAATGAGTATGGGTTGTGCGCACAAAAATTGACCTTTGGGAATGGGGCTCATTTTGTAGATGAAATTGATGATGATAAAGTACAAATTGCACCTTTTGAATTTGTATTTTGGCTTTTAGGGAATTTTAAATCAATTGCTGATATTACTGAGCACATCGCCGACATACAATTAATGTCTGAAAAAAATAGCGTTATTAAGTATGGTAATCCTGAACTACACTATGCAGT
>JACYYJ010090860.1_pt1 | contig 11328 bp, 7 predicted proteins | sample 8236861 | NCBI WGS metagenome assembly JACYYJ01 (sample SAMN14103086, study PRJNA606662) | landfill metagenome | isolation source: landfill solid waste | place: India:New Delhi, Okhla landfill site | collected 2017-11-05
CAACGGTAGAAATATGCCTTCTGAGCCATATTTCATCTGATCGGCAGTACTTATAGCTCCTCCAAAGAAAGCATCTGGATAATCTCCACTAGCAAGTAAAAGGTTAAATCTTTCTGTATAGCCATCTCCGGAAGGTGTTTCCCACTCAATGTGGATATTTGTCATTTCTTCATATTCTTGAATGATTGACATATCCTTCCATTCTGCTTGGATAGGGTTTTTTTGACCTACCATTTCTATGGTTATTTTTTCATCAACTATAGGAAAACCAGTTTCATTAATAGTAACTTGCTTATTATTATCTGTATCATTGCCCATTTTGTTTGAATCGGTACATCCAATTAAAGTAGCAATTACAAATAAAACAGAAAATAAAACATACCATTTTTTCAACCTTCTCACTCCCTAATAAATTGTTCTTACTTTGTGCCAACACCTTTATACACTTATGCCTCCTTTTCATAAGCTCTTTCTTTTCTCTAATAAACGATATATAGTTGTAAATAAGACCTCTTACTCTTTAATTGAACCAACTAATACACCCTTCACAAAATACTTTTGAAGGAATGGGTAGACAATGAGTAATGGAAGTGCTGATACGATCATTACTGCGTATTTGATTATATCAGCAATTCTAGCTTGCTCTGCAAAGGATTCTAAATTTTGGCCAGACATCATCATATCCACACTCATTTCATTCAAAATTAATATCTCACGTAAAACTAGTTGTAATGGGTACATACTTGAATCGTTCAGGTACATGAGTGCATTAAAATATTGATTCCAAAGCCCAACTCCATGAAATAATGCCATTACAGCTATAATTGGCGTAGAAAGAGGTAATACAAGCTTAAAAAATATATAAAAATCTGTTGCTCCATCCATTTCAGCTGCTTCTACTAATTCGTTGGGAACATTTTGCTGAAAAAAAGCTCTCGCTACAATGATCGACCATACTCCAAGTGCATTTGGCAGAATCATTGCCCATGTAGTATTAATCATGCCTAAATCTTTAATTAATAGATACGTAGGAATCAACCCACCGTTAAAAAACATGGTAAAGAGAAAAAACCACATAATCCCTTTTTTAAAGGGAATATCTTTCCTTGAAGTTGCATATGCACAAGGTAAAAGTATAAACAAATGTACTAAAACACCACTAATTGTGTAAATAATTGTATTTTTATAGCCGTTCCAGATATCTGCATTCTGAAACACCCGTTCAAATCCTTCGAAGGTAATATCCTTTGGAAATAGCCACATTTCCCCTGAATTTACTAAAGTAGGGTTACTTATTGATGCGCTTACAATATACAGTAATGGATAGATAACAATGGCAATAAGAAAAATAATAAACAGTGTGTTGAAAAAGATAAAAACTTTGTCTGCTGCACTTTCACGTTTCAATTCCTTCACTCCTTTCTACCAGAGACTATTATTGGTTGTTTTTTTAGCTATATAATTAACGGTTACAAGTAAGGTCAAACTGATAAGTGAGTTAAATAAGCCGACTGCTGCTGAGAAACTATACTGTCCTTCAAGTAACCCTGATCGATAGACAAATGTTTGAATAACATCAGAGGCTTCCATATTTAATGGATTTTGTAGCAAATACACTTTTTCAAATGCAATAGCCATTAGGTTGCCAACTTCTAGTATAAGCAATATAACAATTACTGGGAGTATCGCTGGAATGTTAATATGTAAGATTCGCTGAAAACGAGTGGCCCCATCTACTGTAGCTGCCTCGTGAAGTTCCGGGTTTACACCAGCCAATGCTGCAAGATAGATAATTGCTGACCATCCCAGATTTTGCCATACACCTGATTGTACAAATATCGTTTTAAACCATCCAGGCTCAGCTAAAAAGGCAATTGGTTCCATTCCAAAAAGACCGAGAAAATTATTCACAATACCTGTAGAAGGACTTAAAAAAGCGACTAGCATACCTGTCATTACTACGACAGAGATAAAATGTGGTGCATAGGTAATCGTTTGTGTAAATCGTTTAAACATACTATTTTTTATTTCATTCATTGACAATGCCACGATTATTGGTACTGGGAACATAGCCAACTGATAAGCACTAATCAAAAGTGTGTTGCTTAGAATGTCCCAAAAATAATAGGCATTAAAAAATCGTTCGAAATGGTCAAAACCAACCCATGGACTTCCTAGTATCCCAGCTGAAGCACTGTATTCTTTGAATGCGATAATCACACCATACATAGGGTAATAATTAAAGATTGCAAAGAAGACTATTGCTGGCACCATCATGGCATAAAGACGCCATTTCTTTTTCATTTTTTTCCAAACTTTTGCGGACGGTTTAACAGATACTATTGTTTCTATTTCAGTCCCAGCTTTTGTTGCCATTATTCTTTCACCCCTTTTTATTATTGAGTACTTAATAATAATACATGATAGTGTTTATACCCATCATCAAGTGATCTAATACTACTTATACTTTGTGCTAGGCATTAACTTTTCGAGTAATTAATCCCCCTTACAGTCATGCTTATCTATTATCTGTAATCGCTTACTTTTCCCATGAGATCTTTTTTAAACCTAACTAAATATTACTTCATTCCAAATAAGCAATCATTGTCCCGTCCGCCAAGTTTAATGGTCATTTCGGTCATGTTAAGGTGAGACAGTAATCAGCGGAGAGATGGTTTCTCCACTGATATCATCACTTGCAATATCTCCTTGATGGAGAATTCGTAGAAGAAATAGATTGGAGTGTGAGGGAGACTAAATTATGAGCTACATATAAAACAGAAATACCTCTTACACCATCACCTATGACGGTATAAGAGGTATTCTATTACAATTTTTTAGCGTGAATTTTGACACATGGGAAACAACCATACCATAAAAATGCTAATGGGAACGACCGATTAGTTCAAAAGGTTTCTTAAATCGGTAAACTAAAAGCTATACGAATAGTCTAAAAACCTGTCTTTGCAATAAATCTAGGAACCACAGAATATGGCTTTTTGCTTCGTGCTCTCACTTCATAAACATTCTCATGCGAGATAGTCAATTCTTTCATGAAGTCCTCATATGGCTGTTGCGCTACATCCACGAGTCCGATTTGATAATTCTCTCCGTCAAATCTCCCTAGAACAGGCTGATCATTATATTGAAAATAGTGAACACCAATGAGGCCTGGTACTGAAGCAGCCTGCTCCACATAATAACGGTAAGCCTTTCCTCTCTCTAATTGATTCTCTGTCGCTTTTATTCCATAAGCTGGTAGACCTACGTCCGCTCCTCCAAAATGAAATTCACCAATAATAACGGGGATTTTCAGCTTTTTGCTAATGGATGTTATTTGTTCTTTATTCGGTTTATCTTGATAACAATTAATAGAAAATACATCAAATAGCTCACAGCCCTCTAACAAACTCTCACTAGAAATCCATGCATATCTTATTCCCATATTCAAGTGATTTGGATCTACTTCCTTACAGCAGGTTAATGGAATTTCAATATATCTTCTTATCATTACCTTCTGAAAAAACACAAAATCTTCTCCCTCTATCACCGATTTTGGCAATTTGAAAGACTCTGATGAAAACAGATCTTCGAAGGATGTCAAACTAGTCTGCCATGCCTCATTTAATCGACCAATTTCGACATACCTTTTTGCTAAATAGTCTACAAATGCTCTTTTACAAAAACTGGTTTCTCTTTGATTGATCATTAGTTCTACCAAGTTTAACTTATTGATAAACGCCCAATGTGGCTCATTGCGCATAAAATATCCAACCACTCTACGATCATCTCGTATTTTTTCAAGTTGTTTAGCAAACTTTCGAGCATTATCTTGATATGCTGGATCAAAAACGTCTGGAAAATCTCGATATATCTTAAGAGATGTTTCTGGGAAATCACGCATTTGGAACACATAGGGAAGCTCTGAGAAGGAAATAAAGTGATCGTCAGACCAGTTGCCAATTGTGTTGAATTTCCATTGCTTCAATCTTTCATTGGTTAAAAACATCCATTTGTTATTCCAATCCTCACCGAAAGCTCTGATTAAATTCGCAATATGAAAATCAAAAGCTTCTTCATCAAATGCTTCGGTAAACCTATTATCTCCGATAGGAAGTGATGGTAATAGATTTTCCATTCCTTTTATTTTCATCGGACTATTTGGCCGAACACAATTTACACCAATGCTAAAGAAAGGATCACCTTCGGGACTAATTAGCCACCAATTAGTTCCATCAAAGTCTGTACGAAAAAAACCGTTTGACGCAAACTTGCGCTCACCATCAAAGAAGAAAGGTCGTTGACGAACCTTTGCCTCTTCATAGGCTTGTGTAAGCCTCGCTTTTAATTGTAGTGTACTTCCTATTCTCCCTAGCCATTCTCTGAAATTATTTTGGCCCATTTCATCGATATACTTCATTTCTTTCACTTGGCATTCTGGCTCATTGGTGAGTAGCTCTATGTTCGAAATCATGAATTTTCTTGAATACCGAGAGGAGGGTGTCTCGATATAAACGGAATCGATGTATTCTAAATCAACAGCAGGATCACCTCTTAAAACGGTTTGCATCACATTAGGATAACGCTCAAGAAACAGCTTTTCCCCGTTCAATGCGCTTAGCGGAAGACAGATTGTTGTCAGAACATGAGGTAGAATCCCAAAGTGAATTTGTACAAACCTACCGCTCCTTTCTTCAAATCGACAGATGATCACAAGAACATCCTCTGATTCATGAAACACGTCAGCGACAAAATATTCATTTTGTAAAAAGGCGTGCTTCGAAATTGCTGTCAGATCCAATTGAAAGCCACCACCATTACAAGAAGTAGCGATACTTAATGAGACATCATCCATATAATCCACTACTGTCTTATTAGACAAATTTATTACGTGTTCCTTCAAAAACTGCATTTATCTCAACTCCTTTTTACTCTTTAACCGAGCCCATGACAATGCCTTTCACAAAGTATTTTTGCAAGAATGGATAGACAAGTAAAATCGGCAGTGCACCTATAAATATCTGAGCAGATTTGACCGTACGCTGTGATAAGTTTTCGAGATCCTCAGGGTTCGTACTGATTTTACTCATATCTTGTTGAACGACTATCGTTTGAAGGAAGGTCGCTAATGGATAATTGGAGGTTTCCCTCATATAAATCAAACCATCGAACCAAGAATTCCAATGAAATACCATCGTAAAAAGGGTGATGGTGGCTATACCCGCCATTGATAACGGCAGATAGATTTGAAACAGAATCCGGAAAAAGCCAGCACCATCTATCTTTGCAGCTTCCTCTAATGATTTAGGAATCGTTTTAAAGAAGTTCATTAATAGAATAAGATTAAAGGCATTTACCACCCCCGGTAAAACGAGTGCCCATACCGTATTGGTCAGATTCAGATTGCTGACTAGAATGTAGCTTGGAATCATACCTCCAGAAAATAGCATGGTGAAAACAATGAACCACATATAGAAATTTCTACCCTTAAACTCCTTTGATAAGGCATAGCCAGCAAATACTAATACAGTCATCGTAATAAACGTTCCGAGGGTAGTTCGATAAAAGGAATTATATAATGTTTGTAAAAATAAGGGATTATCGAATGTTTTCTGATAGGCCTCCAGGGTAAAATCTACTGGTAGAAGGTTAATAATATTCGCACTTGCCGCTTCCTTTCCACTGAAGGAAACTGCAAGTACATGAATTAATGGCAGAACACATAGAATAGCCATTGCAATTAAAAACGTATAATTAAAAATATTGAAAATTTTGTACCCCAATGTCTTATGATACATTTAGATTCCTCCCCTAATAGACTAAAAAATTCGATAATTTGCCAATTTATAAGCTAACCGATAGGCAACCACAATTAACACAAAGCTTATGAGTGATTTAAATAGACCAACAGCTGTTGCAAAGCTGAAATTCCCGTTCTCCAAGCCCATTCGATAAACATACGTATCAATCACATCCCCTTTGTCATACACCAAAGGATTATAAAGGTTAAACACTTGATCAAACCCAGCATTTAAAATATTCCCTAGCTGAAGTGTGCTAATGACGATAATAATTGGTAGCATAGCAGGTAAAGTCACATGCCATGTTTGCTTAAATCGATTTGCTCCGTCCATTTCCGCTGCCTCATACAAATCCGGATTAACCCCACTAATCGATGCCAAATATACAATCATAGAAAAACCAAATTCCTTCCAAATATCGCTTGTAACGAGCACAGTTCGGAACCAATCTCCATCACCTAAAAAAAATATTGGCTCGATACCAAATCCAGATTCCAATAACCTATTCACAATACCCCCGTTTATCGATAAAATATCAATAAGAATTCCACCTAGAATAACCCATGAAAGAAAATGAGGCAGATAAACCATTGTCTGCATTCCAAGTTTAAAACTCATTTTCCTAATTTCGTTTAATAACAATGCCATGATGATCGGAACGATTAATCCGAAGACAATCTTCAAAACGGAAATAATGAATGTGTTCCAGATTACTTGGACAGAATCGTCGAACTTGAATAATGCTTCAAAATGCGAAAATCCCACCCATTGAGAACCGAAAAAACCTTCCCAAGGCTTATAATCCTGAAAAGCCATAATATTTCCAAACATTGGTAAATAGTTAAAAATAATCGCAACTATTACTACTGGTAAAACAAGTAAATGAAGTGGCCATGTTTTCTTCCATTCAAACGATGCCATGAAATGATTTTTCTTTTTTCTCCTTTCTCTTGACTCGCTTATTACGCCTTCTGTGTATGCGCTTACTCTTTCATTCACCTTGACCCCTCCTCGACACAAAAAATATAGCAAATCAGATATTGTAAAAACAACTTCATCTGTTATTATTATATCAACTCAAATAGCCGATACCTATGACAGGTAATTAACATCTATGACCACATTTATAACCAATTTTTAATAGCTGGGGGGAATAAAGTGATTAAATACAAAATCTTTAATAAACTTGTATTAGCTTTATTTATTTTACTTCTCGTTTGCTCTGTGCTTTTTACCATTACACAAAAAATAAACGAGTCCATTATGCGAAAAAATTTAGAAGAATCCACGAAAAAACAGCTAGACTACTCGGTGGAACAATTTGAGAAAGATCTACACCAGCTAGAAGTGATGAGTATATTACTGATCAACGATAGAAGTATTAAATCTTTCAGCACATCCTATGACTTTAGTAGTAGAATCGATCACCTGTTGAAGCGAAAATATGTGGAGGAAAAATTAAAAATTCAGCAAAATGTGATTGGATCTAACCATGCATTCACTATCTACTGGCCACAAACAAATGAGATCATTTCTACCAATCAAGAAATAGAATATGATGCGTATGATTTCATCCATACTCCAAAAAATAAGTGGTTCTCTAAATGGTCAGGTGGTTCTCTTACCTTTGGCTTTATGGTAACGAGTCCATTAACTATTAATCATTTTGAAAACGTTAACACTATTGTTGAAGCAAGTTTTTCTGCTGAATTTTTAGATAATGTCTTAGATTTGATTAATGCATCGGGGAATGCCAATTCCTTTATCTATTTATCAGATAAAACTAGTTATGCTACTAACGAAATCAATGACTCAATGATTTCAGAAATCACAAAAAAGCCATCATTTAATCAAGATTCAGGTTCCTTCATCATTGAAAATCAAGACATCAAGTATGCCGTACATTATCGTTATATTTCTTCCATTGATGCCAAAATAGTAGGCTATACAGAGCTCGATAGCTTTCTAGCTCCACTTAACGATATAAAATATTTAGTTTATTTATGCCTTTTTACTTTGTTTATGACAGGCATTCTAATGGCTTATCTTCTACACAGACATCTACGATACAACATGAAGCATTTAGTAAACAAAATTGATCAGTTAGGAAAAGGGGCGTACGACACCAGGGTTACCATCCAAGCGAATAACGAGTTTGACTATCTTTTTTCCCGTTTCAATCGCATGGCTCAAAAAATACAAGCACTGATAGAAGATGTTTATATAGCAAAATTAAGAACTCGAGAGGCACAGTATAAGCATTTACAATCTCAAATCAATCCTCACTTTCTCTATAACTGCCTTTTCTACATCGTATCAATGGCGAAACGTTCACCAGAGGCAGTCACCACGATGGCTAATAATCTTGCAAGGTATTACAGATATATTACGAAGAAAAATACAGATCTTACAGAACTCCACGATGAAATATCTTTTTTGAGAAACTATCTCGAGGTTCAAAGTCTTCGAAATAGTCAATTAACTTATAAGATAAATATCGCAAAAGAAATGGATCATATCTTCATTCCACCTCTCACGCTTCAACCGATTATCGAAAATGCGATTCTACATGGTATCGATAATCGTAGGGGGGCAGGAGAAATCATCGTAACTGGAGAAGCCACTAACGAATGTTATCGATTAATCATTGAGGATGACGGAAAAGGACTTCCATCATTTGAAATCAATCAGCTTTTACATTCCATTAATCAGCCCAATATTGGCGAGAGTGAGAGCTATGGTTTATGGAATATTAACCAACGACTTCTTCATTATTATGGAGAGCAAACGAACATTTCCATCCAGTCAAGAAATCCAAATGGTTTGAAGGTAACGATTTCGATTCCTAGGTTGTCCAAAATCAGAGATAATAGACAGCTTGTCCCTAAGAAAGGAGCTATATAATTGGATATCTTAATGGTAGATGATGAAAATTTTGTGTTGGATTACTTAGAAGACTGTATACGTAGCTTTGATTTAAAAATAAATGCGATTCACCGGGCGACGTGTGTAGATGATGCCTATGATTTATTATCCAATATGTCGATTTCTATTCTCCTTACAGATATACGGATGCCAGAAAAAAATGGCTTTGACCTACTAGAGCTCATTTATTCAGAGGAGCTACCTACCAAGATCATTCTGTTATCTGGTTATTCAGAATTTGATTTTGCAAAATCTGCAATACAGTATGGAGTGATGGACTATCTACTGAAGCCAATAATGCCTGATGAATTACAACGCGTTTTAGTAAAAACGATGGAAACTGTTACGAAGGAAAATAGGAAAAGAAAGGAGTTCATTACTAAGAGAATTAATTATAGACAAAGTCAACATTTTTTGAGAGGACAATTCCTTTTCGAATTATTCCAAGGGAAGTCCTATTCTGAGAAGGAATTCACGAAAAAACTAGCAGAACTGCAGCTTGATATCCCTTATCGAAGTGATTGTATCGTTAGTTCGATTTTGATGAAAACTAACAGCTTCAGAGGTGATAGCCAAGATACCGAACTATATCTAAAAGCGATCATGAATATTACCGAGGAAATACTCCATGAAGCTATCCCTACAAGGGAACAGCTGTGGTACTGTATCGATCCCTATCATTTCTTCCATTTCGTTATTCCTTTAAACTTAACCAATTCTGATGATCTCATGAAACAGAAGCTGAAGCGAGTGAAGCAAACAATCGAAGCATTACTAAACATTCGGATAGTCATGCTTCAATCTGAGTCTATTCAGTTGAACAGGGACCTCCATTCGACATATATGCAAATCGTTAACTATACCTTGCGATTAACCGAACAGAAAGATACGATGGTTCATCGGATTAAGAATTTAGATCCTTCAAGGTCACCCAACTATTTTCAGCACCTAACCGAGGCCCCTTCGTTAATCGATTTAATGGAGGTTGCACGATGGAATGAGGCCTATCAAAAGGTGGAGGCGATTCTTGACAAAATGGAAAAAGACGCTGTTTTCACACAGCAGCATTTAATGGAAATAATGTATTACTTCTTCAGTTGTTTTTCCTATATCTCTGCAAAAAATAATAGGCAACACACCTACTTTCCAGAATATATCACCTTTATCCAGAATCCGTTTACTATTAGCACACCCAAGGATATCAAAAACTGGATACAAAAAGGCATGGATTATTTGAGTAATACAGAAAATGAAAACACATCGAATAAAAACTTCTTAATCGCACAGATTCATGCCTTTATTTCAAAGAACATTCAACAAAATGTAACCTTACATTCGATTGCGGAGCATGTTTATTTACATCCTGTCTACCTGTCGAGATGGTACAAAAAAGAAACAGGATCTAGTATTTCCTCTTATATCTTTCAATTACGCATGAAAAAAGCTGTGACATTATTATTAACGACGAATAAGAAAATAGCCGATATTTCTCAGGAGGTAGGCTATCAGAAAACGCAATATTTTATAAGATTATTTAAGGAGCATTTTAAAATGACCCCCCAAAAATATCGGGAATCTAAAAATAGTCTAGAAATCCACCACTCTTAAAGTAGTGGATTTCTTCTTTATTTATTAATACTCTGATACCATTCATTCACTTCTTTTTCAATATCTTTACCACCTTTGGAATAGTATTCCTCGACAAATTCATCAAACTTATCTATCGAATATTCTCCATAAATAATTTTTGCGAAAGTTTCTAATTCAAGTGTTTCTAGATTTTCTCCTCTTGATTTCATTGTTTCAGTAGGCGCTCCAAGGAATAGACTTGGTGTATTAATGTCCCTCATCTCATAGTTTAGAGCTCCGGCTTTTATTTGTGCTTCTGAACTCTGCGCGATTACCTTCTGCGCACTAGTTTCTGGTTCATTTCCCTCATATATAAAATGATGATCCTCAGAAGACTTCAATGGTATTTCAGGAATATTCCAGAACAAAGTATATTTTCCCGGAGTTGCCGCTTGATCTAAAGGGGTTGGGAATTTGGTAGGATCATAGACAGCCTCTCCATCTACCATCGCATAATCATAGCCTTCAAAGAAACCATGCTCAAATTCTCCTGTTTCAAAAATTCTATCATAGATTTTGTCAAAATAATGAAAAAATGCGTCCATATGTTCAAAGCCTTTCCGGAACATCATCACCTTCCCCTCATTTAGACTATTCATGAAACGAGCTGATTTTCCATCCTGGCCAACAGGGAGAGTATAAGCTTCTAAAACCGCATCTGGATTCGTTGATTTCACATCACCTAAAGGCCAGCCTTCTGCCCAAAACGGTGCAGCGATCATTCCGGATTTTCCTTGAATGAATGCTTCCGTTGCCTTTACCTCATCCAAAACCGCTAATTCTTGATCTAAATACCCTTTACTATACCAATCTCTTAATTTATTTAAGCCTTCTTTAATTCCTGGTTGCACAGAACTATAGACTAGACTGCCTTCTTCATTTTCTAGGTAAGTACCTGGAATATATTTTCCTGTATATGCACCAAAGACAAAGCTCACATCAGACATCCAATTATTAAAGACATTCCTTCCAG